>Ga0102589_1002866_pt1 | contig 18887 bp, 18 predicted proteins | sample AraplaMF_Col_mLB_FD_76858 | JGI IMG/M metagenome (GOLD analysis project Ga0102589, IMG submission 76858) | Arabidopsis root microbial communities from the University of North Carolina, USA - plate scrape MF_Col_mLB | ecosystem: Host-associated > Plants > Roots > Endosphere | place: USA... | reverse complement strand
ATAATAAGAATAATGAATGGATATTCATTTTTTGATATACATAATAGAGTTGGGGGCTGACGAAATGAACGTACAGGAAAGTTTCGTTACGGCATTGGATGGATCGGAAATTTATTTACGTAAGTGGCTACCAGAAAGAGATCCGCGAGGGATTATTCAAATTGCACATGGTATGACAGAACATGCAGGTGTTTATACAGACTTTATTGCTGCGTTATTAAAAGCAGGCTATGGTGTTTATGCGCATGATCATAAAGGTCATGGGAAAACAGTGAAAAGAGAAGAAGATTATGGTCATTTTAAACCAAATGTAGGTTGGAGTGAGGCTGTTTCTGATGTTATTTTTGTATCAGAAACGATAAGAAAAGAGCAGACATGCCCGTTATTTTTACTTGGACATAGTATGGGTTCTTTTTTATCAAGACGTGCTGTACAACTGAAAGGTGAATTATATGATGGATTCCTTATTTCAGGAACTGGTGGAAATCCAGGGCTTTTAGGAAGTATCGGTCATAAAGTAGCGACAATTGAGATGAAATTACGCGGGGAAAAAACGAAAAGTCCGATGCTAAACTTTTTATCTTTCGGAAACTTCAATTCACACTTTAAACCAAATCGTACAAAATTTGATTGGTTATCTTCAGATAATCATCAAGTAGATAAATATATTGCAGATCCGTTATGTGGATTCATTTGTACGACGAGTTTTTATCGAGAATTATTTTCTGGTGTATTAGAAGTAAATAAACTAGAAGAGTTCAAGAAAACACCGAAAAACCTTCCAATACATATTTTTTCAGGAAATCGTGATCCTGTTGGGGATATGGGGAAAGGTGTAAAAGAAGTATATGAAAATTATAAAAAATGTGGCGTGAAAGATGTAACACTGTGTTTATATGAAAATGGCAGACATGAAATGTTCCATGAAGTAAATCGAGATGAAGTATTTCAAGATTTGATTTCTTGGTTAGATAAGCATATTGTATGAGAAGAAACCTCACTTTTTTGAAGTGAGGTTTCTTTAAGGAGATGGAGGAGTAGTTATGAGTGAATTTGTAAATAAAGAATATGTAGAAATAGATTTTCAAGATGTTTTGATTAAAGAAGAGGAATTGAAAAATTGTACTTTCATAAAATGCCGTTTTAGAGGGATAGATGCATCGGAAGTTTCTACTGAAAATTGTAATTTCATAGAATGTGATTTTACCGGTGCTCTTTTTAATGCTTCTATTCATCAAGGGACTACATTTGCAAATTGTAAGTTTGTTGGTGCGAATTTATTTGTAGCGAAGTTTGAAGAATGTAAAATGACTGGTTCCGATTTTGAAGAAGCGAATTTAGACGGAATAACTATAATATCGGGCGATTGGTCATATACGAATTTAAGGTTTGCGAACTTAAGTAAACAAATGTTAAAAGGCATACGTTTAATGGAAGCTGACCTATATGAATGTAATTTAGAAAAAGTAGATTTACGTGAAGCGGATTTAACCGGTGCACAATTAGGTAAGGCGAAACTTAGCGGTGCAAATTTAAAGGGAGCGATAGTTGATAGAATTGACTTTACAAGTTTTGATTTAAAAAATGTGAAATTAGATATAGCGCAGGCAGTTGCAGTAGCAAGATGTTATGGGGCTAAGGTGAACTAAATTGTTTGAAAAACCGTTCAAAATGCTGAACGGTTTTTCAAATCATAATAGATTTAAAAATTATTTTCTATATAAGAAGCTATTTCGTTAGCAAGAGTCGATGTTAATAGTGTAGATACATTGCTTAAAATGATGATTGTAGCCTCTTTGTCAATTAATCGTAAATAGGAGGACGTAAAGCCATTAATTCCTCCGTGATGAAATATAAGTTTATTATTTTTCTCGGTCATAGCAATATTCCAACCGTAACCATATCCGTAAGATTCTGCAGTAAGCATACGAGACGTCAACCTACTTGATAATAAGCGATTTTCTTTTAGCGCCTTATCAAATCTATATAAATCTTCGGCTGTAGAAACTAATCCACCAGCTGAATATGAATTAGACATATGAATAAATGATGCGTTCTGTAGGCCATGGTTTGGATGTAACTCATACCCAGTTGCTTTATGTTTTTGAATCATATGATTCAAATCAACGCCTGTGTTTATTATAGAGAGTGGATAGAAAATTTTCTTTTTAAGAAATTCCTCATAAGACATTCCGCTTATAACTTCAATAATTTTTCCTAATATAATATAACCTGAATTCGAATAATTGAATTTTTCACCAGGGTTAGATTCAAAGGGACATGCGATAACCCATTGTATTAGTTCATCTGGTGTTCGAGGTTGACAAGCTTGTAATAAAAAGTCATGTTGAGCCGTAATATTACCGACTCCAGCGGTATGAATTAATAAATGCTTGATCATAATTTGATTTCCTTTTGGGAAATCGGGAATGAATTGATCTAAAGTATCATGTAGCTGTAATTTTTCCTCTTCCACAAGCATTAAAATTGAAACTGTTGTGAAGATTTTAGTTATTGATCCGATACGAAACTTCGTTGTAGATCTATTAGGTATGTCCCAATTATAATTAGCTTTTCCAAATGACTGCTTATAAAGAGTCTTTTCTTTATGGGCTATTAAAATTGTTCCATTAAATTTTTTATTATTTTTATATAAAAATGAATTAATATATGAGTTTAACAAATTTCAGGCACTCCTTTAAATGTTGGAATATTCGTTACCTGAAATGGAATCCAACGGCATAGGCAATTCCCCCTAGATGAAATGTTTTTTAGAATACTTTTTTATTTTATAATGCAAGTAATGTAAGAAGCAAGTTGATTTAAAGTTTATAAAAATAAAGATTTTTTAATGCTTGTGGCAATGCTTTAGTAGTTCATATTTTGATAGTGCAGAGTAACAATTATACAAGTAAGAAAATTGATAGTAATTGAAGCTAGTGAATGAAGTGAACTTGCACTACATGTAAAAGCAACAGCTGCTCGTTCATAATAGTAGTATAATAGTAAATGAGGTGTTCATACTATGGAAGATAAAACATTAGGTATACTACTAGATGTTGTTGGGGAATTATTTTCAGATGAAATATCAATCGCCGTTTCGAATACGAAAGAATATATGTACTATAGGCCAAGTAAACGAATTGATTTAAAGATTAGCGCTGGGGATCCTATTAAGGAAGGGACGATTGCTCATAAAGCAATGGTAACGAAGCAAAAAGCCTCTGAGTTTATTAACCGAAATGTTTTCGGTATTCCTTATCATGGAATGGCCGTACCGTTTTCAAATAATGGGAAGATTGAAGGGTGCGTGACGGCAATTTATCCTGCTTTAACGGATGGAAAGTCAGTCGTTACTTTAAAAACAACAGACGGATGGGTTCCGGTTCCTTTTTCAAAGGTGAAGTATTTAGAAGCTAAAGATAAAAAGACGTATGTGAATTCAGAAGAGTTAACTGGAACACATAAGTACTCGCTACAAGAATTCGAATACTTGCTACCGAAAGATTCGTTTATTAGATGTCACCGTTCCTTTATTGTAAATGTTAATCATATTAAAGCGATTTATCCTGATACGCATTCTACTTTTGTACTTTCTATGGATAACGGAGAGAGGGTACCAGTGAGTCAATCATATGCTAGCTATTTTCGTAAGCTTCTAGGATTCTAAAACTTTCTGCTTTAGAACCTAGATTTGCTGTTTTATCTGAATTTTCGGCATTGTGTAAGAAAATCCCTATTTTGACAGTGTTAATGTGTAAAATAATTATGAATATTCATTGGGAGAGGGATTACATATGGAGAATAATTTAGATAGAATTAGGGATCAACGATTCAAAGATCGAGTAGTTACACCCGAAGAAGCAGCTTCATGGATTGAAAGCGGGATGACTTTAGGTTTAAGTGGATTTACACGTGCTGGGGATGTAAAAGCAGTTCCATTTGCACTTGTAAACCGAGTTAAAAATGATAAATCTTTTAAAGTAAATGTTTATACAGGGGCTTCCTTAGGTTCGGATGTAGATAAATTATTTGCTGAGGCAGGAATTTTAGGGAAAAGATTGCCTTTCCAAGCCGATGCGACTATGCGAAAAGGAATTAATAACGGAGACTTTTTATTTGTAGATCAGCACTTATCTCATACAGCAGAGTTACTTCGTGCTGACGTTATGGATATAGATGTCGCTATTTTGGAAGCGGTTGCGATTACTGAAGACGGAATGATTATTCCAACCACTTCAATTGGAAATTCATTAGCATTCTCCTTAAGTGCTAAGTCCATTATTATTGAAATGAATATGGCTCAATCTACGCAACTAGAGGGGCTGCATGATTTATATGAACCAGGTAAACAAGGGGAAAGACTTCCAATTCCGCTCGTAAAAACGGATGATCGAATTGGAACGATCGGTATCCCGATTGATGCTGAAAAAGTGAAGGGGATTGTGTTTACGAATCAACTGGATTCACCATCGACAATTGTTCCTCCAGATGAAGAAACTGTTATTATGGCACAACATTTAATAGAGTTCCTTCGAGAAGAAGTTAAAGTAGGCCGATTAACAAATCGTTTAGCGCCGTTACAATCTGGTATTGGTTCAGTTGCTAATGCAGTATTGCACGGCATGCTAGATTCTGAGTTTGAAGATTTAGAAGTGTATTCTGAAGTTTTACAAGATGCGGTCTTTGATCTAATGGACGCTGGGAAAGTTAATTTTGCTTCTTGCTGCTCGATCACGCTTTCTGAAGAGAAAATGCAACAAGTATTTTCTAACTTTGAAAAATATCGTGACAAATTAATGATGCGCCCGCAAGAGATTTCTAATCACCCTGAAATCATTCGCCGCCTTGGATTGATCTCGATTAATACTGCTTTAGAATTAGATATATACGGAAATGTTAACTCTACTCACGTTTTAGGCACAAAAATGATGAATGGTATTGGTGGTTCTGGTGATTTTGCGAGAAATGCACGCCTAGCTATCTTTGTTACTAAATCGATTGCAAAAGGTGGTAACATTTCAAGTATCGTTCCTTTCGTTTCGCATGTAGACCATACGGAACACGATGTAGATGTTATCGTCACTGAACAAGGATATGCGGACTTAAGAGGACTAGCGCCAAGAGAAAGAGTGGAGCTAATTATTGAGAATTGCGCACATCCAATGTATCGTAACCAGCTAAGAGTTTATTTCGAAGAAGCACAAACAAGAGGTGGACAAACCCCTCATGTTTTAGAAAAAGCTTTTTCTTGGCATACGAATTATGCTCAAAATGGAACAATGCTTGAAGCAGTAGTAGAAACTGTATAGAAGTGTAAAAATGATTCTTAAAATAATATGCTATAAAGTTTAAAAGAAATAGAACGCCAATTTTCAGGAATGGCGTTTTTTCTTTTTTAAAATTTTTACCTATTATGAAGAATTATAAAAGTAACCTCTTATTTACGGAAATAAGAGGTTTTTTGAATTAATTTTCGAAATATTTTAATAGTTTGTATATCAAAGGTGAGGAGAAAGAATCATGAAGATAAGAAAAGCATTATTAAGTGAAGCAAATAAATTAAGTGAACTCGCACTACATTCCAAAGCAACGTGGAACTATAGCGAAGAATTCATACTTGCTTGTAAGGAAGATTTAACAATTACAGAAGAGTACACAAATAATAATTTTGTATATGTTTTAGAAAACGGTAATACGAAGATTGGATTTTTCTCATTTTTACGTAATGATAAAGCTCTTGATTTCCTGTACATTCATCCTCGTTACAAAGGGAAAGGGTACGGGAAAATACTTTGGGAGTATGTATTAGAAAAAGCAAATGAACTAGGAATAAAAAGTTTTACAATTGATAGTGATCCGAATGCAAAAGGGTTTTACTTGAAGATGGGAGCGCAGTTAATAGGAGAGACACCATCAACGGTTTTTGAGAATCGTTTATTGCCCCTTTTGAAATATGATGTGTAAAACAATTAATAGTAGGAGAAGCTGAAAATGGATCATATAAAGAGAAAAAGAATATATGAAGCATTAATAAAATCGTGGTCGATTGAAACAAGTTCAAAGTGGACAAGTGAAAATCCAGCAAAGGGACAGTGTGGTGTAACGGCTTTAGTCGTGCAAGATATATACGGAGGGAAAATTAAGAAGACAAAAATAGGAGAGGAGTGGCACTTTTATAACTGTATAGATGGACATAGGTTTGATTTTACAGAGACTCAATTCAATGAAAACCTGAACTATTTGGATGTGGAATCAAATCGAGAAGAAGCATTTGCAGATACAAATGAAAAACAATATAGCATTTTGAAGGAAAAGATAATGAAAGAATTGAAATTATCTTTTGACTCTTAATCTTTAATAAGTTACTATAATGGTGGTAACTTATTAAAGGGAACTTCATAGAGTTGAAAGGGGAAATACTTTTGAAAACAACTTATGTAAACGCTACAATCGTAACGATGAATGAACAAAATGAAGTGATAGAAAATGGATATATCATTGTAGAAAATGATCAAATTATAGATGTAAAGAGCGGAGAATTCGCTAATGATTTTGCAGTAGATGAAATAATTGACATGAAAGGAAAGTGGGTTTTACCAGGGCTTGTAAATACACATACACACGTTGTAATGAGTCTCTTAAGAGGTATTGGCGATGATATGTTATTACAACCATGGCTGGAGACGAGAATTTGGCCACTTGAAAGTCAGTTTACTCCAGAACTTGCGGTCGCTAGTACGGAATTAGGATTACTTGAAATGGTGAAAAGTGGTACAACATCATTCTCTGATATGTTTAATCCAATTGGAGTAGATCAAGATGCAATTATGGAAACGGTATCAAAGAGTGGAATGCGAGCTGCTGTTTCAAGAACTTTATTTAGCTTCGGAACGAAAGATGATGAGAAGAAAGCAATCGAAGAAGCTGAAAAATATGTAAAGCGTTACTATAATGAAAGTGGTATGTTAACTACGATGGTTGCACCGCATAGTCCATATACATGTTCCACAGAATTATTAGAAGAATGCGCACGTATTGCAGTAGAAAATCAAACGATGGTTCATATTCATCTTTCGGAAACAGACCGTGAAGTACGTGATATTGAAGCACAGTACGGAAAACGTCCAGTAGAATATGCAGCAAGTTGCGGGTTGTTTAAACGTCCAACGGTTATTGCACACGGTGTAGTATTAAATGAAAATGAGCGTGCATTTTTAGCAGAATATGATGTTCGAGTAGCACATAATCCAAATAGTAATTTAAAACTAGGATCTGGTATAGCAAATGTAAAAGCGATGCTAGAAGCAGGAATGAAAGTAGGAATTGCAACAGATAGTGTGGCATCTAACAACAATTTAGATATGTTTGAAGAAATGCGTATAGCAACATTATTACAAAAAGGTATTCATCAAGATGCAACAGCGTTACCAGTTGAAACGGCTCTTACACTTGCGACTAAAGGAGCTGCTGAAGTAATCGGAATGAAACAAACAGGATCACTTGAGGTCGGAAAATATGCTGATTTTATTACGATTGACCCATCTAATAAGCCGCATTTACAACCAGCAGATGAAGTGTTATCGCACCTTGTATATGCTGCTAGTGGAAAAGATATAAGCGATGTAATTATTAACGGAAAACGTGTCGTTTGGAATGGTGAATGTATAACGTTAGATGAAGAGCGTATTATATTTGAAGCGAGTCGTTATAAACGAGGTTTACAAAGATAGGTATTTGAAAAAGCTATCCTTTTTAAAAGGGTAGCTTTTTTTCGTGAACGAATAAATATTCAAAAGAATGTCGCATCTTTCTGTTCATATTTCTGCTATAATATATAACGCTTTATAATATTTTATACTTAAGGAGAACAACTCATGAAGCGAAAAAAGAGCCATTTAATGGTAATGGCACTTGTTACATCTTTATTATTAACAGCATGTAATAATAAAGCGAATAAAAGTGATACAGAGGCAAAAAAACAAGTATTAAATGTAACAGTATCAGAAGAAATTCCTTCTCTTGATACTGCGAAAACGATGGATGGTACATCAGCACACGTTATGCAAAACATATTTGAAGGTTTATATGTATTAGATGATCAAGATCAGCCTATTCCAGCAGTAGCAAAATCGTTTAAAAGAAGTGAAGATGGTAAAAAATATACATTTGATTTGCGTAAAGATGCAAAATGGTCAAATGGAGACAGTGTGACAGCTAATGATTTTATGTTTGCATGGAAACGTGCAATTAACCGTGAAACAGCGTCTCAATATGCGTACATGCTCTTTTACGTGAAAAATGCGAAAGAGATAAATAAAGGAACAATGCCTCTTGATGAACTTGGGGTTAAAGTTATAAATGATTATAAGTTAGAAGTGGAACTCGATCAGCCAATCCCGTATTTTTTACAGCTGTTAGCACTACCTATTTATTTACCACAGCATGAATCATTTTTGAAAGAACAAGGAAAAAATTATGCATTGGAACCTAGTAATCTCATATATAATGGGCCATTTGTATTAGAGAAATGGAAGCATGAACAAGAGTTTCAATTAAAGAAGAACGTTACATATTGGGATGAAAAGAAAGTGAAATTAGACGAGATAAACTTTCAAATTGTAAAGGATACAATGACGGCTGTTAATTTATACGAGGCTGGTGATTTGGATCGGGTGCCTATTAATTCTCAATTTGTAGACAAGTATAAAGAGAATAAGGAATTACATATGTCGAGCGATCCTGGAATTGCTATGCTACGTTTTAATGAGAAAAATAATGCGTTAGCAAATAAAAAGGTGCGTCAATCTATTTCATTAGCGTTAAATAAAGAAGATTTCGTTGCTCACTTTATTAATAACGGGGCCAAGTCTGCAAGCGGACTTGTACCGGCTGGTCATATACATGAAGAGACGGGTAAAGATTTTAGAAAAGAAAACGGAGATCTTTCTCCTTATGATTTGCAAAATGCAAAAAAGATTTGGGCAGAAGCGAAAAAAGAACTGGGAGTAGACGAAGTAAACCTCGAATTTTTAACATATGAACAAGATAATGCAAAACGTATGGCAGAATATATAAAAGGTGACTTAGAAAAGCATTTGCAAGGACTCGCGATACAAATTAAACAACAGCCATTTAAGCAAAAATTACAGTTAGAACAAACAGGAGATTACGATATATCTATGGCAAATTGGGGACCAGATTATAAAGACCCAATTAGTTATTTAGAACTCTTTACGACGGATAATCAAAATAACAAAATGAATTATTCTAACCGACACTACGATGAATTAATAAAGAAAGCGAAAAGCGATTTAGTACTAGATCAGAAGAAAAGGTGGGAAACATTGCAAGAGGCCGAGGGTATTTTACTAGAGGATGCTGCGGTCGCACCGCTTTATCAAATGGGATCAGCTTACGTACAAAAGGATTATGTAAAAGGAATTGAGAAGCATCAATTTGGTGGTGTTTATACTTATAAGAATGCTTATATCACTAAAGAATAAATACAAAAAACCTTACTTATTAAAAGTAAGGTTTTTTTAACAGAGGGCAGGGAAATCCTTTGGTGGTGTTCCCGACTTGTTTAAAAATTGAATGTAATTTCTATTCTTTGTAGGGATGTAATATTGGAAAAAGAAGAATAGAAATATAGCATACATGGAATAAGGGAATGCAGTGGAGATTAGCATACAAGCATTCTCTTGCTATAACTATATTTGTTTTAATTATATACAAAAAATATTAGATTATATATTTTGTCCTTGGTATACTTAAAAGGTAATTTTGGTATTAAGATGGATTGATAGAGGTGTTTGGGTGGAATTATTTGAGTATTATAAAAAAAAGGGACGGTTTAAGTGTTTAATTGGGACAGGGATTTTTCTCTTTGGATTATATTGTCTGTATAATAGTTGGGGTGATGTTAATTGGGGAGAAATAATATTTATGGTTGTAGCTTCGTTTGTTTTTTGGGGAATTGGATTTTGGCAATTAAGAAAAGGGAATTTATTAAAAGAGAATATAGCTAAAAATGATTTGAAGTTTTGGGATATTGATACTTATGTTTTACTAGAATTACCTCAAAATAATAAACATTACGGTTTATATACTCCCGATGGGACCTATATAGTAGGAACAACTATGGTTTCAACTGATATAATTTCTTCAAAATTACCTTTTTTTAAAAACAAGCAAGTTATTGGATTGGAAGCAAAGGATGGGGAAATTCTTGCATATTTTCATAGTGAAGTTGAAAACTATGATTGGGCTATTTATGACTCAAATTATAATTGTGTAGGTATGTTTAAAGAAAATATGATACAAGGATTTGGAATGGTACGTGGTTCTTTAATGAATGAAAAAGAGATAAAACTTTCTGAAGTAGAAGTTGAATTTGATTTTTTCGAAACTTCTTTACGTACAATGGATAACCGGATATTAATAAACTGTAAAAGAGGATATATGCCTTTGGAATGGAGCGAAAGATTCGGATTGAATGTACCTATTATTAAATTAGGTAATAACATTTCTAATGCTGAAAAGATATTTGGTTTAGGGGTTCTTTTCTACATTTTAGAAACAATTAAAGTAAGAAAGAGTAGGATTTTTAATGATTAGAGTTTCAAAAATTATTTAAAAAAGAAATTGAAGAAAAGTGGTGATTCTTTTAAGCTATTGGTGTTTTTTTAATAGTTAAAGAATGAATCTTAATTCATATACATAAAAAAAGGGGAATTTTTATGAAATTACTACGTTTATTTATGATTCTTACTCTTGTTGTATTGTTAAGTGCATGCAATACAGCAACACAAGTCACAAAGGTTCAAAAAAATGGCGAAACGACTTTAAAAATTGGTTCGTTGCAAGGGTATTACGATGTGCAAACGGTTAAAGCTGAAAAAGGAAATGTGGAAATTCCTTATGAAGCAGCCGTTGAGGAAGGTACGATTTTATTGCAAGTTACAAAAGATGATAAGGTTATTTATGAAGAAGAAGTTACTTCTCAAAAAGAAGGTCTGCTTTCTTTTGAAGCGCCAAAATCCGGATCATATGATTTAATTGTACGCGTGAAGGGTGAAAAAGAGAAAGCGAAAGAAATTCAAGTACATACTAAGCTATGAAAAAACGGCAAGTGGAGTGCACCCGCTTGCCGTTTCCATTTTCAGTTGATTTTGTCACAACATATGTTTATCAATTTAAGAGGTGATCTTTCGAAATTCCTCATGAAGTTAAAATAAGAGATGAACAAAAAATATGTTACAACTTTGGCATGGTAGTAACGGAATTTATAACTCTCTTTTATATAATAAAAAGACTGGGTTTGATACATTTTTATTCGAAAGAGATGTAGATGGTAAAAAGCAAGTAGTAGTATTTAGGGGGAGGGACATAAGGTGATGTTCTTTTTGGAGAAGGTGTCTTAGACCTTACTACAGATATTGATTATATATGGGGGGAAATAAGTTGAAAAGCATTGAAGTTCTAAATACATACATTGAAGGGATTTCTGTTGCAATCCCTACGTGGTTAAAGCATCTAATTGAGGCAGAGGAGATACATCAAAACTATGAGAATGTACAAGTACTTGGAACATTAAAAACAGATGCGGTGTTGTACTATGTACACCGTACGCTACAAGTGTTAGATGGACTGCCTTTAGATGAAGAAGCGTATCGTATTATTGAAAAGGTACTAACGTATAGTGAACTTGCAAAGGTAGGATCTTTAAAACAGCGGGAGCAATGGAAGAAAAAAGGGATTAATCTATTCGTACATAACGAGGGTTCTGCTGATATCTTTAGTGATATTCAGTTAATTGAACGTGTAAAGACAAACTTAAACTCTACTGAGTATTTGTTTATTCGAGATTTAATTAGAACACATGGATTAATCGGGCAGTATATACGCGGGGAGGCTCGTTTGGACTCTCATGTTGATTTAATTAACACATATAAAGAAGAATACGGAGATGTTAGGTTAAAGGAGATTCTATACTATCTTAACCAATGTATTATTGAAGGTGTATCAAAAGCTTTGTGGAGTGAAGTGAAAAACGATGTGAAGATTACAATTGATGGCCTGTTTGATGGTTATATGGAGCCATTTACTTCTCGTATACATAGACTCACGCAAAAACATAAGGAGTCAGTATTTGAAAAAGATATAATTATGGGAAGCGAGAAGAGTGACGTTCAAACATTCTTATCCGATAAGGATTTGTGGTATGTAGAACCGTCTATGCATTCTCTTAGCTTCGAGGATATTTGGACAGTGTTTGTTATGTTAAAGAATGAGATAGGCACTAGAAAGGTTCAGCATATACATTTCGAGAAATTGATGCAGCAGTTGCACTATGATTTCAAAGGCGAGAAAAAGGACAACGTATATCGTAAGCGGGTTATTGAGAAGTATCTACGGGAGTACCGTGAGAATGAGAAGCCGAATACAACGCATGTTTCCTTTGAGGTTAAAGTTGATGAAGATATGAAGACTGCGTATGTGTCGTTTCGGTTTTCTGCTGTAGGTGAGGCGTTAATTACCTTCTGTGTAGAGGCAGAAAAGATAGATATGATGCATGCTCGGGCAAATGTGCTGCTGTTTGATTTCTTCGGGTTACGAAAGGATGCATATGATAGATTCCATAACGAAGAAGTGTATCTGGAGCATATGAATAGCTCGGCTGATGATAAACGAATTATTCTTGATTATATAAAGGGAGATATGATTGTAGATGTCGGAGCCGGTGGTGGTGTCATGCTAGACATGATTGAAGAAGAGACCGAGGATAAACGAATCTACGGTATCGATATTTCCGAAAACGTGATTGATACGTTGAAAAAGAAGAAGCAGAACGAGGGGCGTTCTTGGAACGTCATTAAAGGGGATGCAATCAATTTAAGCAGCTCATTTGAAAAAGAATCGGTTGATACGATTGTATATTCTTCTATCCTTCATGAGCTGTTCTCTTATATCGAGTATGAAGGTAGGAAATTTAATCATGAAGTAATTAAAAAGGGGCTACAGAGTGCTTATGAGGTGTTAAAGCCAGGAGGCCGTATTATCATTCGTGATGGCATCATGACTGAAGATAAAACGTTAATGCGTGTGATTCATTTTAAAGATGCAAGCGGAATGAAGTTCTTAGAGCAGTATGTCCAAGAATTTAAGGGGCGTATAATCCAGTATGAGGTACTTGCAGACAATACAGTCAAAATGCCTGTTAATGATGCAATGGAGTTCTTATATACGTATACTTGGGGCGAGGATTCCTTTGTTCATGAAGTGCAGGAGCAGTTTGGAATCTTTACGCCAAACGACTATAAGGATTTCGTAAAGGGGATTTTTGGAGATAAAGTAAACATCGTTCAAGCTATGAACTATTTGCAGGATGGATATACAAATCATCTTAGCGAGAAAATCGAGTTTACAGATGAGTCTGGGAATGCGGTTGCGCTACCGGATAGTACGTTCTTTATGGTTTTAGAAAAGAGGTAATGATATTGAAAAACTTTAAAAATACTATTTTAAAAAACTTAATTTAAATTTGATGTGTTGAAGAAAGCCGCGATGTTTATAAAAAGTTGTGTAGCTTTACCCCTTTAGATAATTTAGTCTAAAGGGGTATTTATATTAAAAAAAGAGATTCTGTAATTGGTGAAGAGGAAGGTAGAAACATTAGATCAACAGTAGGGTAGGAAGAGAATGATTTGTGATACATCTCACACCATAAATACATATATAACTTTACAATTAGAATATCAATTGATGGGAGGGTTAATATTGATGAATCTTGATTTTAATAAAAATCCATTTATTGTAATATGGGAGTTGACAAGAGCATGTCAATTAAAATGTCTGCATTGTCGTGCAGAAGCACAGTATCATCGTCATCCTCTAGAGCTAACATTCGGAGAAGGAAAAAAACTAATTGATGATATATATGAAATGGAAAATCCAATGCTTGTATTTACTGGTGGAGATCCATTAATGCGTCCAGATGTATATGATATTGCGGAATATGCAGTGAAAAAAGGTGTACGAGTATCTATGACGCCAAGTGCCACTCCGAACGTTACGATAGAAGCGATTCAAAAAGCAAAAGAAGTAGGACTTGCTAGATGGGCATTTAGTTTAGATGGACCAACAGCTGAAATACACGATCATTTTAGAGGGACAGAAGGGTCATTTCAATTAACGATGAATGCGATTCGTTATTTGCATGAATTAAAAATTCCTATTCAAATTAATACTGTTGTTTCTAATTATAATGTGGATGTACTTGAAGAGATGGCAATGTTAATAGAAGAATTAGAATGTGTACTTTGGAGTATATTTTTCTTAGTTCCAATAGGGCGAGGTAAGGAAAAAGATATGATCTCACCAGCAAAACATGAAACGGTATTCCATTGGCTATATCAACTTAGTGAAAAGGTTTCTTTTGATATTAAAACAACAGCTGGTCAGCACTATAGACGTGTTGTGATCCAAGAAAAAATGAAAGAACATAAAAAGGAAAATCAGGTCATTCAATATCAGGATGTATTGATGAATGGGACGACGGGGCGAGTTGATGGGCTAGGGCGTGCTCCAAAAGGGGTGAATGATGGAAACGGTTTTGTATTTATTTCTCATATTGGAGATGTATATCCAAGTGGGTTATTGCCGATTAAAACCGGGAATATTAGAACAACATCGCTAGCTGAAATCTATCGAAACTCCCCTATTTTTCAAAATCTTCGTAATCCTGACAATTATAAGGGAAAGTGTGGTGTTTGTGAGTTTCGATATGTTTGTGGGGGATCTCGTTCTAGAGCATATGCAATGACGGGGGATTATATGGAAAGTGAGCCTTTCTGCGTATACGTACCAAAAGCATTGCGAAAACAGAAAAAGAACATAAAAAAGGGAAATGAGTAAGAATATGCTCATGCCCCTTTTTTAGATTATATAATTTATTGTACTTCGCATCAGTCGCATGATGATCTAAGAAATGAAAAACGCTCGGTTTCCCATCTTTCGTTAAAAATCCACTATCTTGATTTATTATGCTGAAACGAGTTTTTACGCATAATTTCTATTAAACTCATTTTAATAAAGAATAATAGTTCGTGTCATAGGGGATATCATCTTGATACATATAATTTTTAAGAACTCCTTCTTTTTCAAACCCTAAATTTAATAGCACTTTATTAGAAGCTTCATTTTCAAGAAATACAATTGCCCCAATACGCTTTAAATGAATGGTATGGAAACCGTATGATATAACTTCAGAAACAGCTTCAGTTGCATATCCTTTTCCCCAGTGTTCAGGTAAAAAGGCATAACTTAAATTGGCCCGTTTATGCTCAGAAGACCAATCGTGAAAACCAATTGTTCCAATGAGTTCTTTCTTGCTTTTTAATTCGATTCCCCATTTTATACCGCTTCTTGCATTGTAACTCAACTTAAAGTTATGAATGATTTGTTTCACTTGATCAATATCCTGTAATGGTTTTTGGCCATAATAGCGCAGTACGTCAGTATTAGAAAAGCATTTTAGTATACTTGGTGCATCTTCTTCGGTAAGTTCTCGTAGAATGAGTCGGTCGGTTTTCAATATAGGAAACATGGTTTCACTCCATTTCTTCTGAAACTTGAATGTGTTGTTATTATATAATCTAGTCTGAAAATAAAGATTATTCAAGTGGGAAGTACGGTTTTAATTTATGATAAAATTGATTGTGGAATATATTTCAAAAAGAGGTTTGTATATGGAGAAGAATTCAATTTTAATTGTAGATGATGATCAAGATATTGTTCGATTTGTAAACGTGAATTTAATGCAAGAAGGTTTTAAAGTTTTTAGTGCTCATAATGGAGAAGAGGCTTTAAAAATAATAAATAGTAACAGAATTCAACTTGCCATTTTGGATATTATGATGCCACAAATGGATGGAATAGAATTGTGTAGAAGGATTAGAGAGAAACATAGTTTACCAATTATGTTTTTAAGTGCGAAATCATCGGACGTAGATAAGGTAATAGGATTTAGTACTGGAGCAGATGATTATATTGTGAAGCCGTTCAGTACAATTGAATTTATAGCGAGAGTGAAAGCTCAATTAAGAAGATATACATATTTCAATCAAAATGCTGCCCAAGAAATAGAAAAGAAAATAAACATTAGAGGTTTAGAAATAGATGAAGTGTCTAGAACAGTAATGTTATATGAAGAAACAATCAATCTTACGAGAACTGAATATGATATTTTGCACTTAATGGCCGCTGCAAAGAATCGTGTATTTACTATTGAAGAAATATATGAGAGTGTTTGGAAAGAAAGGGCCTATGAAAGTAATAATACAGTAATGGTTCATATTGCAAGATTAAGAAATAAAATTGAAGAGAATCCAAAAGAGCCGAAGTTTATTCAAAATGTTTGGGGAGTCGGATATAAAATTGAAGATTAAATCATTACAAGGTATTAGAGCTAAGTTTTTTATCGCATTCATATGTAGCATTATGTTAGCAACTGTAAGTATAATAGCGTTTCAAATTGTAGTTGGAAATATATATAGTCAAGTTACCAGATTAGAGGAAAAATATTCATTGTTATATTTAATAGCTTTTTTAACTTTTACTACAATATACTTTGCATTCATGACAAAAACAATGATGAAAAGATTATCTGAAATTAACAAGAGTGTAAAGCAAATAAGTAGTGGTAATTTGGAAATACATATACCTATTTCAAAAAATGACGAGATTGGTGAATTAGCAGCGAATGTTAATAGAATGGCTAAAAGTTTAAAAGAGTCTATTGAAAATGAAAAAAAATCGCAGGAAACGAAAAATGAAATGATTAGCAATATTTCTCATGACTTACGAACACCTGTAACATCTCTAATCGGTTACGCGGACCTGTTAGGAAATCAGCTTCATTCAAATAAAGAAGAATGTGAACAGTATGTAAGTATATTAAAGCGAAAAAGTTATGAATTAAAAAATCAAGTAGATGATTTATTAGAATATTGTCAAATAAATTATAGGGAGATTGAATTACATAAAAGTGTAGTAAATATGAAAGCGTTCATTGAACAAATCATGATTGATTTTGTGCCACAACTAGATGAAGCCGATATGAGCTTTTGTATTAATAGTGATAAGGAGTTACATGTGGAAATGGATGTAGCGCTTATGGTGAGGCTGTTCGGAAATGTAATTAGTAATAGTATTATGTACGGGAAAGACGGAAAACAGATTTTGATTCAAATTTCTAAAAGTGACATGAATGTTGAAATAGAAATTAAAAATTTTGGACAATGTATTCCGAATGAGAACCTTCCTTACGTTTTTGAAAAGTTTTATCGTGGTGAAAAATCACGTAGCTCTCATACGGGTGGAAAAGGAATGGGACTTGCAATTGCAAGAAGTATAGCAGAGCTTCATAAAGGGGATATCACTGTATGCAGTAACGAGAAAGAAACTGTTTTCACTATCGTCTTACCGCATTATAAAGAATTGTAAGAAAGTCGTAAGTATTTCTTTTATATGTCGTAATTTTCACTTCGTATCATGTAGAACAAAGATATGAGAGTGGGGATACAACATGTGGAAGAAATATGTATTAATAATTTTAGTTGCGTTTTTAATTATAAGTTGGAGTGTAGTTTATTTAGCTAAAGGTTTTATATCAATCATTTTTTGGTGGAGTATACAAGCCTTTAGCATAGTATCAATCTTTATTTTGATAGGAGCAGCGTTACTTTTTGTGTGGAAAGGCATTTTCAGAAAGCGAGTAGATAGAGCGCTACTCTTCATCGTTCTTTTCTCTATAATGGGAGCTTGGCCTTTAGGGTGGTTTGCTAACATAGGAGGACTTGCTTACCCAGCAGATGTACATTCTATGAATCCTAAAGCAGTAGTTCGTTTTCCTTTGAATGAACGAGCATTAGTGGGATGGGGCGGTGATCGATTAGAAACGAACTATCATGTTATAAAACCAAATGAACGTTGGGCATATGATATTCTTATTCCACCTGCTGAAGTGAAAAGTAGTAAGTTAGAGGATTATGGAATATATGGAGCGGAAGTAATGGCACCAGCTTCTGGAACAGTTGTATCTATCAATAACGATGAAAAAGATGTAGTCCCAGGAGAGGATGATTTTCAGTCAATGGCGGGGAATCATATTTATTTACGACTAGATGAATCAGGAACATTTATGGTTCTGGCTCATTTAAAGAAAGGATCAATTAAAGTGAGGGAAGGCCAACATGTAAATGAAGGAGAGGTTCTTGCTCAAGTCGGTAACTCCGGAAGTTCAAGTGAGCCGCATTTGCACATTCATCATCAAAGGCAGGATCCATCCAGGGTGAGCATTTTTCTTTCGGAAGGATTACCACTGTACTTTCGAACTGAGAAAGATGTGATAATGCCGGAAAAAGGTACGTACATAAGTAGTAATGAAAAAAGGTATTCCAGTATTATTGGAATACCTTTTCTTATTAACCTACAAATGTTTGATACAGTAAGAAAATATTTAAAATGATAACAAGTGCAGCAATAATCCAAGCGATAAAAGTTGTTATGCGGTGGTTAACGAGTGCACCCATAATTTTTTTGCTGCTTGTAAACATAATCAGTGGTACTAATGCAAAAGCAATACCGAATGATAAGACGACTTGGCTCATGACTAGAGCGTAAGTTGGATTTACACCTAAAGCGATAATTACTAATGGTGGAATCATTGTAATAAAACGTCGTAAATATAACGGAATATGCATTCGAATGAAACCTTGCATTATTATATCGCCTGACATTGTACCGACAGAAGAGCTAGATAGTCCAGCTGATAAGAGCCCAATTCCAAATAAAGCAGCTGATACAGGGCCGACTAAAGTACT
>Ga0102589_1002865_pt1 | contig 18888 bp, 22 predicted proteins | sample AraplaMF_Col_mLB_FD_76858 | JGI IMG/M metagenome (GOLD analysis project Ga0102589, IMG submission 76858) | Arabidopsis root microbial communities from the University of North Carolina, USA - plate scrape MF_Col_mLB | ecosystem: Host-associated > Plants > Roots > Endosphere | place: USA... | reverse complement strand
CTGGCCTGGGAAATTTAGTTTGTGGTATTTTAGGCCACCAGGCGATTGTCCTCAACAATGGTATAATCAGCCCTTTGTAGGACGTTATAAAAAACACTGTTTTTTTCAACCAACGGCCGCAACTTGTGAACAAGTTTATAACACATTTTAAACACTGATAAAAGGCTGTAATTACAGAAAAAACAATTGAAAAATGAACTGTATCTTATAAAGTGGACCGTTTAATAAAAAGACCTTTAGAAATTAAGCACTTAAAAGATGGTTCCGGTACAATACCGGAACCATCTTTTTTGAGTTTCCACGATTCAAGGTACAGTTCAGCTTACTTTCGTAAGCTCTTTTTATTTATAAAAATTTTATTCTGTCAAATAGATGTCACATGAACATTTTATAGTATAGGTATACCCGAATTAAGCATAAACGATATAGGAGATGAATCTATGAAACAATTATTAAAATATATAGTAGTAATTTGTACGTTAACACTTTTATGCTATGCCGCTTATATGAAGTATGAAAAACAAAAAGAAATTGAAAATAATAAATTAGTAATTACTGAAATCTCGAAGCAATACGGTGTACCAGAATGGATTCCACTTGCAATTGCTGATCATGAAACAAAATTTAATCGAAAAGCTGTTGGAGATAAAGGGACATCTTTTGGGCTATTTCAGTTACATCGAGGCGGATTAGCACCTGCACAATTTTCAGAAGAGAACTTAAAAGATGCAAAAACGAATGCAACTATAGCGATCTCGCATATGGTGAGTTCCTATAAACGCGGAGTAAACAAGGGGTTAACAGAATTAGCGCTTTTGAAATATGTCGCCAATACATCAGGGTGGCCTGGAAATTTAGGAGAAGATTGGACAGATAATAACACGCAATATAATGTTGGGTTAGAGAAATTATATAAGCTATATAAGAAAGATTAAAATATTACAAATTTCTCAAGTTTTCGCTCTCTTATAAACTGAATTTTCTGTCATTTTATTGTATAGTGAAGGGATAGAAGAATATAAAGGGGGAAGGGATTTGAAGAAAAAACAGTTTATAATTGCGCTTTCGACAATGTTTTCTTTAACACTTACATCAGGTATTTCTAGTATTACAGTACATGCAGAAAAGAACGAAGAGAGTTCGATAAAATTTTCTTCGCTACCGTTAAATGGTAAAGTGCCAGAAACAATAGCCCAGTCGACCAGAATTGAGTTGGAAAATGGAATGACGAAACCTATTTATTCAATTGATGAGGCGATTGTAGAAAATTTATTTGTAGAAACTGAGATTGATAGTGACCGAGATGGGAAGCAGGATCGTGTGTCGATAAAAGTAATGCGACCGAAAACAGAACTAGATGTGAAAGTTCCCGTTATTTATGAAATGAGTCCTTACCGGTCGGGAATAAAAGATGTACCGGTTTATAATGTTGATGAAGAATTACATCCTACTGGAGGCAAACCTTATGCAGGACCAGCCAATCTCGGTTCATATGGAAATTACTATGTTCCTCGTGGATATGCGGTTATTTTAGGAGAAAGTATTGGTACTGGAAAATCAGACGGATGCCCAACAACTGGTGACGAACAAGAAATACTTGGCACAAAATCTGTCATTGATTGGGTAAATGGAAGAGCAAAAGCATTCACAGAAGATGGTAAGGAAATAAAAGCAGATTGGTCTACAGGAAATGTTGGAATGACAGGTGCATCTTATAATGGAACATTGCCGAATGCTGTTGCAACAACAGGAGTTGAAGGGTTAAAAACAATTATTCCAATTGCGGCAATTAGTAGCTGGTATGATTATTACCGTGCAAATGGGGCAGTTGTTGCACCAGGTGGTTACCAAGGTGAAGATACAGATAATATGGCAGAAGCAGTGCTAACACGAGAGAATCCTGAAGTTTGTCAAAAAATCACGAAAGAGCTAACTGATGGACAAGACCGAAAAACGGGAGATTATAATGATTTTTGGGACAAGCGTAACTACGTGAAGGATGCTAAAAACATAAAGGCAAGTGTATTTATTGTACATGGTTTAAATGATTGGAATGTAAAGACAAAACAGTTTTCAGGGTGGTGGGAAGCTCTTGGAGAAAATAATGTTCCTCGCAAAATGTGGTTACATCAAGGGGGACATGGTGGAACATCAAGTAATAACTGGCAGCAAACACAAAATAAATGGTTCGATTATTGGTTATACGGAATTGAAAATGGAATTATGAACGAACCGATGGTAGATGTACAACGAGAAAATAAAACGTGGCAAAAACTTGAAAATTGGCCAGACCCTGCAGCGGCTCCGTCTAAAATACGTATGCTTTTAAGTAATAAAGCAGTAGATTTACCGCTTCGAATGGGGGCGGTACAACAAGTGTCCTCATTATTAGATGATGCAAAAATAAAAACGAATCAATTAGTAGCAAATCCAGAATTAGAATCACCAAATCGGTTAGTATATGTAATGCCTAAGCTTGAAAAAGAAATGAGAATAAGTGGTACACCAAAAATTTCATTTAAGGGTAGTATTGATCGCCCCGTATCAAACTTAACTGCATTGCTTGTTGATTATGGTGGTGTAAAACCTGAAATTGTGACGAGAGGATGGATGGATCCACAAAACTTAAATGGAATAAACTTCTCAGAACCAATTATACCAGGAAAAGATTACTCATTTACATGGGACATGCAGCCGGATGATTATGTATTCCAAGCTGGGCATCAAATAGGAGTCGTATTAATTGCAAGTGACTATGACTATACGATTCGTCCAAAAGCAGGGACGAAACTTACGGTGAAATTAAGTGAATTAACATTGCCAATCGTAAAATAGAAGGAAGCCTCCGAATGTGGAGGCTTTTTTGTACTAAAAAAGGAAGGGATCTTAACATGAAATTGCCAAAAGGGTGTTATAAAGGGAATGGAAGAAGCGAAGGGAGTAGCTTTAACTAAAACAATATGCACTATATACTACGCTATTTTGAAATAATAACAGATTTATTATATAATATTTTCGTATTAATAATCGATAATTGTAATTTTAAAAATAAGGAGAATGTAATATCCCTATGAAAGATGTAGATTTTATACTAGAAAGTGATGAAACATTAAAGCCATCTGAACGATTAGTATTATTACTATTAGAAAAACATAGAATTTTATATACAAATGATCTGCTAGCACTATCTAATTTATCATATAAAACATTAACAGATTCATTAACCGATCTCGTAGTAAAATCATATGTATTAAAGGAGACAGGAAAGGGAAGAAAGCAAAATTGCTATAGGTTAATGTAAAGCCTATTACATTTATAAAAAAATATAAAACCAATGATTTTTCAAATGAAATATAAAAATGATTTTTATATTTCATTTGAAAATATAATTCGAATAGAAAAATATCAATGAGTGTTTTTATAGTAAACTCATTAACTATTTTCGTATTTGTAAAAATATATTCGAATTTTAAAAAATGAAATAAATGCACTAAAACACGGATATTTTTGTGTTTTTTATATAAAAACGTTAAATTATTTTATGTAAAAATAATTTAATTGAATCCTGGACGGTTCATTCTAAAAATGGGCCGTTTTTTTTATTGTAAAAATATTTTTTAATACGATAACTTGAAAATTAAATTAACATTTATAATATTATTATGTAAACTACTCTGTGGTAAAAAGGAATTCTCCATGTTCAATAGAATTATTTCATAGTTAGGAAATAAAATGAATCTATGTAAGGGGAAGATAACGATGAATCCAATTATAGCAATTACAAATGCTGTAATGAATGGAGAACTAGAGAAGGTAGTGGAATTAATAAATGAAGATCAAAATCTGGTGCATGTTTATAGTGAAGATGGCTGGACACCACTGCATTTAGCAGCTTATTTTGGTCATAAGGAAATTGCGAGTTTTCTCTTGAAAAAGGGCACTAATTTACATGTGAAAGCGAAGAATCAAAATGAAAATACATCTTTGCAAGCAGCGATTGCAAACAAGAAAATCGAAATGGCTACATTTTTAATTGAGCAGGGGGCAGATGTTAACGCTGTACAAAGTGGCGGTTGGACAGGACTTCACGAAGCGGCTTTATTAGGCGATGAAAAAATAGTAGCATTACTTATTGAAAATGGAGCAGATAAAAGTATTAAGAAAAATGATGGTAAAACAGCATATGATATCGCATTAGAAAAGGGATATCAGCATCTTCTACATCTTGTATAAAGAAAATTTAAAAAATACATATAAAAAGGGAAGAGATTATATGATAAACCACTGGCATGTGGGAATTTTTTTATTTGATGAAGTAGAAGTATTGGATTTTACGGGATCATTTGAAGTCTTTTCTGTTACAACAGAAGCAAATGGAGTTCATCCGTTCACTGTTCATACCGTCAGCCAAGAGGGCCAAATAATAACAGCGAGAAATGGCTTGAAAGTACAACCAGATTTTAGTATTAAAAATTTACCACCAGTTGATATTTTAATCATTCCGGGTGGATTAGGCGTTAGGGAATATGAAATGAAAAATGAGATTATTATAAGTTGGATCAGGCAGCAAATGAAAGAGGTAAAGTTAATGGCTTCTGTATGTACAGGGGCACTACTTCTTGCGAAAGCAGGTTTACTTGATTCAAGGAAGGCGACTACACATTGGGCGAGTATTGAAAGATTTAGAAATGAATTTCCAACTGTAGAAGTATTAGAGAATGTAAAGTTTGTTGATGAAGGACACATTATTACTTCTGGAGGAATTTCGGCCGGAATTAATATGTCATTTCATATAGTAAAAAATTTATTAGGGGTAGAAATTGCAGAAGCAACAGCAAAAAGAATGGAATATGATATTGAGCTGCGCAATTAGCTGAATATGAAAATCTTATGGATGTAATAGGATAAAAAAGATCAGTAACAATGAATTGCTACTGATTTTTTTGTTTAAAGCTCTAGTATATATGCTAACTCTTCTTCTAATAGAAGTGGTCGTACAGAAGCAGCTGCATTTTCGGTGGCTTGATGAGCGGTTTTTGCTCCTGGAATAGCAACAGATACTGCAGGGTGTGATAGTACATAACGAAGAGCCACCTGTCCTAAAGTTCGGTTAGGATTTGAAAGAGATCTCAATTGTTCAACTTTTTGTAAATCATCTTGAAACCATGTTTCTTTTGGCCAATCTTGTCGTAAATCACCATCAGGAAATGTTGTTTGGTTAGTAAACTTTCCAGTTAATATCCCCATTTTTAATGGTCCACGAATGACAGCTCCTAAATTTTTCTCTTGTAAGTAAGGTAAAATATCATTTTCAGGTGCTCGGTTAAGTATGCTGTAGTCAAGTTGTACAACATCAATTTCACCGTATTGATTAAAATTTTTTATATATTGTAAATCATGGGTTGAAACACCAACAGCTCTTACTTTGCCATCACGCTTTAAAATTTCAAATGCGCGAAGAAATGCTTCTGTTTCTTCTTTTTTATCCCACCAAATATGACAAAAATAAACATCAATGTAATCTGTTTGCAGGCGAAGTAAGCTAGTTTCGAATACTGCAATTATTTTTTCTGCTGTATCATAGACAGGTTCTCTATCAGGATCATAGTGATGACCAATTAAACCTCCTTTTGTGGAAAGGACAATGTCATTTCGATGTTTTTTTATTACTTGTGCCACTAATTTTTCACTATGTCCTAATCCATACACATCAGCAGTATCGATAAAATTTACTCCATGCTCTATTGCCGTTTTCATAGCAGCAATAGAATGTTCATCATTGACAGGTCCCCATTCATCACCGCCGATTGCCCATGCTCCAAATCCAATTTCAGAAACAGTTAAACCGGTTTTTCCTAAGTCGCGGTATTTCATTTGTTTACCTCCTTAATAAAAGGAATTACTAATAAATTATTCACTGAAAAAGCAAATGTGTTTATGAGATCTTTTTGCCTAGCTTAAAAACATAAAACACTAATATATAGCACAAAATATAAAATTTTCATCTGAAATATAGAGATGTCGTCGAAAGGTATCTCTAATTGGTTAATTTATGAGATTTTTTTATGGAGGAGCTTATTTTACGTGAAGAGAATTTAGGTTAGTAAGAAAGTATGCCTGTGGTAGTGAAATAAAATGAGTTAGGGGGATTTAAAAAATGAGGAAACTCAAGAAAGTAAATGTTCCTAATACACTACAACAACAAACACAGTATAATGAATACCGAGTTATGAATAAGAGAAAATTGCGTCGGTTTATTTTAGCTTTTATTTTTATTTTTTCAGCAACTTTTTATGTTCAATATATTCTTACTAAGCAAGAAGAAATAATTGTAGAAAAGCGAGCTACGATTAAAAATCAACAAAAGCAATTAATTTCTATAAAAAAAGATTCCCGTTATTTAAAGAGTGAGGTTGCAAATTTGACTGATAATGAAGAAGAGATTTTAAAGTTTGCGAGAAAAGAGTATCAATTCTCTAAGCCGAATGAAACTATATTTGTATTACCTGAGTAGATAGCGTGTGTTAAAAACAGTTAGCAAAGAGCTAACTGTTTTTTTAACACACGCTTTGAATGAGTTGGGAGAAGAAAGCATAATGTCACTGATTCATTCCCTTTATAAAAAGATATGGATATATCGATAACCGCGAACAGTTTTTGTTGTTATAATTTTCAAAAAGGAGAGGGGATATGAAAAAAACAGACTTTATATATGAATTAGAGAAACAAATTAAAAGTATAAATGGAGATGTAAGTGTCATGGTACAAGGGGAAATTATGTATCGGTACAATGAACAATTGATTCATCCGTCAGCTAGCCTTATTAAGTTACCTATTCTTTCATGTGCTATAGAAACGATGAAGGAGGGTATTTTACATCCATATGAATTAATTTCTATTGCATCTCTTGAAAAAACTGGAGGAAGCGGTATAGTTGCTTCATTACGTACACCAAGTATAACGATACAAGATCTTATTACATTGATGATTACAGTTTCTGATAACACTGCGACGAATTGGCTTATAAATAAGTTGAAAATGAATCATATTCAAAGACATATTGATTCACTACGGTTAAATGGGACGAAACTACAACGATATATGATGCAAGCACCTAAGGAACCGGGAAAGGATAATGTCACAACAGCTGAAGATATTGTATCTTTACTAAAGTACTATGAAAACGAAGAACAGTTTTATAAACCACTTCAAAATCAACAATTTACCTATAAATTATGTGGGAAGTTAGAGAGGGTTAAAGGGCTTTTAACAGCGAACAAAACGGGAGAACTGCAAACTGTTACACATGATGCTGCAAGACTGAACATAAATAACCGAATAGTATATGTAGCTGTTTTAAGTTCAAATGTTGAATGTGTGCATCATACGAATTATATATTTTCAGAGATTGGAAGTTTAATTGTACAATATTTACTAAAATAAATATTGTTAAAATTCTGTCAATTGTATATAATATACAGTAAACGGATACATTTCTTAATTAACGATGAGCCGTCAGCCCATGCGCCTGTTAAGAAAACCGTTATCCTCGTATAGGAAAGGAAGATATATGTGTATGCTTCTAATACGATTTATATCGTAGGGGACGCTAAAGCACCTCAAAATAATCCTATTACAGAAAAGTTTAAAAGCTACTTTGTTGCGTTTGTTGTAGAAAAAGATACAGGGAAAATTGTGGATGCGGATTGTTCAGCAACCATTGCATTAACGAGCCAATTTGTAAAACATTTATTTCTACATAGAAATATGAATGACCCACAATTAGTAGAAGAGATTAGAAATCGGTATTTCGGATCTTCTCAAAAAGCATTACTTGTAGCATTAAAAGATGCACAAAAAAAATATAATCAAATCGCTGCTTTGTCTACACATTCATAGACAAAATCCAGCCATAAGAGTCTTTCTTATGGCTGGATTTTTTTATTGGACAGAAAGGATGAATGAAAATGAAAATCATGGATCTAACGTTAAAACGGCGCTATATCAAGCTTCATACACCGTTTAAAACAGCATTGCGCACTGTAACTGAAATTGAAAGTATTGATGTTTTTATTCACACAGATGAAGGTATTGTAGGAAAAGGAGCTGGAGCCGCGACTCCGGTTATTACTGGGGACTTTGCGAGTGGAATGGAAGAGGCTATTTTAGGACCGATTCGCTCTGTATTAATCGGGAAAGAATTGCAGCACTTTCAAACATTACTGTTACAAATTCAAATGAGCTGTGTAGGAAATACGAGTGCGAAGGCAGCGGTAGATATGGCGTTATATGATGTATATTGTCAACTTCATAATATGCCATTATATGCGTTACTTGGTGGAAAGAAAGAGATTCGAACAGACATTACAGTAAGTGTTGATGAGCCTTTATTAATGGTCAAAGAAGCAAAAAATCATGTGGAAAAAGGATTTCACATATTGAAAATTAAAGTTGGTAAATCAGCCGATCTGGATTTAGAGCGTATTGAAGCAATCAGAAATAGTGTACCGAAGGATGTTACTTTGCGCTTAGATGCGAATCAAGGTTGGAGTCCAAAAGAAGCTGTCGCGATTATTCGGGAAATGGAAAATAGAAAATTAAATATAGAATTTGTAGAGCAACCCGTTCATGCGAAAGATTGGGAAGGAATGAAATATGTAAAAGATCATGTACAAACACCAATTATGGCTGATGAAAGTGTTTTCTCAGCGCAGGACGCTTTAAAGCTTGTTCAAGGACAGTATGCTGATCTATTAAATATTAAATTGATGAAATGCGGCGGGATACGGGAAGCGTGGAAGATTGCTGATATCGCCGGCGCTGCCGGTGTAAAATGTATGGTTGGTAGCATGATGGAATCATCGCTTTCCGTAACAGCAATTGCACATGTAGCAGCCGCTCATCCAAATATTCATTACTTTGATCTTGATGCTCCTTTATGGTTAATGGAAGAGCTGAGCGGAATCACATATAACGGACCAAAGGTAAACCTGCATCATGCAGTGAATATAAAATAAAATTCCAGCAGAAGGGTTTTCTTTGAAGTCACAATTTTTTTGAACAGGGAGAAATATTAATAAAAGGGGGATGTGTTTATGAGGAAAGTCATTACTATGTTTTTTAGTTGCTTGTTAGTATTTTCAACTTTTTCTGTAGCGAATGCTGAAGATGTAAAAGGTAATCAAGCATATGTAGATGTAGCGGCTGCAACATTATGGACTGGGCCCAATTTGCTTCGTCCTATTGATGAGCCAAGTGCAACGAATCCTGTTGATTTATGGAAATGGACGAAATCAATGACGCTTGATGAAAAGCTTTGGTTAACAAGTACAAATAAATTAGAAACACAAGCTTTATTGGGGCAGGAAGTAACAATCATTGATCGGCAAGGTGAGTGGGCAAAAGTAGTTGTTCATGGTCAGCCAACGCCAAGAAATGAGGCTGGTTATCCAGGATGGGTTCCAGTAAAACAGCTAACCTATAATCAAGAATTTGCAGAAAAAAAGGAGCAACCATTCGTTCTAATTACAAAGTCGACAGCTATTTTATACATTAATCCATCTGATAAATATAAATCTTTAGAGGTTAGTTATAACACACGTTTACCACTAATAAGTGAAGATAATATGTCGTATCGAGTATTATTACCAAACGGACAAAAAGCATGGTTACGGAAAAATGACGGAAAAGTATATAAATCACAAAATGACATTCCTATTCCAACAGGTGATGATTTAGTGAATACTGGGAAATTATTTTTAGGGTTACCGTATATATGGGCTGGAACAAGTGGTTTTGGATTTGATTGTTCGGGCTTCACACATACGATTTACAAATCACATGGTATCACAATTCCGCGGGATTCAGGTCCACAATCAAAAGCGGGGATTGCTGTTGAAAGAGAAAACTTGCAAAAAGGTGATTTAATATTCTTTGCGTACAATCAAGGAAAAGGGAGTGTTCATCACGTGGGCATGTATATTGGAGATGGAAAAATGATTCATTCTCCAAATGCAGCAAAAACAGTTGAAATTATTCCTGTAAACACCCCGGGTTACATTGAAGAATATGCAGGAGCACGTCGTTATTTACCTTAATAAGAGAGTAATAGAACAATAATACAAGGGGGTTTTCGAATGAACAAAGTTGTTCGTTTTTCATTAGTTAGTACGTTACTACTTTCTTCATTTTTAGCTGGTTGTGGAAAAGAAAAAACGACTACAAAACCAAAAGAAGAGAAGAAAATATTGCAGTTAACTGAGACAGGAGAAATTCCATCATTAAATTCCTTAAAAGTAACGGACGCTGTTGCATTTAACGTATTAAATAATGTAATGGAAGGATTGTTTAGACTTTCAAAAAACGATGAGGTCATTTCTGGTATTGCGCAAAAGTATGAGGTTAGTAAAGATGGAAAAACATATACATTTCATTTACGTGATGCGAAATGGTCTAATGGTGATTCTGTAACAGCACATGATTTTGTATATGCTTGGAAACAGCTTGTTAATCCCGAAACTGGCTCTGAATATGCATATATCATGTATGACGTGAAAAATGCAGAAAAGATAAACAAGAAGCAAATGGGGCTGGATGAATTAGGGATAAAAGCTCAAGATGATAAAACGTTTACTGTAGAGTTAGAACATGCTGTCCCGTATTTTACAAAATTACTTTGTTTACCATCCTTTTATCCAATTAACGAAAAGTACGCAAAAAAACAAGGAGATAAATATGGTTTGGAAGCGAATACAACTCTATATAACGGGCCATTTACATTGTCAGAATGGAAGCATGAAGCAAGTTTCACAATGAAGAAAAACAATCAATATTGGGATAAAAAAGAAGTGAAATTAGATGAAGTAAATTACCAAATTGTTAAAGAAATTTCGACGGTAGTAAATTTATATCAAACAGATAAAGTAGATCGTGCTGTTATTTCGACAGAATTTGTTGATAAATATAAAAATGATAAAGAGTTAAAGCAATATACTGATCCTGTTATGTATTTCTTCCGTTTTAATGAAAATGTACCAATTCTGAAAAATAAAAATGCCCGTCTTGCACTTAGTATGGCTTTTGATAAAAAGGGACTTGCGACTTCATTTTTAAACGATGGATCAGTACCTGCCAACTACTACGTTCCAAATGGCTTCTTGAAAGGGCCGGATAAAAAAGATTTCAGGGAAACAACGACAGAGTTTAATAAAACGAGTGTAAAACAGGCAAAAGAATATTGGGAAAAGGCGAAGCAAGAAACAGGAATGAATGAAGTTACGTTAGAAATGCTAAACTATGATTTAGATAACTTTAAAAAAGTAGGAGAATTTATTAAAGAAGAATTGGAGAAAAACTTACCAGGATTAACCGTGAAAGTGAAGTTACAACCACACTCTCAGAAACTAGCATTAGAGAAAAAGAAAGAATATGAAATGTCATTATCACGTTGGTTACCTGATTATCCAGATCCAATGACGTACTTAGAAGTATTTATTTCAGAAAGTGGCGTCAATAATACAGGCTATGCCAATCCAGAATATGATTCATTAATTAAAAAGATAAAAATGGAATTAGGAAATGACGAAAAGGCACGTTGGAAAGCGATGCAAGATGCAGAAAAAATGCTACTTGATGAAGTGGTAATTGCACCGGTGTTCCAGCGAGGATTATCTTATTTACAAAAGTCATATGTAAAAGATTTATATGTACATCAATTTGGGCCAGCAACTAGCTTGAAATGGGCAGATGTGAAAAAATAAAAATGAAGTATAGAAAAAAACAGACTTCGGTTGAACGATAGTCTGTTTTTTTCTATAGATGTATATCGTTGTTTTAGGATTTGCAATATAAAATGAAAGAAAATTCATGATATAATTTAACGAAGTAAACTTATTATGAAGGGGAAGAGAATATGTCAATCCAGGTCAATGACAAATCAATTCGTACAGAAAGACTTTTAATGAGAAGACCTACTTTAGAAGATATTGATGCATTCCATCAAATTGTGAAAAACGATGAAGTTGGTAGATGGCTTGCAGTATCTAGAGGGATGTTAAGGGAAGAAGCCAAGCAGTATGTTGGAAAAATCATAAAACATTGGACTGAAAATGGTTTTGGTGTGTGGTTCCTATTTCATAAAACAACGGGAGAACTAATGGGGCATTGTGGTTTAAGATATATCGATGAAACAAGAGATGTGGAGATTATGTACCTTCTTGATCCGAAGTTTTGGGGGAACGGGTTTGCTACAGAGGCTACTCATGCATCGATTCAATATGCATTTCATGATTTGAAGGTTCAAAAATTAATCGCAAGAATTAAAAGTACAAATGAGAAATCGAAGAATGTTTTAGAAAAGATTGGATTTACATACACGCACGATGTAGATTATGATGGACGTCAATTATTATATTATGAATTTAAGAATGTATTTCAATAAAAATTGATTAGTATGTAGGACAAACATAAAAACAGGAACAGCTTTTTGAAGCTGCTCCTGTTTTTAATATAAAGGGTTTTGTTGTGGACAATTTGGAAAAGGATGTATATCTTGAATTTGTCTAAAATCATAATGTTTCATTGCAAATTGCGCTTGATATAAGTATTCATACAAATAAATATGTCCATCGTGTACACCACATAAGACTCCAGATGTTCCTTGACCGTTTACTAAAGAAACTCCGACAGGCTTACCGATTAAATATTGAACTTTTTGTTGCCAATGCATGTGTAAATTCCTCCTTTTACGATAATATACGAACTTAGGAAAGGAATGGTTGCTTATCCGTTTGCGTTTACTTAATGCAGGAGGATTTTCTTATACCGTCTAGAATAAGTCGATGTGAATGACATATGGTAATGAAAATTAAAGAACAAGGAGAGGCTCATGAGTAAAGAATCTATTTTGAAGGAAAAGTTAAGTTTAATAGAATGGTGCAAGGGATTAAAGAGTTTACCTGATGATATATGGTTTAAAGCATTTCGAAATGGTTCCTGGGGAATTGCAGATGTTATTTCGCATTTTATAATTTGGGACGAGTTTTTAATTCAACATAGGGTATCTTATTTCATACATTTAGAAAGCCTACCGAATGTTTCAAATGATGTTGAGAAAATGAATAATAGTGCTATTCAATATGCAAGATCTGGTATTTCAAAAGATGGGATAATTAATCAATTCACTCTTACAAGAGAGCGTTTAGTCAGTCTTATAAAAGAGATTCCTGGTCAAAATTTTAATAATGATTATCAATTCGGAAAAGAAAGTATGAAGTTAAATGATTATTTTTTGATTCTTGTTCAACATGATTTGAAGCATAAAAAAGAAATCATTGATTTTTTAAAAAGTAACCAGATTCAATTATAAAAGTATAGCGACTTAAAAAACACCATCAATTCAGTTGATGGTGTTTTTAAGTCGTTATCTTAAGTGATTCATTTAACCAAGTTTTCTTCGTTTTTTAAACCATATTTTTAAAGTGAAATATAAAACAATTAATATGACTCCACCAATAGCGAACGATGTCACATATGGTCCAGCTACTTCGTTAATATTACCCCAATTTTCTCCTAGCTTTTCGCCTAAATAGATAAAGATGATAGACCATGGGATAATTGCAAGAGCTGTAAGTGTAATAAAGCGTATAGGTGACATTTTAGTAATTCCGGCAGGGATCGAAATGGCATGGCGAACGACTGGAATGAATCGTGCTGTGAAAATAACACCGGTTCCATAGCGGTTAAACCATGCTTCTGCGGCATCAATTTGTTTTTTATGGATGAAAATGTATTTACCATAGCGCTCTAGTACAGGTCTTCCCCCGTAACGCCCGATCCAATAAATAAAGATTTGGGCGATAACACCACCAATCGTACCAAATACAACGGCTCCTACAAATGAGATGTTTCCTGAGAATACTAAATAACCTGCATAGGCGAGAACGATTTCGCTTGGGATAATCTCAATCATAAGTCCAAGCATAACGCCCCAATAACCAAGGCCTTCTAAAAATGATAATACGGAATGAATAAAACTACCTAACATGTTGCACCTTCTAGTCCATAAATTTTTAAAAATTGTAAGAGGTGAAATGCCACTTACTGTTTAGGGAAATAATATATAATTGATTTCTCATATATAAATTATACATCAAACGTTTACCGTATAGCTATTTTAAGGTTTTTACGTATTTGTGAAAGATAGTGTTGTACGATCTTGTTTCTAATCTTTATAGTAAGGTATACAAATTGGAATTTCATGAAGAGACAATAAAAAGTATATTAAAAATTTCTCATACTTAAAGGAGAATGAAGTTTTTAATAAACAGAAAATTCGATATAATATAATAGGAATTTTATTATTTGAGGAGGGGGAAACTGTGCAGATTACAGATTCAATTTATGGAAGGGTTTCGATTCAAGATAGAGATATCATTGAATTAATAAAGACAAAAGCATTTCAAAGATTGGCTCATATTAAACAGCAAGGACATACATATTATTTACATCCGAATGCAACACATACAAGGATAGAACATTCTATAGGGGTATATGTACTTGTAAATAAAGTTATAACGCATCTTACTACAATCAGTGACATTGATTTGACAGAATATGAGCAGAAAGTTGTTTCTATAGTAGCTCTTCTTCATGATATTGGGCATGGTCCATATTCACATTGCTTCCAACGAATATCTGGTCAAGATCATGGTGATTGGACGATACAGATTATTCAAGAAGATAGAGATGTACGTACTATCTTAGAACGGACACCTAATTTATTAGAAGATGTAATCCAAGCCTTGTCAGAAGAAAATAGTTTTCCAATTATCGATGAACTCTTGTTTTGTTCATTGGGTATGGATCAGCTTGATTTTTGGAATCGTGATTTATATTATTCATCACTACAAGTAGAAAGAATTCCAATTGAGAAACTCATTTCTACTATGCGTATGGTGAATCAAAAGCTTGTCATTGAAGAATCTGGAGTACCGTATATAGAGCATCTAGTAAAGGTGAAAAGCGCTCTTTATCATAATGGATTTGGTCATCCATTTGTAGTGGGAAAAGATTTATTATTTCAACTTATTTTTCAGAAGATAAAAGAAGATAACATTTCATTTTATAGCCCACTATTACAAAACTTTTTTCAAAAAAGAGAAAAAGAATTAGAAGTAAAAGATTTTGTCCATTTAGTTGATGAGGTTATTTTAAATGAAATGAAGTATTTTGCAGTATCGGAACATGAGCAATTAGCAGAGTTAGCTCAATTATATCTTTCAAAATCACGAAGTTTAGATTGGGAATCGGGATTAGAAGGTGACTTTGCATGTTATAAAAAAGAAGTTCGATATATATCGGAAGTTATGAAGGAAAAGAAAGGGTATAGTTCATACATAGGTGGTATTTATATAAATAAAAATTCGCATTTCATGGATATTTTAGAGCTATCCAAATACATTCAAGAAATGGTCGCTTTGCCAAAAAGAGAGTATATGTACTATTTATAATAAGAAAGAAAAAAAGAGAAGCGAATTTCGCTCCTCTTTTTTATGGTTTCACATCTAAATTTTGTAGAAATAATGTTGCCGATACATAGCGTTTTGCCAACATTTGTACATATGCGGTATGTACAGAGAGCGTTGCGATAATAATCGCATTACGAATGGCTTCCCGTTGTTCATTGTTGATTTGGTCAAATTTACTTGCGATTTTATCCGCTTTTTCTTTTACAATATTTTCAATTGTACGAACGGTATCAGTCGCGTTTAATTGTAAACAACCACCTTGATTCAACTCTTCAAATAAAGAGGAGTAAGCAACGTATAGATGAACAGGATTAATTAAATCATCACTTCGATCGGCTGGATCATTTACAATAAGTCTTAATAACTTACGTATAGATTCAAAGTCTAGTGCAGTTTTCAAATCTTCTACAATAAATAATAATGCTGCTTGTTCAATTGAATATTTTTTTCCTTTTTGTGGTGAACCGATCATTTCTTTTATATCTCGTTTTACCCAGTTTTGCATAGCTGTTACCGAAAAACTGGTGTTTTCAATTTGATTACCAAGCGCAACAATCTCATTTAATGAAAAACCAATATCTGTATCTTCAATTTTAATTAGTTTTTCAAAAATAGGTGAAAGAGCGGTTGTAATAAAAGCTGTAACACTTTGACCACACTCAATATCTTTTTTATGTGACTTTGCCCAAGCTTCTTGCAAAATAACGAGAGGCCTTTTTGTATTCCATCCTCTAAGAGAAAGAAGGAGCGTCGCCATTTCGTTTCGTGTGAGATGAAATGTTTCCATCTTTTCACCTCCAAAATTATAAAAGTTCTTATGAACTTATATTATGTTTAGTTGCTTGTAAAGTCAATTCTGTTTTTCTTTATTTTTCCTGTTAACTTAAGTTTTTTTAAATTATTAATAAAGTTAAGTAAATAACGCTTGCTTATTTCAATAAAAGTTCATATAATAGGTTCATAAGAACTTTTTATTTAACTTTAAAATAAATCTATCATTCTTATTTTAGAGAAAGATAGATTTCACATATATCTATAGTAAAAGGAGACTGGATATACTATGTTGAAAAAACTCGTTACAGTAATGACTGCATTTATGGTTGTTTTTGGAGCTAGCAGTTTTGTTTTCGTAGATCATGCAGCAGCGAAGAGTTACAAATCAGGTAAAAAATCATTTACACCAAGTTCAGGACAGAATTCGAAAGTGGATTTAAATAAAAAAGATTCTAATGTGAATGCACAGAAAACAAACCCTGATTCAAAAACAAAAGCATCAAACACAGCACCAAAGAGTAATAAAGGAAGCTTTATGAAAGGTTTATTACTAGGTGGTCTTGGTGGTTTATTAATGGGAAGCTTATTTGCAAACATGGGAGCACTTGGTTCTGTGTTAGCGTTCATGGTAAATATGTTAGTAATGGCTGGTATCGTCATGTTAGCGATTCGAGCATTTAAATATTTCAAAAATCAACGTAAGAAACAGGCGGAAGAAGCAGTATGGAAACGATAAAAATCTCTGAACAAGAGCTTATAAATGCACTATGTGTATATATTGCAGAAAAGCGTCAAGTTGGTCCAGAAGCAGTTTTAGTTGAATTGATGTATGATGATGACTATGGTTTTTCTGCTGAAGTAGAAGTAAATGGTCGCCAGCAAATTTTAATTCAAGCAAACTTAATTGAAGCACTTCGCTTATGGCTTGATAGGGAATATAATATCAATCCATTTGCAGCAAGATTACAACTTGAATTAGATGATAATGAAGGTATTTTCGCATTAGCGAATTTAAATAACTCGGATGAGTAATAAAGAGGGCTGTTGAGAGTAATCTCGCCAGCTCTTTTTTAGTATGTATATTTTAAAATGAAATAAACCTGGAACTTGAAAGCGGAGAGAATCGAATTCATTTCTTATGCTTATGAACTTTTAGGTATGGTGCAATTATAGATGGGGAAAAGCTTTATTTGGTATTATACTGTTTTTATCTAAAGATCCAATGGGAAAGGCTACAAATAATTAGTTAGAGCATCTATAAGGAAAGAAAAGAAAGCAAAGGTGAATGCCTTTGCTTTTTTGATGGAATCTTGGTGATTGAAGGATAGGAAGTATGGCTTAACTTAACTTTCTTGCAATTTTACTTTTAACAAAATCTGCTTAAAAAATGTTGAAGGATTATGAAAGTCAGAAAAAAGCAGGATGTGAAGGCATTGAATCTTGGGAAGAAAAATGTAAAGAACTAGAAAGAAATAGTGCTAAGGAAAAAGTTACGATTGATCAAAGTGTAAAGTTTTGATTCTGAAAATCCCTTTTGTTTTAAAATATATTATTATAAAAGTGATTGGAAGAAAGAATGAAGCACATTGTTAAAATGATCAGTTTCTTCTAGAAATGGACAATGACAGCTGTTTTCGAAAATAACAAGCTTAGAATTATGGATATGTTCATGCAGATGTTCGCCCGCAGCTACTGGAATTAATTTTTCTTCTCTACCAAAGCAAAGTAAAGTTGGTTTGGTAATTGACTTTAATTCTTCACGGTAATCAACAACAGATTGATCAAACAAAATAGCACTCGCAATAGAAGCTGGAACTTTTGTTACTTCTTCAAGCATCCAAGTTGCATCTTTTGTAGAAAGGGGATTTTTAAACATGAGAGGGATAAACCCCTTTAGAAACTCCGCTTGATTTGTTTGAACTTCTCTCATGAAGTGAATGAGTGTTGCGAAATCAAAGGCACCAATAGGGAAATCAGGCCATTTAAAATCAGACGCTAATTCATCTATAATAACAGAACCTTTAATATTTTGTTCTCCAAATTGCTTTATATATTCCCATACAACAAATGCTCCCATCGACCAACCTACTAAGATGACATCTTTTAATGATAAGCTTTCTATAAAAGCGTGTACATCATGGGCATAGTTTGCAATCGTATGTCCAGTTTCAATATGAGGAGAGCGCCCATGACTTCGTAGATCAATCGAGATCGCACGATATTTTTCACTGAAATAAGGAATTTGTTTATGAAAAAAACGGCTGCTCATCCAAACACCGTGGAGAAAAAGAATAGGTGTACCTTTTCCTTGTTCTTCGTAATATAATTCCACACCATTTTCAAGCTTTATAATAGGCATAATAATAAACCTCCTTTTCATGATTTTATTCGTTTTTCCAAATTTTTTTCCTTTTAATATAGGAGAAGAGGGATGTTTTTTGTGAATATGATAAAAACTTGATTTTATTTATAAAAAATGTGTTTAAAATATTGTCATATTTGCTTCTTTAAGATATCCTTTTCATGAAGAGGTGGAAATCATGGAAAAAGTACTAGTTTTCGGGCATAAAAACCCAGACACAGATGC
>Ga0102589_1002862_pt1 | contig 18914 bp, 20 predicted proteins | sample AraplaMF_Col_mLB_FD_76858 | JGI IMG/M metagenome (GOLD analysis project Ga0102589, IMG submission 76858) | Arabidopsis root microbial communities from the University of North Carolina, USA - plate scrape MF_Col_mLB | ecosystem: Host-associated > Plants > Roots > Endosphere | place: USA... | reverse complement strand
ATACAGCTGTCGCATCTTTCTCGATGCTACCAAATAATTCTTTTCCACGTATCGTAATAAGGGGTGTCCCTTCTGGCAACACATCTTTTACAAATTCCAATTGCGTAAAGAATGGAACGATCCATCTATCCTCTCCTTGGAAATGACGTAAACGAAGTGTGCCTTCTGTTGCTCCGTCCTCTGCTTCTAATGAACCAGCAACATAAAAATCAGTTGTTAAGAGCAATTCATAAAATTCCTTTTGCTTTTGTTTATCATCCCCTGCTAAAACGAGTACCTCTTCTATTTTTTTCACTGGAATTTTCTTCATATGATGACACCCCTATTTTCAAAATGATTATACTTAGATTATACGAAATATTCTTATTTTTTTCTACATAATTCCACAATTATTTTCTTAAAATAATTTCAAAGCCTCTTCAGTCGTAACGATTTTAGCAAATTCATCATGTAAGTTTACAAGTGCCATATTGTGAATGTCCTCTGCACTATACTCTATCCCGTCCAGACCTTTACGATTGAATGTAGCCGTCGCATCGCTCACTACATACGTTGTAAATCCTAAATTACCTGCCATCCGTGTTGTAGTCTCCACACAATGATTTGTTGTTAATCCTACAATCACTACAGTATTACATTTTTGCTCTCTTAATTGTTCTTCTAAGTTTGTCCCAATGAACGCGCTATTAACGGATTTCCGGATTATTATTTCATCTGGCATTGGTTGCACTTCTTCTTTAAAGTTTACCGTTTCCACATATTGATAAAACATCGACTGGACATTTTCTTTATTTACATGTTGAATATGAAAAACTGGCAGTTTCCTTTTTCTCCATTCCTCTAACAAACTTTTCATATTTTCTTCCGCAAAAAAATTATTCCCCGTGCCCCAGTACGGCGAGTTGAATGCTTCTTGTACATCAATGATTATAAGTGCTACTTGATTAAGCATACTATCCTCCTATTTAATTGGGCTGTAATTGAAACAGAAAACCAAGTTGCTGCGACGTAGTAATAAAACAAATATACGCGCAAAGCTCTACAATTTCTTTTTCCGTCCAATATTGTTTTAAGACATGAAACATATTATCATCTATCGCCTTTCGGTCATGAACAAATGTATGCGCAAAAGTAACTGCTACACTCATTTCTTCTACCTTTTGCATATCATCAGGTCTTCCCTTTGCCATACAGTACGGACATTCATTCCCATACGCTAATGTTCGTCTCACTTGCTCCTTCAACTCTGCTGAAAGAGTTCCTTTATTGTACATTGTATCCTCTAACGCACTCCACGAATGTAATATATCCGGATTATGACCTAATAACTTTTGAAACTTTGTATCTCCTACATTTGATAATGAAATCCTCTCCATCATTTCCCCTCCTATTTCCTTCTGTTTTATTGTAAAATAAATAAAGTTCACTTTACATTTCATATGAATCTTAATTTATATTTTTCCTTTACAAAAAATATCATTTTACTGGAGGTTTATTTACAAATGCAACTAGACCGTGTTGATCGAAAAATTTTAAATGAATTATATAATGATAGTCGTCTTTCCATGCGCGAATTAGCAAAGCGAGTAAACTTATCCGCTCCGTCTACCACAGAACGTGTTCGTAAACTCGAAAGTGAAGGCGTTATTCAAAAATACACAATCGATATCGATTATAAGAAAGCAGGACTTGTTTTAGACTGTATTTTAGAAATCACTTTAAAAAATGGTGATACAACACGTATGCAACAGTTTATTCAGTCTTATCCATCTGCAAGTTTTTGTTACCGAGTAACAGGAAGCTTATGCTATATTGTAAAAATTTCTGTTCCTTCACTCGTAGAACTTGAAGAATTTATTAATGATGTTTCTTCATATGCAACGACAGTTTCTCATATCGTATTATCAGAAGTAGCTCTTACTCCGGACATTGAACATATCTTCCCAGAAGATTAATTTATTTTTATTCATAAAATATTGAAAAACCCCTTACAATAAGAATAAAAATAATATATTATGTATTAAAATACATAAAGTTCGAGAAAGGGGCTTTACATTGAAAATCTGGTTTTATGAAAAAACGGCACAATTAGATGACTTGCTTGGTATTTGGGACAATGTTCCGACCATCCCTCGAATTGGTGAAAAAGTTGAACTTCTAAAAACAGTTCGGATCGTTACAGATATTAAATATGTAAAGAACGGTAATAATTTTCGTGTAGAGATTATTACAAATTAAAAAGTAGCTCTTTAAGAGCTACTTTTTAATTATCTATTATACGCTTTCTTTATAACAATTTTATCTTCTTCTATAGAAACTGTTACATAATCATTTTCTTCTAACCGAAGCTTATTTACAGCTTCATCAGGCAGTTCTACAGCCATCAATCTATCTGTTACTATCACTTGGCCATATATTTCATTTTCTTCTGATGTATTCTCTACTTTTTCTTCATTTATGAAACGAAGCGGTGGCACACCTACTTCTTTTACCGTACGCCATTGTTTCCAAATGTAAGGGATTAACCAAAGTAATCCAACAATCACAAGTCCAATGCCAATCCATAAATTACTTTGTGCCTGCAATTCCGCAATTGAGATTGTGTCACTTCCATCTCCACTTGCCAATTGCATACTCGTTGCAATCAAATTATTTAAAGCATGCACAGCAATATTCGTCCATATACTTCTTGTCTTTATGTATAGAAGGCACATAATAACACCGAACATGAAAGCACCGATAACATCAAAATGTCCTAGTCCAAAAATAAGAGAGGATATAATAACCGCTCGTTTAATCCCCCATTTGTATGCCATTCGTTGTAAGAAAAACCCTCTAAAAATAACCTCTTCCATTATTGGGGCTAATACACATGCTGAAATGAAAGTAAATATAGTCATATATATGTTACTCGTATTAATTACATTTCCATCTTCTAACATAGTAACTAAGAAATTAGGTACAGTATGTGCTAAAATATAAAATTGAATTTGGGATATACCGACTGAAAAAATCATTCCCATTATCGTTGCTAATACAATTAACCCCCAATGTAAACGTCCCGGTTTATCAAAAAAACTTTTAAAAACAACATTATTTTTACTTGTTTTTAAATATAGCCACAATAGTGGAAATACGAAAAATATTGATATTTGTGACATGAACTCTATCGTATTGTCAGAAACACCAGATAAACTTAATGGAATCATCGTTAGGAACATCCCTATAATCATCCATCCAAAAAAACTACGTAACCTTATACGTGAAAATGCATATTGCATATTAAACACCTCCAAAGATAGTAAAAATAAAGTGAAACTTTAATCAGTAGGGGTGTTCTTCATCTCCCACTGATTATCAGCCCTCACCAATCGGGCTTTTACGAGCAGTTGATCCCCCACCTAACTTCTTTTCTTTCGCTGAATTTTGAGGTGAGGATCTTACTGCCCACAAATAGCGGGATAAATGGTCGGATAACTAAATTATAATATGAATATAGTTGAAAATCTTCCTATTTTTCTCAAATGTTTTCAAACAACATATCTCTTAAAATATATAGTACATTTTATTTAAAATACCGTATTACTGTTCTTCCAGTTGAAATCTAGGAGAACGTTATGTAATAAAAATCCCCGTTTTTACAAGCGGGGATTTCTTTTATTATAATACGTCACGTTTTTGGAATAATACACTTGATGCTACAAGTAATACAGCAAAGTATGCAACTACAAGTAATAATGAGGTTGTAAACGTAAATTCTGTAAATGGTGGTTCTGCTCCGCCACTTACTAATTTATTGCTATCGTAAACACTTAAATTCAAATGGAAAAACACTACAAATTTTGCTACACCTTTTGCAAACATCATCAGTACCATATTAATTGGTCCTTGTAAAAAGAAGAGGAACATCGTAATAATCAATGGTAATACAGACTTTCTAAATACGTTTGCTAAGAAAAATGCAAGCGTCGCAAAGAAGAACGGTGAAAGTACTTGATATAAAGTAGATTTCATTACGATTCCTAACGTTAATTCTGTTTTACTACCATCCTTTACAATTCCGCCAATAATCATTGCAATTAACGTGCTAGCAAATATGATAAATACTATAGTAAGTAACACTGTAATATATTTAGAGAATAAAACGGTAATTCTTTTTCTTGGACGGATTAATAACTGCTTAATTGTACCTTTTTGGAACTCATCAGTAATCATACGTGAAGCAATCGTAATTCCAAAAATTGTTGCAAATAAAGTAATTAAACCAATCTCTGAACTTGCAAAATCTAAATATGATCCTTTAAATTCACTTCCGTCTCCCCACTTCAGCATCGCTAAAACTCCCAAAATCTCCAATACTGCAATGGCACCAATTAAAATATACATACCTTTTTTCGCATGCAACTTTAAAAATTCATTTTGAATTAATTTAAACATTACGCTTTCACTCCCCCTGTAATTGCTAAGAACTCATCCTCTAATGTTTTATTTTGAACGGTAACTCCGTATACAAGCACATCGTCATTCACAAGTTTCTTTACAAGTTGTGGAATTTCTTCTTTCGTTACAGATACTGCAATTACATTTCCTTTTGCCTTACCTTTAATGATTTCATTTGCTTTCTGTACTTGATCTACTTCAAACGCTACAACTACTTTCTCATCATGTTTCGCTTGTTCATGTAAGTTGTACTCTTGTACAAACTCACCCTGCTTAATAATAACGACGCGATCACACATTAGTTCAATTTCACTTAATAAGTGACTTGATACGATTACGGCAATATTCTCTTCTTTCGCTAAACGTTGTAAATAATCACGAATTTGACGAATACCAGCTGGATCTAATCCATTTGTCGGCTCATCTAAAATTAAGATTTTCGGCTGATGAAGTAATGCCTGTGCAATTCCTAAACGTTGTTTCATACCAAGTGAATATGTTTTCACCTTTTTATGAATCGCATGCTCTAAGTCAACAAGCTTTACAATTTCAGCAATGCGCTCTTTACTAATTGGTGTAATTGCCATGTTTGCAAAATGCTTTAAGTTTTGCATTCCAGTCATATAATCATATAGCTCGGGATTTTCTACAATTGCTCCAATTTGCTCTAACGCCTTTTCACGCTCCGTACGAATGCTATGACCACAAATTGTAATATCGCCTTCTGTCATAGAAATAAGACCTGTCATCATACGAATTGTCGTCGTCTTACCACTACCGTTCGGTCCAAGGAACCCGTATACTTCTCCTTCTCGAACCTCAAACGATAGGCCGCGAATGATTTCTGCCTTACCAATCTTTTTTCGAACATTTTCTAATTTCACTACTACGTTTCCCAATGCTGATTCCTCCTTTAGACTTCTAACTTTTTGTCGATTATGCGACCTGTTATATAAACAAGTAAAACAAATATACCGATTGAAAAAGCAATACTATATAAATTCATAAGTTTTTCTTGATAGAGCAACACATTTGCTTCTGATGATTCATCTATATATACTAACTTTGTTATTAAAGGCGCAGTAGGTGCAAGACCACCCAACATTCCATATATAGTACCTAATAATTTTGTTACTAGTAAAAATAAGAAAAATACAATTGGATATTTTAACTTCTTCTTTTTCAAAGAAAACACTTTAACGCTAGCTACTACAAAAAGCAATACAAGTAATATACTAGATAAATTAAATACATATACAATAGTACTAAATAAGTGCCCTAATGGATTTAATCCACTTTGGGTAAATAACACTTCATAGAGCTCTGTACCCTTTATTATTTTCATAGAAATACTATATAAAAAAATAGAACCTATTACTTCAAAAATAAGTAAACTAATTGTAGTATATAACAATATTGCTAAAACAATCTTTTTACCTGATGTCGGCGTTAATCGAAATAATGTACTTTCAGTCATTTTTCCAAATGCAGACATCGCCTGAATAAATATCAATGCTATAAAAATTATATATACTAAGATAACTAAGGAAACTATAATTATTTGCCTTATTTCTCCTGATTCTTGCTTAATATAATTTCCCAAACTTACGAAAGCTACAGCTACAACGAATATAAATGATAACAATGAAATAATAATTTGCTTTTTATTTACATTGTACATATATATTAAGCTCGACTTCATCTACTAAACACCTCCTTAAACACCTCCGTGACAGCTTTCCCTCTCTGAAAACGTAACTCTTCTACATTTTCATACAATACAATTTCCCCATCTTTTAAAAAGATTACTTCATCAAAAATATTTTCAACTTCATTTATTAAGTGAGTCGAGATTAGTATCGTACAATCTTCTCTATAAAATTGTAGAATGAGATCTAATACGTGTTCTCTAGAAACAAGATCAATCCCGCCAAGTGGTTCATCTAGTACATATAACTTCGCTTTTCGAGAAAACGTTAAAATAATTTGAAGCTTTTCTACCATCCCTTTTGATAATGCTATAATTTTTTCTTCTAACGGTATTTTAAATTCCGCAATTGTATCGACTGCTTTTTGAATATCGAAGTCTTTATAAAAATCTCGATAGAAAAATAGGGCATCTTTTACAGTCATCCAATCATCAAAGCCTGGCTTATCAGACATAAATGAAACGATTTCTTTCGTCTCTAACCCTACTTTTTTACCGTTAATTACTATGCTGCCTTCAGAAGGGTGCTGCAATCCTGCAATCATTTTTAATAACGTCGTTTTCCCGCTTCCGTTATCTCCAACAAGCCCAACGATTTTTCCTTCTGTAATCTCTATGTTTAACTCACGGATCACTGCTTTTAATCCGTACCGCTTCCATACGTTTTCTATTTTTAATAACTCTGTCATTCGCTCTCCTCCCTTTTCTCATGTAATGAAGAACGAAGGATTGTAAGAATTTCTTCTTCTGAAAAACCTAAATTGTCCATTCCATCTATAAAAGAATGAAGTAATTCTCTCGCCATATCTTTTCGCAGCTCCATAATTTTCTCCTCTTCATTCGTTACATATCGTCCCATTCCTCTACGTGTTACAACAACTCCATCCCGCTCTAACTCTTGAAATGTACGTTGAATCGTATTTGGATTTACTTGTAATTCACTCGCTAATTCACGTACAGAGGGAATTTTATCGCCAGGCAATAAATGACCCGTTACAATTTCTTTCTTTATGTATTCCATTACTTGAATGTAAATTGGTGTATTTGGAGAAAACTCGATTTTCATTTCTCCCCTCCTGTCTTAGTGTGTTAGTTAAATAGTACACTAAGACAAATTACATGTAAATACTTAAAACAAAAAATGTAATAAAAAGGCAGTGTAACTTTTCGTTACACTGCCTTCCTGTAATACAATGTAAGTAAATCTATTCTAATTATAGTTTCAATCGTTTGAATTCACATATAATCTTATGCGAAATTTATTTTACTTTTACTTGAGTTAGCACAGATTTAAACGTATTAATAACTGTATCTACTTCTTCATAGCTAATTGTAAGGGATGGTTCAATACGAATTGTTTTTGAGTTAATTAATGTTCCCGCAACAAGAATACCTTGATCAAACATCGCCTTTGACACTTCATAACCAATCTCGTCTTTATGGAATTCAATCCCAATCATTAAACCTTGACCACGAATTTCAAAGATTTTATCTTCGTGCCCTTCTGCTGCTTGTTTCAATCCATTTAAGAAATACTCCCCAACTTCCATCGCTCGTTCCGGTAATTTCTCTTCCAATAATACATGGATTGTTGCAATTGCAGCAGCACATGCAAGAGGATTCCCGCCAAACGTTGTTGTATGCATAAATGGATTTTCAAACCAACTTTGGAATACTTTTTCTTTCGCAACAATAGCCCCCGCTGGCATTACACCTCCACCAAACGCTTTCGCAAGACAAATAATATCCGGCACAACATCATATAAATCTGCTGCAAACATTTTTCCTGTACGGCCCATTCCAGTTTGCACTTCATCAAAAATAAGGAGCGAATCAAACTCATCACAAAGCTCTCGCACTTGTTTCAAATAATTTTCTGGAGGTAAAATAATGCCGCCCTCCCCTTGAATTGGCTCTAAAATAACTGCTGCAACATCTTCTCCCACTAATGCACATGTCTCAAATGTTTTTCTCATCATATCAATATCGCCAAATGGAACATGACGGAAACCCGGAATTAATGGTAAGAATGGCTTACGGAACATTCCTTTTGCCGTCCCAGATAAAGCACCAAGGCTCTTCCCATGGAAAGCACGAGTTGTAGAAATAAAAGTTGTTCGTTCACTATACATTTTTGCTAGTTTTAATGCTGCCTCTACGCTTTCTGTTCCACTATTTGTGAAGAAGGCATATTTCAAATCACCAGGTGTAATATCCGCTAAAATCTTTGCAAGAATTGCTCGAAGTGGATCTAGTAAATCCTGACTGTGCAATGCTTGACGCTTTAATTGATCTGTTACAGCTTTGACTACTTTCGGATTACGGTGACCAACATTATAAATTCCGAATCCACCTAAACAGTCAATGTATTTTTTACCATTAATATCCATGAAACAAGATCCTTCATCAGACCATTCTACTGCTGCAAATTGTCCATCTTTTGTTACTGTTTTTCTATAAGCAAGAAAACCAGGGTTCACATGCTCTCTAAATCCGTCTACTGTTTCTTTTTGAATCCAATTTGCCTCTTCTTCAGATACTTTTTCTTTTTCAATTAACTGTAGTACTTTCGTAATATACTCATTTACATTTGATTCTTTCTCATTCAATTTATTTTTCACGTTCGTTTCCATCTAATTCACCTCTACATTTTTTTTATTTGCAAACCAACCAATAGGTTCTACTTCTAGATTTATATTAATCTGCTTAATTTCTTGAAATTCTTCTAAACCAAATGTTCCTAGACTACGACCTATACCACTTTGCTTATATCCACCCCAAGGCGCCTCATTGTATGTTGGATGATAGCTATTAATCCAAGTAATGCCTGCACGAAGCTTGCGAATTACGCGCATTGCTTTTGCACCATCAACCGTAAATACCCCTCCAGCTAAGCCATAATCCGTACCGTTTGCTAACTCAATTGCTTCCTGTTCAGTTTTAAACTTTTGAATTACTACAACAGGACCGAAGATTTCTTCCTGGACAATGCGCATATCAGGTTTTACATTGACAAAGACTGTTGGTTCAATAAAGAAACCATCACCTTTTCCATCCTCCATTATTCGTCTACCTCCGCAAGCAACGTTTGCACCTTCGTCTTTTCCAATTTCAATATAACGTAATACTTTTTCCATATGTTCTTGACTTACAAGTGGCCCCATTTCTGATTCCGGTTTATCACCAGGTCCAACGTTAATTTGCTGCGCTCTCTCTACAAAACTATTAACAAATCTATCATAAACGCTTTCCTCTACAAGAATTCTCGATCCTGCTGAACACACTTGTCCGCTACCTGCATAAATACCGAATAGAGCATAATCAATAGCAGTCTCAAAATCTGCATCTGCAAAAATAATATTTGGAGATTTCCCTCCAAGTTCTAACGAAATCTTTTTCATATTATCTGCCGCTGTTCTCATAATGTGCTTACCTGTTTTTGTTCCACCTGTAAAGGAAATCATATCCACTTTATGACTCGCTGCAATTTCATTCCCTACTATTGGACCGGCCCCCATTACCATATTGGCAACACCTTTTGGTAGCCCTACTTTTTCAAGAATTTCGAATAGCTTTGTTGCAGTTATTGGTGTCACTTCAGAAGGTTTAAACACAATTGTATTGCCAGCTGCTAAAGCAGGTGCAATTTTCCATACACTCATCAATAGCGGATAATTCCATGGAACAATTAATCCACAAACACCAACTGGCTCTCTTACTACCATGGCTTGCATCGGATCGGCTACATGATATGTTTGGCCATCTGGCTTTGTAATCAATCCGGCATAATAGCGAAAACAAGCCGCTGCATCTCCAATATCTCCTTCTGCCTCACGGTATGTTTTTCCATTATCCATTGTTTCAAGGTATACTAATTCTTCCATATTTTTATCAATTTCATCTGCTATTTTAAATAAATATGATGCCCTTTCAGCAGTAGATGTTTCTGACCAAATTCCGCTATCAAAAGCCGCTCTTGCCACTTCTATTGCGTATTTTGCATCCTCAATCGTTCCCTCAGGTGCATATGCTATACCCTTGCCATTCGCAGGGTTAATAATCATCCTTTTTTCTTGGTTACTAGAGTCTCTCCATTCACCGTTTACATACATTTTTAAATCTAGCACTATATTGAATCCCCCTTTATCGATTGTTTATATATTTATAAGCAAATTTCATGCCAATATTTAAAATTCAAAAGAATCATACATAAAGTGAAACTTTAATCAGTGAGGGTTTTGTTCATCCCCACTGATTATCAGCCCTCACCAATCCGGCGTTTACGGGCAGCAGGGCTCCAACCTAAATTCTTTGCTCCACCTGAATTTTGAGGTGGGAGTTTTACTGCCCACAAATAGCGGGATAAACTGACTATTTTCTTAAAAATAACAAACATTTTATGCATTTCCGCATACACTATTCCATTTTGCATAAAGTGAGACTTTAATCATTTCCGCTACCGCCTTCACCACTCGGGACTTGAATCCCAGAGAATATGTACATGCTGTGCGCACACAAAAAGGAGAAGTCTATGTGACCTTCTCCTTTTTTAGGAATATGAGATGATATCAGCCGCTATCTCTTTTTCACTAACAATCTTTTGATATTTACGACTCACTGAAGATTGGCTGATTCCAAGAGCTTTTGCAGCCTTAGTCGTTGTTTTATACTGCTTCATTGCAAGCAAAATCAATTGTTCTTCTACAGAATGTAGCGCTTCTTGTAATGGTAATACTCTTGTAATAACTGGTTTTGATTTATTAAAGTCATAACCGGGTGTTAAAAACTTACTAACAAACTCCGCTTCAATTACTAGATCATCTGCTGATACAACTAAACGTTCAATCATATTCTGTAATTCACGGACATTTCCTGGCCATGAATAGAACTCTAGTAAATTAAGTGCATCTGGAGTTAAATGATAATTTTTATTATATTTTTCATTTAACTGTTGTAAGAAATGAAAGGCAAGTACTGGAACATCTTCCATTCGCTCTCGTAAAGAAGGAACTCGCAGCGGAATTACATTGAGGCGATAAAATAAATCTTCACGGAATGTTCCAGATTCGACCATCTTTTCAAGGCTCTTATTTGTAGCAGCAATAATTTGTACATTTATTTTCATAGGTGTTGTACTTCCAATAGGAATTACTTCTTGTTCCTGCAGGACTCTAAGCAATTTTACTTGCAAATGTAAAGGCATTTCTCCAATTTCATCTAAAAATAAAATACCTTGATCAGCTCGCTTAAAATATCCTTCTTTTCCATTTTTATCGGCTCCTGTAAAAGCGCCTTTCGTATAACCAAATAATTCACTTTCTAACAAAGTTTCTGGAATTGCACCACAATTTAATTTTAAAAATGGCTTTGAAGATCTGTTTCCAAGTTGATGAATTGCCTGGGCAATTACTTCTTTTCCGACACCAGATTCTCCAGAAATAAGAACATTGGAAGAAAAATTTGCTATTTTTTTAGCTTGGTTAATTATTTGTTCCATTTTTGGACTACAGTAAATAAGCTTCTTAAGAAAACGATCTTTATTTTTAAAGTCATCTAACTCTTTCTTATATTGCTCTGATATCTTCTTTATTTCATGTAATTCCGTCTTCAATCTCGTTGCTTCAGTAATATCCCTTGAGGCAATAATAATACGATGAAGCTCTCCATTTTCATTAAATACAGGATTTCCAACTGCTAATATTTTTCTTCCGCTTTTTGTTTCTTGTACAACTGATACCTTTTTTTGTTTTTCCAACACTAATCGCGTAACCGATGGACTAAATAATCCTTTCTTTTCTAGGTCTAAAAGATTTTTTCCTAACAAGTCCTTCAAATTACTCCCCCAAAAATCATTGATAACAGTTTCACTATAACGAATTAATTCCCCTTTATGATTAACAACTAATATTTCATCATAAATGCTAGACAAAATTGCATGTAAATCTTTATTTAAATCCTTTATATATTCAATTTCCATCGCCATGTCCTCGACCATCGGCAAATCTTGCACAATAATAACCATTCCTTCAATACTTTGATCAAAGTTTGGAATCGGACTATAGTCAACTAATACACCCATCTCATTTGTGATTTGTAATTGATTCAAGATCGTTTTTCCCTTTGTAAATACGTTATTAATGTGTTCTCCATTAAAAATCAGTTCTGCTGGTACATTCATAACTTTTTCAGGAGTCGATTTAATCATCTTCAAACCAGATTCATTACAATTTACAATTTTCTTTTCTCGATCTACTACAAAAATCCCCATTGGAATAGACGTTAAAATAATTTTCAATATATCAACACTCTGATTTTCTTGTTTAAATAGTTCTGCAAAAACATCCTCTCTTCTTATATATCCTGTTAGCTCATCCATTTCATTTTTCACTATGGCAATCGGCGCCCCAATAATTTGAAAAAGAGCTGTTAAAGAAATATCTTTACTAAGATGACATATTGTATCTAGTGGAACAGCATTTGAAAGCAATAGCTTCGAAGTTAATCCTTTACTATTTGATAGCAGATCCTTCACATGAACGTATGCAAATAATTTCTCTCCTCTTTTTAAAAATAGAAAAGATTCTTTTATATTTTTAACATCTATATTCCATTCCTTTTCAGATTGATCGATAGGTAGAGAAACTATGGGTCTAATTTTTGTATGAGCGATGGAAAACATTCTGCTATTCCTCCTTTGAACTATTTAATTTGTATTGTATCATTAAATGTAGATTTTTTTAATTAATCTGAAAATAAAACGTTTCTTTCTTTATTTAATAAAAAAAGGAAGATGAGTGCCTTCATCTTCCTCATAGTTCTATCATTAATCACTACCACTAACGAAAAGATCTTCTTGAATATAAGCTAATACCATACCTGGAATTACTTTATCTCCCGCTTCTACTTCTAAAGATTGAACTTCTCCACTACATCCCATCTTAATTACTTCCAGTTTACCATTCATATCTTTAATAGAGAATAATGGCTCCCATTCATAAATTCGAGAATCCTTATCGATAGACACTTTTTCAATTATTCCATAACACGGACTCGTAATAATATCATAATACATAATCAATCATCCCTTTCTTTTCTTCTATTAATATTGTTCTTCTAACCTTTGTGACTGAAGAATCATATAGAAAAAGCTTTGAAACTCTTCTATGTCCTCTACCTCAATCCCTAGCCTTGTTGCCCAATATTGTTCCTCTCCAATATCTTCTTGGCTTAATAAAACCATTCTCCCATTTTGAATTGAGGTAACCATTGCTTTTCCAAGAAACTGTTGCGAATACGTAACAGCTATATCGTAACGATGACTATTCGACACAATGCAGTAATAACCGATTTGTTGTCTCTCCACTTCTTCTAATAAAATATCCAGTTTCATTTTAGCCCTCCCTTTAGGTTAAAAATGCAACCAACCTCTTAGGCGCGATGCTTCTACAATCTTGCGAACCCCTTCCATATAAGCAGCAATTTTCATATTTACTCCAAAGCGTTTAGAAGTATCAAGTACGTTAGAAAAACTAGATGTAATTTTCTCCTTTAAACATTGATCAACATATTGCTCCGTCCAGTAATATCCTTGGTTATTTTGACACCATTCAAAATATGAAACAATCACGCCACCAGAGTTTGCTAAAATATCTGGAACAACCAAAATCCCCTTTTCTTCTAACATGGTTATCGCCTCTTTTGTTGTTGGTCCATTTGCAGCCTCAATGATAATCTTACATCCAAGCTTTCCTGCATTATGTTTTGTAATGACTCCTCCAATTGCCGCCGGAATGAGTACATCACATTCTTTTTCTAACAACTCCTGATTAGAAATTGTTTTATTAAAGAGATTCGATACTACACCGAAAGAATCTCTGTTTTCTAGTAAATAAGGAACATCTAGACCGTCTGGATTATAAATTCCTCCTATAGCATCTGATACCCCGACTACTTTCACACCAATATCATATAAATATTTCGCCAAATAACCTCCAACATTCCCGAACCCTTGAATAATAACTCGCATATTTTGTAGCGGAATTTGTTTTAACTCACTTACTAACTGAAGTGTATACAATACACCTTTAGAAGTTGCTGTTTCCCGCCCTTGTGATCCTCCTAGCATTAATGGCTTCCCGGTTATAAATCCTGGAGAGTCAAACTCCCTGATATGGTCATATTCATCTAGCATCCAAGCCATAATTTGCGCATTTGTATACATATCAGGTGCTGGAATATCTTTCGTCGGTCCCACAATTTGACTTACTGCTCTTACATACCCACGACTCAGTAACTCTAGTTCTCTAAAACTCAACTCCTGTGGATTACAAATAATCCCGCCCTTTGCGCCTCCATATGGCAGTCCTGTCACTCCACATTTCAAGCTCATCCAGCCAGCAAGTGCTTTTACTTCTTCTGCCGTAACATCTGGATGAAATCTAATACCACCTTTTGTTGGCCCTGCTGCGTCGTTATGCTGAGCGCGATACCCTTGAAATACCTTTGTTGTTCCATCATCCATGCGAACAGGAATGCTTACTTCTAAAAAACGCATCGGTTTTTTCAAAAATTCGAATACTTCGTCTGGATAACTTAAAAAATGAAGCGCCTCTTTTAATATAGCTTGAAATTCCTCTAAAGGATTTTCAACTTCAACTGTATTTGTATGTTTTTCTGATTGAATCGGCACGATAACACCCCTCTTTATATTTTTACTAATTGTACAAAGCAATAATCGTGCCAAGTGAAAATACTATGTTAATCCTATCTTGTTATCCTCCTACTTATGAATCTTTGAATGACTTATGCAATGCTGCATGATTATCAAATATAAAAAAAGACATCGGAACTTATCCGATGCCTTTTTCTTTTTATATTTCCTGTGCTTCTTCAAAATGCATTTGCGGAGGAGCTGAACGGAACATATTTGTAACATATAGAAGGTACCCAATTCCAATAGCAGCCCAGCAAATCCCTAGAATAAGTGAATGAATATTGAGGTTAAACCATAGTACTGCTACAGTACCAGCACCTAAAATAGGCATCACTAAGAAATTTAAACAGTCTTTTATCGTCTTATATCTTTTTTTCTTAATTACATAGTAGGAAATTACAGATAAATTAACAAATGTAAATGCAATAAGCGCTCCAAAATTAATAAGAGATGCTGCCGTTTCTAAATCAATGAATATAGCGGAGAGTGAAATAATCCCTACAATAATAATGTTATATACTGGAGTTCGCCATCGAGGATGAATGTATCCGAATATTTTCTTCGGAATTACATTATCTCGCCCCATTACGTATAATAATCGAGATACACTTGTATGGGAAGCTAAACCGGACGCAAGTGTCCCCATAAGGGTTCCTACTAAAAAGAAAGCTTGAAATAATTTCCCACCAACATATAGTGCAATTTCTGGAGATGCTGATTCTTGATTTTTAAATACAGCTGTATCTGGAAACATAGATTGTGTAAAATACGTAGTTGTAATGAATAAAACTCCACCAATTAAAGCAGTAAGAAAAATAGCTCGAGGAATTGTCTTCTTCGCGTTTGGTGTCTCTTCAGAAAATGTAGTTACTGCATCAAAACCTAAAAATGAAAAACAAAGAATTGTCGCACCTGCAACTAACGGTGATATTTGTATATCCGATTGAAAAAACGGCTGAATGGAAAAAACTTCTCCTGTTCCCTCTCCCGCTAATAAACCTTTTATAACTAGAAAAACAAACACGGCCATTACTAGCACTTGAAATATTACTAAAAAAGTATTGAAGTTAGCAGTAACATTCACGCTAATAATATTTATAAGTGTAATCAGTAGAATAAAACCGATGACCCATATCCAACTAGGAACACTTGGAAAAAATGCTGACAAATAAATTCTCGTTAATAGTGCGTTCACCATCGGTAGAAACAAATAATCCAATAACGCGGACCATCCAACAAGAAATCCAAGCCTTGCACTAATTGTCTTCTGTGTATACGTATAAGCTGATCCTGCGGTAGGAAAAACCTTTACCATTTTGCCGTAGCTTGCAGCGGTAAACAACATCCCTGCTAATGCAATCAAATAAGCTCCTGGAACATGCCCACCCGTTTTTTCCGAAACAATTCCAAACGTATCAAATCCAACCATCGGTGTCATGTACCCGACCCCTAGCATAACAATTGACCACAGCCCTAATGAACGTTTTAAACCAACTACTTTTCCCACCTATCATTCCCCCTACTTTTTCTATCTAATTTCTATTTAAAAATCGACAGCAGAAAGGAAACGCTTTCAAACGACTGTATATACCACACAATCTATTACAATTTCCTTTTGTTTTTAAATATCCATGCAATTTTCGAGCCAATATTTCTGTAGTCAAAAAAAGCACTCCGAAAAAGAACATATAGGTGGAATTAGGCCTCACTTCTTATCATTTTTTATTCATTTTGACATAAGTTATTCAATCTCTCATACTGCTAAATAAATAAAAACAGAACTTTAATCCGTTTTTTTTTTTCACTTCCGCATAAATTATACTTCTACGAGATAAAAATATTTTCATGAAATAATAACATTATGTAAACCATTCATATAAAAAAAAGCTGTCTTTTCTATAAAGACAGCTTTTTTTTAACACTATATTAAAAATTGAATACGAAGTCATCGTCAGCTAACTTTTCAACGTTCGTTGCTTTTACGTAACCATTTCCTTTTACAGAGAAGAAATCATGGTTTTTCGTATCTGTACGTAAACCGTTTAAAACGATTGGGTTAATTTCTTCTTCTTCAAACTTCGGCTCAAGCCCTAAGTTCATAAGTCCTTTATTCGCATTGTAACGAACGAAACGATTTACATCTTCTACAAGACCGATAGAAGTATAAATTTCTTCTGTGTATGCCATTTCAATTTCATATAGTTCCATTAATAATTCTTGCGTTTCTTTTTGCACTTCTTGTTGATCTTCTGCAGAAAGTTCTGCGAAGAGTTGTTGTGCTAAAATACCGACGAATACGCCGTGAATTGACTCATCACGAATGATTAGGTTAATAATCTCACCACTTGCTGTCAGTTTACCTTGACCAGCTAAGTAAAGTGGATAGAAGAATCCACTATAGAATAAGTAACTTTCTAAGAATACGCTTGCTACCATTGCCATGTATAACTCTTTTTTCGTTACTTCAGGCTTTAATAGACGACGGTAGTAACGAGTAATAATACCAGCCTTTTTCTCAAGTAATGGATGGTTATCTACCCATTCAAAAATATCATCAATTTCTTCTTCAGTAGCTAGCGTTGTGAAAATATGACTGTAACTCTTCGCATGCACTTCTTCCATAGCACCCATGAAAGCTAATACACTTTTCGCTTGTAAATTTTCAAGATGAACAAGTACAAGTGGCATCCCTTCGCCGCCTTGTTTCGTATCTAAAAGTGTTAAACCACCTAATACACGCTTATAAGCAACCTGCTCTTCTCTTGATAATTGTGCCCAAGTATTTTTGTCAGAAGATACCGCGATTTCTTCTTCTGTCCAAAACTGAGCGATGTTTTGCTTCCAAAACATTAAACTAAAATCGTCTTCCTTTTTGTTCCAGTTTACCGCACGCATTCAATCGCCCCTTCTCTAAATAAACATGAAAAATTGATAACTAAGCATGAGCAGGGTTCAGAAAACCCTGCTCATCATGTCACACTTTTTATATTAAACAGTACAAGCCACGCACTCTTCCACGCTTAATTTACGTGTTCTCGTATAATAAAGACTCTTCAAGCCTTTTTTATGTGCATAAATGTAGTAACGTGCTAACTCACGTGTTGAAATATCACTATTAACGTAAAGAATCGTACTAATTCCCTGGTCAATATGCTCTTGAATTTCTGCGATTAAATCAATTAATTTAAACTGATTCATGTCGTAAGAAGATTTATAGTACCAGAACGTATCTTTTGATAAATATGGCATTGGATAATATGTTGTCGCATTCGCATACGTTCTTGATTCAATTTGACTTACGATCGGCATTACGCTTGAAGTTGCATTTTGAACGTAACTGATAGATTGTGTAGGTGCGATAGCAAGACGATATGAATTATATAATCCATTCTTCTTCACTTGCTCTTTTAAACTTGTCCAATCTTCTTTTGTTGGAATATGAATTCCTTCAAATAGTTGCTGAACTTTCTCAGTTACCGGGCTGTAATCTGTCGTTTCATACTTTTCAAAGTATGTGCCGTTCGCATAATCAGACTTATCGAAGTCTTTAAATGTTTCGCCTTTTTCTTTAGCGATTTCCATACTTTTCTCAATCGAGTAGTAATTTAACATCATAAAGAATGTACGAGCGAACTCTTTCGCTTCTGCACTTTCATATGCGATTTTATTTTTTGATAAATATCCGTGTAAATTCATTGCTCCAAGTCCAACTGAATGAAGCTCATCATTTGCTTTTTTCACAGTTGGCGCATTCGGAATGATCGTCATATCAGAAACTGCTGTTAAAGCTTCCATTCCCGCATGAACTGCTTCACGAATTTCTTTATTTTCCATTACATTTACGATATTTAACGATCCTAAGTTACAGTTAATATCACGACGGATAATGTCATCTGTACCGTAATCATTTATTTCAGAAGTTTCTTGAAGCTGGAAGATTTCTGTCTCGAATGTTCAACCGAGTTCGCTACTCCTCAGTCCGTTGCTCATGCAACTGCTGTATGTCACCATACAGGACAGACTATATCATCACCTACAGCATTACCTGGTTAG
>Ga0102589_1002861_pt1 | contig 18917 bp, 12 predicted proteins | sample AraplaMF_Col_mLB_FD_76858 | JGI IMG/M metagenome (GOLD analysis project Ga0102589, IMG submission 76858) | Arabidopsis root microbial communities from the University of North Carolina, USA - plate scrape MF_Col_mLB | ecosystem: Host-associated > Plants > Roots > Endosphere | place: USA... | reverse complement strand
GTAGAGAGATTTGCTGAAAAAATTACAAACAATCTAACGATTATAGATACAAAAGACTTTACACTTGAAGGAATTAGCGATGAATTTAGAAAACATTTTGCCGTAAGTATCAATTGGGCTGTCTTGAGCCGAATAAGTGTTTATCTTGAGCGTGAAAGAAATCACCCATTAGAGCTAAGAAGATATTATCGTAAAGTTGAGTATTAATAGATAATAAAAGATACAAATACGAAAAATTAAAGATTTTAATCTATTTTAGTACAGTCATCATGCAAATCAGACCATACCAATTTCTTGTATGGTCTATTTGTTTTATATTGGATAAATACCACAACAGAATATATCTTTAATGAAAATTAACAATTGATAAGTTATTTGGTTGGAGCGGTTATATTAGAATATCTTAAAGTGGAACAAAAAAGAACTGTACTAGGGGACAGTTCTTTTCAGAGGTTTTATTTCACTTTTTTAGGGGTGAAATTACTTTGTTATAAAAATATCGTTCCCATTTAGCTAACAAACTGTTTCCATTTTCACCTTGTTGTATTTCAATTTCGTGTTTTTTATGAAATTCAGCTACTCGTTTATTATGTTCTTTATGCCAATGATGGAGAGAATTTTGCTTCATATGTAATCCTCCTTCTATTTTTTTATCATAATGATTATACCTGTAAAATTGTTAATTACAAAGCTATTTTAGCCAACAATTTTAGACATAGAGGAGGCAAATATTTTCTATTGAAGAAATTAATTTCTAAAAATCAAATGCAATTTTCGAATATACAGAGCTTTAGTTTAAGAACTTAGAACTATGCACTAGATTAATTGTTCCGTTTAAACAAATCATCAGAAAAGTAAATTGGGTGAAAAGCAAACAATAATATCTTTAAATTCATTTTCATGTAAATCTCTACCTCTGTAATTAACCATTTAGTTAATGGTTGAAAGTAAAGGATCTACATTCACTTTCCATGGGGAAAGTGGTGACGTTCTCGTCAAAGTAAAAGAAAGTTTGGTTCTAATCTGACCTTTATCTTTTACTAATAAATAAAGATCAACTGGGATTTCAGTTGCAAAAGAGTAAGGCTCTATCACCTTTGTTTCGGGCAATTTCCACTGTATCGCTTCTATTCTTTCTATTTTTTTAAACTCTTTTATCATATTTTTTTGATTACTTATGGCAATACTTTTAAACAAACCTTCATCTCCATTTTTAATCGTAACGAATAATACATTTAGCAGTTGGGAAGGTGGAATGTTATTTATATATTCATCAATCCTCCCAGCAGCTTTAAGAATCATTACATAATGAGAAAAGTCTGATCTTCCTGTCCGATGAGTCGTGCTTCCCAAAAAATGGATGCAAAAGTGACCACGGAAACCGTTTTGAAGAGAACCTGCACCATGTGGCATTCCATGCATAGACGCAGGGATTAGTCTGTCATGAGCTAAAATTAATATAGCCTTTCTTCGCCAACTCCAGTTCCCATTGTATATTTCCTTCATTATTTTTGTATCTTCTCTTGTTAATGGCTGAACATCTGCATGCCTACTACCAGCTCTTCGTTGTACATTAAAACTTTTACCACTTTCCACATCAATTACAGTGAACTTTGAGTATTTTGGAAGTAATTTATTGACAGCTTCCCAATTCTGAACTTCTATTTGAAAGCTAATTGGGTAGAGAACTGGTTCGTCTGTGGTAGCGTAAGTAAGTTCTGCAAAACAAAATAATGAAAAGGAAATGATTGCAATAAAAAAAGCTTTTTTCACAGCTATATGTCAACTCCGATGTTAGTAATTGAATCTATTTTGTGTTATTTTTTTATAAAATATAAATTAATTAATTGGGAATATAAGGTATTCCTGATATAGTTTAAAGGGTATTAAATTAATTCACGGAGGCTTTTGATTGACTAAGCAAATGCTATTAAAAGAATAAAGGATGGATACTTAAAGTTACGGCAAGCTGTAATTAAGATGGGTATATTACTACAGAAGATGATATTCGGTAACTTTTTTACATATGAAATATAATGAATATGTGAAATAAAACTCTGCACTAAATTGGATAATAATGGTAATGTTATATTTAGGGTATTAAAACCTTTATTATTTATTGGGGGAGTTTTTAATTGTTAACAGCTATATTCTTTTTAATTGCAATAGTTTGTTATTTAATATGGTATTTTTCGGAAGGACTACGAAAAGTTACAAAGCAGAATGAAGAAATTATTAAATTGTTAAAAGAATTAAAATAAATATCTTATTCAAGTAACACATGAGTTGAATTTCAAGAGTCACAGTTGTGACTTTTTTTATTAAAATAAATAGTGAGATTCGTCAATAATTCGCTTAAAAATTGGATAATTATGGTAAATTTAATGTATGTAAAAAAATGAAGGAGCATTTACATGATATTAAATGTATTATTTCCACTTATTCTTTTTCTCTTGATTATTGGTATTTTGTATTTATTGGTTACATTATTTAAAAAGAAAATTAATTTTCTCATTAAATTGTTGATGGTTCTTATTGGGACTGCTGTAGTAGCAATTTACTGTTTTATTTGGTTAATTGTTAGTAGCTGGATTGCGGATCCACAAGAAATGGAAAATGCTGTTACTTTGGCAGAAAAGTATATAATTGAGACAAATCGTAAAAATGTAGAATTAAAAGGTAGTTATTTTGACGAAGGTGGAGTTTTTCCATTTGAATATGCTGCTAATGCTAAAAATACAAAAGATCAAATAGAGTATTTTATTTATTTTAATGACCGTTCTCAACATATGGAAGACAATTATGTTGCAAAGAAATGGGAAGATGAATTAAGGAGAAATACAGAAAGTTATGTAAAACAAAAATTAAAGAATATAGGACATTATTATATTAAGTTTAATGAATCAGTAGGTTCCGTATATCAAGTAGATCCAAATCAGCCAAGTAGTTATAAAAAATACGACCCAACACCTTCTATTGATATTGAGATTCCAAGGAAGAAAAAAGATAATGATGTAAGGCTATTTAATGAAATATTGACTTATTTACAAAAAGAAGCGAAACTATCTCATGCAAAATTATCAGTTACATATATAAAAGATGGCGTTCTGGTAGAAAACGAAATTTGGGAAGGTAGTTTTTAAATTTGTAACTCATTATTGGAAGCAAAATAAAAAATTTTAATAATAGGATGCTTCTAATCTATAACAATCTCTTTTTAATCAACTCTAAATTTAAATAATTTAAAATAGGAGGCGGTTCTAAGGACTTATGGAACTAATGCTTTGCGTTAGTTCAAGGTCTTTAGTCAAAGAAGTTGTTCATTTTTAGGAAAATGATGTCCAATCAATTTAAGGACAGTCTTATTCTGTGAAAAGATGATTTTTGAATATACTTCTAGTAAATCTATTCGTAATTTAGTTTTATCTCTCACAAATCAATCATAAAATGAATTACTCATATTTATGTAAATTTTGGAGGGGACTATGATTAAAACTATTTTACGGATACGAGATTATGCTGATGAAATAAAACGTGGCTTAATTGGTGGATTTACTATTTTCGGTCTCGCTACTATTTTTTTTACAACTGATTCATCATCATTTGAATCGAATAATAATGCATGTTTAAAATGGGAATATAACAATTACGAAAAGATTAATGTTTGTTCAATTTATAAGACGGCTGAGAAACATTCAATTCCATATGGATCAATTATTAAGTTGGATAGTAAATAGATAAAGGGAAACTAAGAACAAGAATTAATAGACATCTAAGCTTTGGAGTAACGCTCAGCTTTAGTTCAACAATGATGGACTGCTTAAGCAGTTCTTTTTTTTATTATTAATTGGCAGTATAGTTCAATAAGGATTATAGAATTATTTCAATAAATGTAATCATTTTATATCAAGTTAGTTTATTATTAAAGTAAATTCTATCAATTGGAGAATGACATTGGGACAAAAACTAAGAGACTTTATTGATTATTTATTATTTAAAATTGGGTCTAAAAATAATATAGGAATGACAACATTTGCGCAATTAAAAATTGAACCTGAATATACAAATATTGATATAGAGAAAAAACAAGTAACTGGTGTAGTTAGATATAAAGAAAAAACATATTTAACGGTAATTGTTGATGTTCAAAATAATAGTACAAAAGTTCAAGGGAATTTACGTAGGATTTCCAAAATAATAAAACCATTTAAGAAGCGACAATATATTGAAATGATCGAATCTGAAGCTGAATTTTTAATAGAAAACCAAATTACAGATTCTAAGGAATCGTAAATCTCTAAGATTTTACCATGTGAACTAATGCACAGCGTTTGTTAAGTTGAAAAAATAAATTGGAGTTTATAAATAAATGAATGTATATGAATTAATTCCTAAATTAAATTGGAAACAATCAGAGGAGTTACAACTATTGGCAATTAAAGAACTATCAATTGTAACTCAATATGAAGATTTATTATTATTAGCCAGACATTCCGAACTCAATAATAAGATGGGATGGCATAATTGTGCAATTGTATTAAAAAATATTGGTTACCCTGCCATTGGACCAGTTTTACATGATATAGTAAATGACTGGACAATGGATATGAATTGGCCAGGTTATTTAACAATAATAGAATTACTTCGCACTGTACCGACTGTAGAGTTAGTAAAAGTTGTTACATTTGTTTTATCAAAAGTAATCACATATATGAGCACTGATGATACATGGTTATACGGATTATATTATTTGATTGATGAAATTGGTATAGAAAAGGAAATGAATAAGGATCTTTACAAAAAACTTAAAAATATAATAGACTCTTATTAAACTAATACCGTAGTTAATGTAGTATCATTGAGGTACTTCTAGAACTATTTTTTCTTATTAAAATAAATGATAGTTTAATGCAAAAATGAATACTGATTCTTATCGACATTAAAAAAACTGAATGTGATTGAATGACTATATATTAAGCTTCTTTCTTTACTTACATAAAGAAAAAGCGATTCATTCTAGAGAATCGCTCTTGTTTAATACATCATGTTATTAATTATATTAAATGCCTAACCAACCGACCTTCCGCAGCTCATTCGAGTATTTGCTTTGACCTGTACGACTTGCGTTATCTTCTCTAAAAAAATTATATTTGGAACCAACTTATTTCACTTGGTTAACCAGAGCTGTAACCAATTTTCTTAGGGTTTCTTTTCCAACAAAAGGAGCAAGATTTGAAAGGAAATTAGGGTCAAGGTTTACTAGCTCAACACTTTCCAATAAACTGTTTATATTATTTTGACTTAAAAATGGCGCAAGTGCGAGAACTTTTTTTACATCTAAAGGTTCACTTGCTAACTGATTTACAATACGGGATAAAATATCTTCGTTTAAAAAGGGTGCAATACGATCGACAACTTGCCAATTCAATGATCCTTCTTCTGCATTTTGGACAAGTTTTCCCAATTGGTCACTATCCATAAAAGGGGCTAGTGAAATAATGTGTTCAACATCCAGTTTTTCATCTTTTATTAAATCGATTATACTATTCATCGATGCTTTACTTAAAAATGGTGCAATGTTACGTATTATTTGCAAGCTTACCGTACCATCTTTCAGTTGTAGAACTAACTTATCTAGACTTTCTTCAGTTAAGAACGGAGCGATGCGGACTAAATGTTCCGCCTCCAATGAAGCATTTAATATAGATTTATCTATTATTTCGGATAAAAGATCTGAAGTTAAGAATGGGGCAATGTCCGAAATGATGTCCCAATTGAAAGAGTCATTAGTTGCAAGGTTAACAAGCTCAGCTAACGCTTCTGAACCAAGGTATGGAGCCAACATTCTGATTTGATCCAAACTAAAGCTATTCGGTTTCAAATTTTGCGAAACTTTTTCAAGGCTACTAGCCTTTATAAGATGAGCAACTTCTGCAAGTTCATCAATGTTTACATCTCCTTCATTGATTAGGACAGCTACTTGATCAGTTCTGTCCATTGCTATTTCCTCTACTATTCTACCAACGTTCATTTTTTTATTTTCACCTGCGTTCATTAATTCATCAATTGAAATCGTAAAGAATCTTGCAATTGCAGGTAAGGTTGTAATATCAGGCAATGATTCACCACGTTCCCATTTAGACACTGCTTGGTGGCTTACATTTAACCGCTCAGAAAGCTCCATTTGCGTCATATCTTTGTCTTTTCTTAGCTTTGAAATGAAGGCCCCAATCTTTCTTGTTTCAAGCATATAATCTCCTCCAATAAAAGAATGTACAGTGCGCACTGTTAAATTTATCTTAGCACACAGCCTAATAAGAACCTATCAACTGTTAGTTGTATTTTTATAATTTTGCAAATTCTACTGGCGGTAGAATTGTGGGTAGGTAACTGGCCGAATTGAAAACAGATCGAATTCATTATTTCTGACCGATCTATCTTACAAAAAGCAGTGAGAATACTTGTTATCTTTCCTTTATGGTTGGTTATATTTTGTTGATTAATTTTTTTCAAGTTCAACTATCATTTTCTTTAATTGCATTAAAATTTGAAATATATGCTTTTAGTACTAGTAAAATAAACATATGATTTGGAACTAAACCAAATGGCCGAGTGTTATCCAGTACAAACGATGTAAGTTTCAGAAAATTTAGACTTTTAATCTAGTTCACTATTGATTTGTGTTGATAAAAAGTTATAATAATTCTGAAAACAATTTTTGCAAACGTTTGCAAATTGGTTCTTCGGTCATCCTACATATATAATTTTTGCCTTCTTTTGCACTTATGTTTTCATAATAAAGTTAAAGGAAAGGGGTTTTTTCATGAGGAGAAAACAGAAAACGTTACTGTCACTCGTCACTGTATTCGGATTAGTTTTCCAGATGTTTTCGGGACTTTTTACAAACGGAACCGCAAAAGCAATGGAAACGGTTGCTAAGCAAGTTGTACTTGTTGGAAACCTTCAAAAAGTATTAGGAAATCCAGTTGAGTGGGATCCATCTTCTTCCATTACGCAAATGACATATATAGGAAATGGAGTCTACACAATTACTGGTACTTTACCTGCTGGTCAATATGAGTACAAAATCGCTATTGGTGGGAGCTGGTCTGAAAATTATGGAGAAGGTGGAATACCGGGTGGTGAAAACATTAAACTATCACTGTCAGATCAAAAAGAGGTTACCTTCTACTATAATGATAACACCCATTCAATTATCGATAGTACGCACTACACCCCTTTAAAAGAAGAAAGGCAACCTCGTCTCGTTGGAACCATCCAACCGGCAATTGAGGCAGGTGCAGAATGGAGCCCTGCAGAATCAACAGCCATCTTAATAGACGAAAATTTTAAAAATATTTATTCCTTCACTACAAAGGTGCCAAGAGGTACTTATGAATACAAGATAGTACTGGGTAAGGATTGGTCAGAGTCCTATCCATCTTCGAACATGAAGCTTAATGTACTCTCTGAAACTACGATTACATTTTTCTATAACAATCAAACAAAAGAAGTTTATACAGATTATAAACCCATTGGTTCTGATAGTTTAATAGATAAAAATTCCCTCTATCATGATTCATGGGACCAAGTCTACCGAAAACCGTTTGGGGCAATTGCTGCAGAGAAACCTGTTACTTTCATGATTTCGGCAAAGAAGGGCGACCTGACGAGTGCAAGCCTCTATGTAAAAAACTATAATTCTGGTACAACAAAGGTCCTGACGATGAAGAATGTGGGCTGGACAGACATAAAAGACAAAGGTGCCCTTGAGTATTGGGAAGCTACGTTTACCCCAGTTGATAAAGGAATTCATGGGTATAAATTCATTGTCAGGGATCAAGATTCAACAGCTGAGTACGGAGAAGACACGCAAGAAGGTCATACTGGGAAAGCAGAAGATAAAAATGCAAGCCTTTTCCAATTGACAGTTTATGATCCTGCATATCAAACTCCTGATTGGATGAAGGAAGCTGTAGTCTATCAAATTTTCCCTGACCGCTTTTATAATGGTAATAAGTCAAATGACCATGTAAAGGATGAGATTGGTGCTAGGGGTAGTCAGCGAATCGAACACCCCACTTCTTGGTCAAGCTTACCGGATAATCCTAATGAACAAGGTAGTAGTTCCTATACTGGAGATGGGGAGTATAGTAATGATTTCTATGGCGGAGATATTGCTGGAATCAAAGCTAAGCTTGATTACCTTCAATCACTGGGAGTCAACACACTCTATATAAATCCGATTGCTCTTGCACCATCGAATCATAAATACGATGCAACAGACTATAAAATGCTGGACCCTATGTTTGGCTCAGAAAAAGAATTTAAGGATTTTACAAAAGAATTATCGAAACGTAAAATGCATTTAATTTTGGACGGCGTTTTTAACCACGTTTCAGACGATTCAATTTATTTTGACCGTTATAACAAATATAAAACAGTTGGCGCATATGAATACTGGTCTCGTGTTTACAATTTGATGAATAATGAAAAATTGTCCGAAACTAGTGCTAAAGAGAAAGCGAAAAAGCAACTCATCTCGGAAGGACAATCCTTTAGTCCGTATGGATTTGAGAACTGGTTCCATATTGAAAATGTCAAAGTTCCTAATGAAAAAGTCAACGGAGTTTCAAATGGAGATCGTTATAAATATGAAGGATGGTGGGGCTATGACAGTCTACCAGTATTTGAATCCAAAGAGGGTTCAAAGGTTGATCATCCTAGTGAGCTTAATAACTCTGCTTTAGCAAATTATCTTATGTATGAGAAGGATTCTGTAGGAAATTTATGGATTGATCGAGGATCTTCTGGCTGGCGTCTAGATGTAGCAAATGAAGTGGATAGCTCTTTTTGGCAGGAGTTCCGAAAGCAAATGAAATCCAAGACTATGACAGGAAGCGGAAATACCTTACAAAAAGATGAAAAGCCACTTATTTTGGGTGAAATTTGGGATGATGCATCCAAGTACTTCCTAGGGGATCAATATGATTCAGTCATGAACTACCGATTCCGTGGCGCTATTTTGGATTATTTAAAGAACGGTAATGCTGAAAATGCACAAAACTCGCTTCTTGCTGTTCAAGAGGACTATCCGAAAGAAGCGTTTTATGCGCTCATGAACTTAATGGGCTCTCATGATACTGCACGCGCTATATTCCTGTTAGGTAATGGAACAGATACCTATAACAGATCTGAACAAGATCCAAACTATAATTTTAATGAAGGTCTAAAGCGATTGAAACTGGCTTCCATTCTTCAAATGGGCTACCCTGGAGCTCCTACCATTTATTATGGGGATGAAGCAGGTCAAACAGGATCTAAGGATCCAGATGATCGACGTACGTATCCATGGGGAAAAGAAAACCAAGACTTGATTAAACACTATCAAACTATCGGTCAAATTCGTCAGCAATATTCTGATCTATTTAGCTATGGCGATCTACACCACGTTTATGCAAAAGACGATGTATTAGCTTACATTAGGACAAAAGGAACTAAAACGGGCCTTGTTATCATTAACAGAGGAAAAACAACACAAACAGTTGATATCGATACAAAAGATCTGATTGCGAACGGATTGCGTTTTGAAGACCAATTAGATAAAAATTACGTATCAACAGTGAAGAATGGCAAGTTGACTTTGACTGTTCCAGCTGAATCTGGAAGAATGTTAATATCTAATAATGAAGTGAAAAAACCACAGCAAGTTAAAACTGTAACCGGAACAGCAAGTTCTAAGCAAATTACGTTAAACTGGACAGGTATTGGAACGAAATTTAATGTCTATCAATCAACTATACCTGGAGGTTTATGGGAAAAAGTGAAAGAGACGACGAACACAACTGTTGACATTTTAGGTTTGAATAATGGTCGTACTTACTATTTTGCAGTGACAGCAGTAGATTCTAATGGCAACGAATCTGAACCCGCAGTCTCGTCTGGCCTTGTACCACATTTTAATGTTGCAAATGCGAGTGTGACCAATTTGACAGCCTTAGCGAACGGGGAGCTCAATTTGGCACTTGAATCAAATGTTAAATCAAACCTTTACTTGCAAGATGCAACAGAAACGGGACCAGCTGAAGGAATATTGGCCGAGCTTCAAGTAAGAATAAAAGGCCAAAGTGCTTGGACATCATATCCATCTCTATATAATGGTCAGGCTCAGGAAAATCAGGCGAACGAGTTTCTAAGTAGCTTTACACCATTGGAGGCAGGCAGTTATGAATACCGAATGGCCTTTACACCGGATTTAGGAAAAACATGGGTTTACTCAACAACTGGAGAAGTGACTTATAATCGTAGTACATCAGATACTACTCCTCCTGCTAGTGAGGTCACATTGGATACACCAATTAAGGAATCTGGTCAAGTCAACTTGAACTGGAAACTAACCCAACCAGATCAACCATATAAATCAGTCATTTATCGTGATGGTATATTACTTACATCAGTGAGTGGAGATACAACTACCTTCCGTGATTATCAGGTATCAAACGGTACAACCTATACGTACAAAATCCGACTCTTTGATCAAGCTGGTAACTTTATTGATTCGAATATTGTAAATGTGACACCGGAAATTGTCACGGTACAGGTTACCTTTAAAGTGCATGCACCTGATGACACTCCATTGTCAGCGCAAGTTACTATTCCAAATAGCTTAAATGGATGGAATACTGGAGCTTGGTCAATGAGCAGAAATGGTGCTGTTACACCTGACTGGGAATATGCATTTGAGGTTGAAGAAGGAACTGAAATTACGTATAAATATACGAGAGACAATACATGGGATCATGAGGGATTAGCGGACCATACACCTTCTGATTCATCAGATGATGATATCAGTTACTATGGCTATGGTGCGACTGGAACCGATTTGAAAATTGTTGTAACGAACCAAGGAAACAACAAAATGCTTGTCCAGGATTCAATATTGCGTTGGATTGATAAGCCACTTGTCGTTAGCCAAATTGATGTGAATGGTTCGACTCTAACGGTCAAAGGGAATGCTATTAAAGGAGCGAACCTCACAATTAATGGAGAAAATGTAACTGACTTTAATGAAATGAATTTCTCTCAATCTTTTAATCTAAAAGAAGGTCAAACGCAAGTACCGGTGCATATTGAACCTACTGATGCTACCAAGTCAACAGTCTTTAAAGGCGATGGTGGTTCAATCAACAAAAACACAAAAAATTATGTGATTGATATTATTAATAAAACAATTAGCGAATCAAATTAATTCTAAGAAAAAAGGTCTGCCAAGTTAGGCAGACCTTTTATCTTAGATCGTAATATACAGGGGCTTGAACGGAAATCCTTTATGAAAAATAACATATGTACAAATTGTGATAGAAACTCCGCTCGCGTAATCGCTAGTTAGCTAATATGAATTGAAATTTACAAGCTACTTTTTTCTTAGTAATTTTAAATTAAATATCTTTGTTCATGAACAGTTCATAATAGTTTTATAGTATGAAGGAATAAAAATGAATCAGAATTGATAGAACTATTGAAGGGAAGTATTGCATGAAATCTAAAAAAAACTGGTGGATTTTACTCATTGTATCAATTGGGGTTATGAGCCCATTTATTGCTCCTTATTTAACACTCAATCCTACTAATAGTAGAATACAAATTGATTCTTCGTCAATTCAATATCCTGTACTGATCCTACATATATTCTTTGCAGCAATTGCCTTACTAACAGGTTTTCTTCAATTTAATGCTCAGTTAAGAAAGGAAAAACCTCAGCTACACAGTTTAGTTGGAAAAGTTTATATTAGCAGTGTTTTATTAAGTGGGTTACTTGCTTTTATTATTATTTTATATATTGATAATTTTGCGAAGGCAACATCGTTTATTGCATTAACAATTATTTGGCTATATACGACGATAAAAGGATATGTAACGGCTAGACAAAGAAATTTTTCAGAGCATCGAAAATGGATGATTCGTAGTTTTGGTGTTACCTTGGTAGCTGTATGTGGTAGGTTAACTGTACCAATCTTACTTTTAACCTACTATTTGTTACATGGTTTTTCTTTGCCAGGGGGAAGAGCTCAAATGGTAGAAGAAGTGTTAAATGTAAATATTTGGGTCGGTTTAATCATCAATATCATCATCATCGAGTGGATTATAATAAATAAAAAAACAAAAGAAAACAGATAAACTAAAACACTATGAAACAAGAAAAAACCCCCTCAATGTTTGAAGGGGTTTGAGATTAATAATTGCTTACATTAAGAAAGGTTAACTTGCCTTACTTTTATGTTCATTTTTATAAGTGCTTTTAATTTTAAAATATACTGGTAAACCAATAATTGCGATTCCAATTGAAATCAGTGCATCTACTGGTGAGTTAATTAAAGTACTAACTATGATATAAAGTGTACCAACGATTGCAACAATTGGCGTTAATGGATATAAAGGTACTTTATATAAAGTTTTATCATTATTCTCTTTTTTGCGTAAAATGAAAATAGCACTAAATGCTAGACCGTAGAATAAAAATACTGCGAAAATTGCCATATCAGATAAGCGGTCAGGGTTCCAAAAAATCATCATTGCTAAAGCGATTATAATTTGTATGACTGTTGATCCAACAGGTGTATTAAATTTAGGATGAATGCTTGATAAAAATTTTGCACCCGGAATCATTTTCCTTTCAGCCATAGCATACGTAATACGTGGGAATGTAAGTATTTTTCCATTTAAACATCCAAAGATTGATACTAAAATACCAATTGCAAGAAGTTTACCACCAATATTACCAAATACAGATGTTGCTGCTGCAGTTGCGGCATTTGGACCTAATTCAACAATTTCTTTGGCAGGTAATAAATGAAGCATCGCAATATTTACAGATAAGTAAGCTATAATAACAATCAGAATTCCTGAAATAATTGCTCTAGGCAATGTTTTTGAAGGATTCTTCATTTCTCCAGCCATAAACCCAACATTCATCCAACCATCATATGCCCATAGAGTTGCTAATACAGCTGCACCCATACTAATCGTTTGAGTAGTACTACCGCTGTCAGCATTGAAGACAGTTACATCACCTTGGAAAATACCAAATACAGCAATAAGAATAATAGGTACAAGTTTTCCTACTGTGGAAATTGTTTGAATAAATCCACCAAAATGTGTACCAAGTAAATTTAATGATCCTAATAAAATAATTGTTAAAATACCAATAAGAACTTTACTACTATCGTCAAATCCTAAGAAATCTGCAAGTAACGATCCAAAATACAGGCTAAGTGCGCCCATTACTGCAGGACCATATACTAGCGTTTGAACCCAACCACATAAAAAGCCCCACATCTCACCATAAACTTCTTCAATATAGGCGTATAATCCACCCGTTTTTGGAATTTTTACACTTACTTCAGCGATTGTTAAACCACTAGCGAGTGTAATAATTCCACCAATAATCCAAGCTAAAAGAGCCATTGTGGAATTAGCTGTTGATGACAGTACCACGCCTGGTTTCATGAAAATACCAGAACCGATAACTGTGCCGATTACTAGAGATGTTGATACGAAAAAGCCAATATTTTTCTTCAAATTTACTTCCTTTTCCACTTGCTCCACCAACTTTCACACAAATTTTAAAAATTAGAAAAATTATACCACATTAATTTTCTGAAGCATTTTTTTCAGAAAAGTTAAAAATATATTTGATACGATCCGACTATTGTTGTTCAATTAAATAAAAGAACTATAGTCTATTAAATTTTGAGATTTTGTATGATGAAAGAGTAATTAGTGCAGTGAAACTAACAAAAGTTACAAATTATTGATGAATAAAAGAAGGCTATTTTATTCTCTTATTAACCATAGTTATAACTTTATACCATAATAAATTTAATCTTTAGCGAGTAGAATACAATTAACCTATAGCAATGTAAAAGGAGGATGATTTTTATGTTCCCAGGAGATTATATTTTTTTTGCACTTATTTATTTAAAGCCACTACTATTAATTGCCATTATGATATGGTTGTTTATTGAAAATAGAAAGAAAAAGGTAGAAATAAAACGATTAGAAGCTAAAATAGACAAAATACTTGAGACGTTGAACAGGAAGGAATGAGCGGCTTAGATAGTATTGCTATGACAAGTAGGATATACTGAGGATCAAAATGATTTTGGATATTCTGTTATTGCAAAACCATTTAACCTCATAGTAGAAAATTTAAGAAAGTTATTTAATGATAAAAAGCCAATCCCTTAATTCATTTGGGATTGGCTTTAAACTTGGGCGTACTCTTAGTTTAGAAAAATGATTTATTTTAATACAACAATATTTGAAGTACTATGGAAATATTTAGTAAAATGTATTAAATATTCTAATGACCTTTTTAGGGGTGTGCAAATGGACAGTAAAAAACTAGCTGGTGAAAAGGCGGTTGAGTTTGTTGAGGATGGTATGATTGTTGGGCTAGGTACTGGTTCAACTGTTTATTGGACCATTTTAAAACTAGCTGAACGAATGAAAGAAGGATTAAAAATACAAGGAGTACCTACTTCAAAGGATACAGAAAAACTGGCAGATAAATTAGGAATTCCATTAGTTAATCTTTCTGAGTTAAGTAAAGTGGATTTAGCAATTGATGGTGCTGATGAAGTAAATCCTAGTTTAGCGTTGATCAAAGGTGGTGGTGGAGCGTTATTACGTGAGAAAATGATTGCGTCCATTTCCGATCGCTTTATTGTTGTTGCAGATGAATCAAAGTTTGTTCAGACACTGGGGACGTTCCCATTACCGATAGAGGTCATACCATTTGGATGGGAAATTACAAAAAAACAGATTGAAAAAATAGGATCAATGAATCCAATACTTCGTCTTAATGATAATGCTCCTTTTATTACTGATAATGGTAATTATATTCTAGACTGTCATATGAAAAACATTGAAAAACCAGGAGACTTAACAATTAGCTTAAATATGATTCCTGGTGTGGTTGAGAATGGTCTTTTTGTAAATATGTGCGAGGCCGCGATTATTGCAAGAAATAATAACACAATCGAGATTAAATATGGAGCTGGAAAATAATATGGTGGTTAGAACAACATATTTCTAGCGGAGTAAAGAGTAAACAAATTATATGTTTGCTCTTTTTATTTTTCCTTTATGGAAACATATCAAGCGACTGAAAGAGTAGTTTTATCTGTACATAACAAATTATTTAAAATGATCATACATTTCTACTGATAAAGACCTAATTCCCCCAGTTTTTAATAACTCCAAAAAATAAAAATTAATTAAATTCAATTAAAATATAAAATTACATAGGAATTTCTACTTAAAAAACAATGCACGCCAAATTTTCGACTGGATTTTTATGGGATTATTAGTAAATTAAAATGTTAATTCCCCCAATTTACTGTCATTCAGTGGACAAGTAAAATATGAGTATGTAAAACTACTTGATTTACATATTATAAACACGACTTATCCCCTTCAATGTTTCCATCAAACAATCTTCTAATTACTATTATATTCCTTACCGTGCTCTTTTTACTGACTAATGACGAATTCAAAAGGATAAGACAAGAGCATTCTTTTACTACCACACTTTCAGTTTTTCGTAGTTTTACAGTTTTATTGTGTTATAGATTGATTCAGTCATTTTGTAGCGCAAGTTCTTACTTTAACTAATATTTGAGAGGAGAGGAATGAATGAAGCACTTTAATATGAAGTCATTAAAAGTAATCGCTTCGGCAACTTTGACATCAATGATGTTCTCACCATTTACTGCAATAGCGGAAAGCCCTGAAAACAATAATTTATCATCGACAACAATTGAAGAAATTGTAAAACAAGGGAGGCAAATACTGTTAGACAAAGTAAAAGCTTCTGGCGATCATAATAAGGATCAATTAGGTTACAAAGATCTAAAAGAAAAAGGATTAGTTAAAGCCTATAAGCCAAACGATAAAGTCCGATTAATTGTAGAAATAGAAGAACCGTCAAATGTTGAAAAATCAACAAAAAGTAAAAAGGAATTATATAAACAAAAGCAAGATCAAGTCATTGAGCAAATTCCAACTAGCAAATCAAAAACTTCTAATAAGCTAAAGCAACGCTTTTATGAAGGGTTTAATGGATTCAGTTTAGAAACAGAGTATCAAAATATAAACGAAATCCATTCAATTCCAGGTGTATTAAATGTACATATTGCCAGAACATTCCAACCTTCTATGGGAGCAAGTAAGGAATTAGTACAAGCTCAAAAAGTGTGGAATCAATATGGATATGAGGGTGAAGGTTTACTTGTTGCAATCATTGACTCAGGAATTGATTATACGCACAAAGATATGAAATTGACTGCTAAAGGCAAGCAAAAAGCAAAATTAACAAAAGAAGCCTTAAATGAAGTATCTACTGAAACCGCTGTTAGTGAAATTTGGTATAGCGATAAAGTTCCATCAGGTTATGATTGGGCAGATGATGACACAGATGTAATTCCAGCAGAAACTGGTAGCTCCCATGGTACTCATGTAGCCGGAACTGTTGGTGCAAATGGTGATGAGGCAAATGATGGAGTACAAGGTATTGCACCGGGTGTTCAATTATTAGCAGAAAAAGTATTTTCTGATTACAGTAGTGCTGCATATGAGGATGATATCATCGCAGGAATTGAACATGCTGTCACAATGGGTGCAGACGTCATCAACATGAGCTTAGGTACTGATGCAGGTTATGTTGGAGAGGAAAATGACCCAATTCAAAAAACAATCCGTCTAGCAACAGAGCAAGGTTCACTTGTTGTAATCGCTAGTGGAAACGCATCATTTAGTTCGAAAAATTATATTATCCCTTCATCATCAAGTCCATATGCAGAGAACCCAGACATCGGTGTAGTTGGTGAACCTTCTGTCAGTCCTTATGCTATTTCAGTTGCATCATATGAAAATTCAAAAATCCATTTAAATACATTAGCAGAAACAAATGGTATTCAGTTACCATTTCAAGATCAAACTCAATTTCCATCTTCTTATAACTTTAAATTATCTAAGTTTTTAACACCTGGAGAAGATTATGAAATGGTTTACGTAGGAGAAGGAACGAGTGCTTCTGATTATATGGGTAAAGACGTAAATGGTAAAATAGTAGTAGCGAAGCTTTTAGATACATATAGCTATTATTCTTCTATTCAATTTGATGCAGAGCGAAAAGGTGCCAAAGCTCTAATCATTATTCCACCTAGCAATAATAATGATATGGCAGATTATCCATACTTAGGATTAAGTCCATACTCAATTCCAGTAGCTACTACTGGTAAGGTTCCTGGAGATGCATTAGTTAGTAAGTTGACAAGTGGCCAAGTTGTAAAAATGCATTTATCAAAAGGTATTTGGATAGATAATTCTTTAAAAAATACGATGTCAGATTTTTCATCGATTGGCTCTCCTCATACTTTAGATTTCAAACCAGAACTTTCCGCACCAGGTGGTAGAATTTACTCGACCGTACCAGGAAACGAATACGAGATAATGAGTGGTACTTCGATGGCTACACCTCATGTAGCTGGTGGTTCAACATTATTACTTCAAGCTTTATATGAAAAAGGTTTACCACACGCAAAAAATACAGCATTAAAAGCAAAGTTAGCTTTAATGAATACTGCAAACGTAGTCATGGATCCGCGAACAAACAACCAAGTTCCTTATTCGCCGCGTGTTCAAGGATCTGGTTTAATGCAGATTCAAAATGCGATTAATACACCTGCAATCATTACTAGAAAAGATACCCCACTCGAACAAGCTGGAGCAGTTGCTTTAAAAGAAATTTCGAATGGAAAAACAAGCTTCAAATTGGATCTAGAAGCTTTTGATCAACCAAAAGATAAAGGCAAAGACAAAGATAAGGACAATAAAGATCTTGAATATAGAATATTTGTTGATGTCATGACAGATCAAACTGAAATGAAAGAGTTTGATTTAGATAATGATGGTGTATTGGAATCAAAAGAATATTTAACATTATCAAGTAAACGTGTTAAAGGCGCAGAAGTGAAAGTAAATGATAAAAAAGTGACTGACACGGATGGGACCATAATAAAAATTAAACCAGGTCAATCTAAAAGTATTACGATTGATTTATCATTACCAAATACATTAAATAAAAATAGTTTTGTAGAAGGATTTGTAAGACTTGTTCCGATAGATAAAAGTAAAGCAGTAACTTTAACAGTTCCATATATGGGCTTTTATGGAAAATGGGATGAGCCTCAAAATATTGACCCTGCAGCATGGGATAAGGATGCATTTTTAGGGTATACGGCACTTTGGGATGAATTGTCTGAACGTTACCCTATGGGATACGATCCAGAAACTGGTAGATTTGATGTTAATCATATAGCTGTGTCACCGAATATGTATATTAATGGTGCTTATGCTACATTCACTACATTACGTAACTTACAAAAAACAGAAATGTATATAGAAGACAAAAATAAAAATAAGATCCAATATCTAGGTGATTTTAGTGAATACACAGGTAAGCCATGGAAATTCCGAAAAAACATTATGGTATATGGAGACTATATGTACGGCGGATATATGTGGGATATGAAAGATCAAAATGGCAATATTGTACCTGATGGCGATTACAAATATGTTATTAAGACTACTTTAGATTATAAAAATGCTAAACCACAGGAAGTAAAATTGCCGATAAAAGTAGATTCGATTGCTCCAACAGTAACTGATATTCAAGTATCACCAAAAGACGGAAAATATGAGATTTCTTTCAAAGCAGAAGATACTACAAACAGGAGTGGCTTTAATATAGGGATAATTTGGTACAATGGTCAGTTTAGAGAGTTACAAAGAGGACAAACATCACTTATTGTAGATGAAGAACCAAAAAGTGTAGTGGTACTAGGTGCGGACTA
>Ga0102589_1002859_pt1 | contig 18922 bp, 16 predicted proteins | sample AraplaMF_Col_mLB_FD_76858 | JGI IMG/M metagenome (GOLD analysis project Ga0102589, IMG submission 76858) | Arabidopsis root microbial communities from the University of North Carolina, USA - plate scrape MF_Col_mLB | ecosystem: Host-associated > Plants > Roots > Endosphere | place: USA... | reverse complement strand
ACCGGAAGCGGACAGCTGGAGCATCGATTGGGATAGGCCGCGTGTTGCGAGACCGACATACTCACCGTCACCGTGTTTCCCAGCGATTTTCGTTGCTGTATCCAAGACTTCATCCCACGTCGGCGTTTCACTCGGATACTCAATGCCTAGTTTATCGAAGATATCTTTGTTATAGAAAAGATTCACAACAACATCTTCCAGCGGCATGCCGAGTAATCGATTCTTCTGCTCCGGGTCACGCTGTCGAATGGCATCGATCGCACCGTCACGGAACTTGGTGAGGTCCACATTATTTTTGGTAACCAAATCATCCAATGGGTACGTCATTTCGAGATCGTGCAATGTTACGAATGGATCCGTAACCAGCATAATATCTGGTGAGTTATTGGCTGCATTGGCTTCCTGTATTTTCTCGGCAGAGGCAAATGCGCTGATATGTTCAATTTTGATATGAGGATATTTCTTCTCTAACGCATCCGCAAGGCGAATTCTGACTTCTTCACCGCCCCATGGCGTCATAAATTTAATCGTGACAGGCTCATTCGTTGCAGTTGTGCCCTCAGCATTGTTATCTGTCGCTGTCTCCGTCTTATTTTCATCTACCGCTGCTTCAGTAGTAGGTTTTGGTTCATCTGTCGTCTTGGTTGAGTTGCCGCACGCCGATAGCAGAATGGTCATGATGCACGTTGTAATTAGGAATAATGTCATCATTTTTCTAGTCTTCTTCAATCGATTCCCTCCTTTTTTTGTAAACCCTTTCATAAGTTATTACTCAAAAAAGCAAGAAATTGGGCCGCTAATCCCGTATATCTCCCCCTCCAAATACTACCTTTATTCGAAATTACTATATCAAAAACGGTGTGTACGTCGTGTGATTTTTGTGTGTTTTTCCTGTGAATCTCATCGTATACGAACCTAAAAAAGACCGGCCATACAAGGGATTCCCCTGCAGGACAGCCTTTTCCCGAAAACATAACTCGCTTATTTCGATGCGAGCGCCTTCTGGTAGATTTCGAGGTACTGCGCTAGCTGTAATCCATCCAAGCCTTTCACGTATGCATCCCATTCCTTGTTAATATCCTTCGAGCCTGTGATGAACTGCGCCATATTCGACTTCACGTAGTCGACCAAAGTTGTCTTAATCTGTGCGCTAAGCTCTGCATCTTCGAGGGCGATGAACAGACCGTTCGGATATTGCTCCTTGGAATGATACGGCTCATATTCTTTGGATACGTTGTTCAGTCGTGTACCGTACCCATTATCTGCGAATTGATCCTGCGGAGCGGTCCAAGAATCACGATAAGCATAGGTTCTTAGCGACGGGCCAATTTGTTCCCAGCCATCGTTATGGGTCGGTTTCTTATCTGTTCTGACGATCGATGTATACTTAGCTGGTTTGCCGTCCATGCCTAGCTCGCCTTCCGTTGCTTTGCGCCAGCCTGGACCTTCAGGTCCATTCTCTTGCAGGAGAATTGCTTCCTCCGTGTACAGGTAATCTGCAAGGCGGATCGCAGCGATTTGCTGCTCAGGCGTCGCTTTATTCGTAATGGCAAATTGAGAAGCGTTAATGCCAGCAAAGAACAACGTCTGCTGCACGCCATTTGGTCCTTTGAGCGGCGGAACCACAACATAATCCTTATGACGCGGCGCCTTGCTGTCCATGCTGTACGCATAACTGATTAACGCCGTCGAGAGAGCGCCCATCACATTATCCTTCTCACGATTCGCGAGCTGTTGGATCGCGTCCGCATTTTGCGTGAAGGCCGCCGGATCGATTAACCCTTCTTTATACAACTGATTTAAGTATAAGAGCCCTTGCTTCCATTCCTCTTTATTCGCAACGAAATCGACCTTGCCATCCAAGACACGAAGGAATGTGCCTGTGCTCTTCTCGGTATAATCATCGACGATGAAGGAGTTCATTAAGAAAGCCGAGACATTTCCCGTCCACATCTCATCGGAACCCGTTAATGCAATCTCATCCGCTTTGCCGTTGCCATTCGGATCCTTTTCTTTGAAAGCTTTCAATACGTTATGGAATTCTTCCGTCGTGGTTGGAACCTGCAGCCCCAATTTATCAAGCCATGCTTTGTTAATCCACATTTTGAGCGCATTATCGCAGTGGTAGCACTCGTTCACCTGCGGCAGTGCATAGATGTTGCCGTCTGGTGCTGTAATGGAAGATTTCATGTACGGAATGTCTGCCATCGCTTTCTTAATGTTCGGCGCATATTTATCGATCAATTCATTGAGTGGAATGAACACGCCTTGCTTGCCGTATTTCATTTGCTCCTCTTTCGTAAGCGCTCCATGCAAGATGACTTCCGGGTAATCACCGCTCGCGAGCATCAGCTGTTTGCGATCATTCAACGCGTTATCCGGTACCAAGTCCCAGTCAATCTTAATATTCGTCTTCTCTTCGAGGAACTTCGTGTAAGTATTCGTCTCCATGTTCTCAATTGTCGATAGCTGAGGCGCGAACATCTTAATCGTCATCGGCTTCTTTACAATGGGATACGTGCCCACTTCCGTGAACAATTCCTCCTGGGCCGCCGGCTTCTCTCCTGACGAATCTGCTGGCGGCTCCGACTGCTGCGTGCTATTGCCGCTGCAAGCGCTGAGCATGAGTGCCAAGGTGAATACCAAACTTAATGTCCCTGCAAACGTCTTCGTCCATTTTTTTCTCATAAAGACTACGCCTCCATTATCATCTTAATGGTAAATCATGACCCTGTCATCCTTGTGCTAATGCCAACGTGCGAACTGATTTGCGGCTGCCGCATCCCCCCTCTCAAGTCTGTAACTGACTTATCCTTTGAGTGAACCGATCATAACCCCTTTGACGAAATGCTTCTGTACAAACGGGTAGATGATGAGCACCGGGGCGCTTGCGACGACGATCAAGGAATACTTCAGCAAATCTCTCAGCCCTTGCTGTGCCTGCATCTGATCGACATTCGCCATCATCGAAGGATCGACAGAATTCAGGATGAGAATATTCCGCAGAATAATTTGTAGTGGGAATAGATCTGGCGATCTGAGGAAAATCAAAGCATCGAAGTACGCGTTCCAATGGCCTACCGCATACATGAGCGTCATAACCGCAATAATCGGCTTCGACAACGGCAATACAATGCTCCAAATGAACCGAATATCGCTGCACCCATCCAGCTCTGCCGCTTCGGATAGTTCATCCGGAATCGATGTCTGAAAGAAGGTTCGTGCAACAATGACCTGGAATACCGCCAGTGCGCCTGGCAAGATTAACGCCCAACGTGTATCTAATAGATGCAGATTTTTGACGACCATATAAAAAGGAATCAATCCTCCATCGAACATCATCGTAATCACGAGGAGCACCATGACAAAATTGCGTCCATAGAAGGTCTTCTTCGCCAGTGGATATGCGATCATGATTGTCAGTAAGACATTGATAACGGTTCCAACTACGGTATAGAAAAGTGAATTCATATAACCGACGCCGATTTGTGCATTATTGAAGACCGCCTTGTAGCCGGCTAACGTAAAATCGACGGGGAACAACCAGACTTTACCCGATACGACGGCCTGAGGCGAACTAACGGAAGAGCTAAGAATGTAGAGTAGCGGGAGCGCCACGATCAATAAGATAACCGTCAAGAACAGATAGACGATACCTAAGAACAGACGGTCACCCTTGGATTCTTGAATACGAGATGCTGTTATCATAAGGACTCCTCTCTCCTTCTTCGGGATTACCACAGGCTATTATTAGATAATTTCTTAGCAATATAATTGACGGATACGAGCAGAATCAAGTTAATCACTGAGTTGAACAACCCAATTGCAGCCGAGAAGCTGAAGCTTGAGCCGAGCAATCCCACTTTGTACACGTAAGTAGAGATGACTTCAGACGTGCTCAGATTGAGCGGATTTTGCATGAGATATATTTTCTCGAAGCCGAGCTTCATAATATTCCCTAAGTTCAAGATCAGCAGGATGACCGATACCGGGATTAGACTCGGAATATCGATATTAATAATCTTCTGGATGCGCGAAGCCCCGTCTACCTTGGCCGATTCATAGAGCTCAGGGTTGACCCCTGCAAGCGCAGCAATATAGATAATCGCGCCATAACCTGTGAACTGCCATACATCGGACCAGACGTAGATCGATTTGAACAATCCGGGAATGCCCATAAAGTTCGTATTCTCGACGCCCAGCATCGCGAAAAACTTACTAATCATCCCTACATTCGGCGTCAAGTTCACGATAATAATCGAGACCATGATAACCGTGGAGATGAAGTACGGCGCGTAGGTGACGAGCTGTACACTTTTCTTAAATAGTCCGTTGCGTATTTCATTCAGTGCCAGCGCCAGAATAATGGGAGCCGGGAACCCGATCAGCAGCCCGTAGAGGCTAATGCCGAGCGTATTCTTAATATAGAGCCAGAAATTCGGTGAATTGAAGAATTGCTCGAAATACTTCAGTCCCACCCAGGTGCTGCCCCAGATGCCTTTGATCACGTTATAATCTTTGAATGCAATGACGATCCCTGCCATGGGCACATATTTGAAGATTACTAAATAGAGCAGTGGCAGCAAAATCACCAAGTACAATTGCCAGTGACGCTTCATTCGTCTCCACGCTGGCGTTCTTACGACTCCTGTTTCATTCACTAGATTTGGCATCACGCAGCTCCTTCCGTCTAGACCTTGGTTTGCGGCTTTGGAATATGACCCCATTGTAGAGGGCATTTCATCCATCAACAAGAAACAAGAATAAACCGATCTAACTTTTTTCACTTTGGCGTCAGCATGCGAAAAAAGCAGCGATTCGCATCGCTGCCCACACTATTTTCTACGAATAAACTATTTTCAACCATTCGCTCTTCGCAGGTGATCCGTACGATATTCACCGGGGGAGTAACCAACAACTTTCTTGAATACACGACTGAACGAGATCGCACTCGTATAACCAACCCGCTCCGCAACCTCTTGCACTGAATAGGTTGTCTCCGTCAGCAGACGCTGCGCCTCTTGCATACGCATTTCGATTAGGAAATCGACGAACTTCTGCCCGGTGTTCTCTTTGAACAGCTTACTCACATATTTCGCATTCATCTTGAAATGCTCACCCAGAAATTCCAGCGACATATTCGGATTCGCATAATCCAGCTCAATGAATTTCCGCATCTCACGAATCATCGCCGTATGCTGACGCGTATCTCGCATCTGCTGGATTGTATCATACAATTCAATCAGTACCGGCTTAATGCCTTCGCGTAGTTGATCAAGAGAATAGCCGTTATCGATCTGCTCACTCAACTTCGGCAGACTCTCCTGAGCCCACATCTGCTGAATTTCTTTACTCCATCCGGACACTTCTCGGCCGAAGAAATAGATCAAATAATTCATGACATTCATAATTTCATCATTTGTGAGCAGCCCCTGCTTCAGTTGCATGAACCAAGCGTCGTATTCCTCGATCCAATGGTCTTCGCCTGTACGGAAAGACTGCACTAGCCATCGAATCGCTCCAAGATGCGAATAGACCTCCGCTTGGCCTTGGCTTGCAATATCCTCGCTCGAGATCAACCGATTCTCGCCTAGAACGGTCTTATACTTCAGCGCTTCCATGCAAGCTTTATAGGACATCGGAATCTCACTTACAATCTCTGCGAGCGGGCCTAGACCAATCGTAATTGTAAATTTCAAATTCTGCTCGGTCCAGCCTCTAACCTGATCCGCAAGTTGAGACAGCGAAGTCGGTTCATCGAGATTCGCTTCAGGCGTCTCGAACAACATCACCGACAAATGGGAAGCCGAGGTCCATTCAGACCACAACCTACAATCTAATTTGGACGCGATTTCTTCAATGACCGTACGCAGTGTGAACTTCAACAGATGCTGGTCACCCTTGGAATAGTTGTTGCAGAAATCCCCGTACTTATCAATTTCGACGACGAACATCTGACATCGTCCTGTCGGTGTCGGAAGCTTCAATGGCTTCGCTTCGAGCTCCCATTCCACCAAGGTTAGATTTGCCCCGCCATCAATTAATTGATGGAATAAATCTCGCGTCCGAAGATGCAGATCCTCTTGATATTTCTGCTGATATTGCCTCGCCTGCTCCAGAATATTGTCCAGCGCAGACTCGATAAAGGCAAATTCGTCCGTCTTGCCACGTCTTGCTCCCCCGCCTGCAATGGGTAAGGAATAGCTACTAAACTTCGCAGCAATCTGCTCGATCGGCTTGGAATGGCGACGCGTCACATAAACCATCCAGAGCAGACCCATAGCGATCATCAGAAGACCGATGACGAACCATACGTTATAGAGCGATGAAATAAACCGAACCAATCCGCCTTGTACCAGCCCGCTTCCATATTTCCAGCTGGTGTAGCTCGAGATATATTGCGAATTCAATTCCGTCCCATCCTGATTCAGCGGGCTGCCGAACAACAGGTTGCCGGACGTATCCCGTGTCTGAATAAAACTGTTCTTTGTGTCGTACAGATCTTTCGTTAGCTTATGAAGGGATTCTGTCGCTACATTGATCACGATCATACCGAGATCATTCTTCATGTACGGCGCGCCTCGAACGAGACTGACGACTTGTTTACCACCGATCATTTTAAATTGTTCGAAATTGCGACCATCCGTCCACTTCGGTGTTTTGGATATTTGATATTGCTCGATAAAACCCTGGTCGGCATAATCTTTTACGAATGAATTCGTCGCGTCGCTAAGAACGAACCCGTCAGCATACCGCACCATATAGATCGAATCGATTAAGGGGTAATATGTAATCATTTCTTTCAGCTTCTGCACGGCAGCAATAGTAATATACGGATCGCTGTTCGTATTCGATTTGAAGAAGTCTTTGAGCGGCTTGCTGTTAATGGTCTCCAGCACCACCATATTATCAATCACCTTCAGCGACGTATCGACAAGACGCATCGCCTGCAGTGACAACATCTTATTCGCATTGGATGCTTCCTTACGACTCTGCTCACTGAACAGTTGGAAGAACACGAAGAATGTAAACGTAATGACAATAATAAAAATCGGCAAATAAGACAGCAAAAGCCGTTTAAACCAAGAACTCCTCACGTTCAAACCCCGCTTCGCAGTTTTTTAAGTTATTATATCGGATTGAATCTCACTTGTAACCCCTTTCATATAGAAGCATGCAAAAAAGAGAGAGTTACCCATGAAAATGGATAACTCTCTCTAAGTTTAAAAATCCCGATCATTAAAATAATGCCAAATTGTCTCTAAATCCTGAGAAGCCTTAAATTCTCGCAGGTCTTCAATCAGCTCCCACGCTTCATGCATATACCGATGGCTCAGTTCCTTCGCTTGATCCATGGCAGGACTGCTTCGGATCTGGTCGATCACGAATTGGAACTCTTCCACTGAGGAGCCTTCATGCAACGCTCGAATTTGATCCCCGAGCTGCTCTTCACGAAGTGCATAGATGACAGGAAGCGTCACTTGTCCGTTCATTAAATCCGCTCCTACTGGCTTACCCAGCTTGCCTTCTGATTGCTCGAAATCGAGCAAATCGTCCTTAATTTGAAAGGACATGCCTACCGCTCTGCCAAATGCGTATAACTTATTGGATACCCACTCGTCTGATTCTGCCGTTCGTGCGCCAACCTGTAGGCAAGTTGCCATGAGAAGCGCTGTCTTATTCATCGTTTTCTCCAAATACGTTTCTAGTCTAATATCATAATCAAACCGCGTGTTTAGCTGTTGATATTCCCCTAGACAAAGCCTTGATGGTGCTGCCGAAATCAGATCCTGGAGAGCACTCCCTTGTTCTTCCTTGTCCGAATATTCGAAGAGTGCTTCCACAATTCTAGCCATCATATAGTTCGCGACATGGGTTGCTGTATAGTTATTCGTCTTCGTATGGAGCGTCGGCTGCTGTCTTCTCCGTTCTGCACCGTCAATAATATCATCATGAATCAAGGATGCCGCATGCACGAATTCAGCTGCCGCAGCGAGACGAACCAGTCGCTTCGCTTCCGGTTCTCGCGTCCCGAATCGGCTTCCGACGATAACGAGCATTGGACGAAGACGCTTTCCCCCCGCTTGAATCAAATCGAGCACGCTGCGCTTTACAACCGAGAATACCGGCAAATCTCGATCGTAGCGAACCAGGTCAATCATCTCTTTATCAATGCGGTCCACATCGATGTGAAGGGCATCAGATAACTTCATAAGCTGCCTTCGAGTACCGATATGTCACAAACTGATGTATTGCGGTAGGGAGTATAAATTCAGCCGGTTTTCCTTCGATTCTACGAATGTGTATCGTTTTAATAACAGGTGCGAGTGCATTGAGCAAATCCATAGCATGGTTCGCTAAGGCATATTCATAATAAATGCTCTGTAAATAGTCGCCGTCAAGAATTTTGCGTGTTAGTTCTTGTTTGTCTTCCTGTACATCACCATGGGACTGCAGGGACAATCGAAGTAATACATAGCATCCTAAAATACATTGCCGCCGCGCATCATCCATATCATATTCATTCAGAAAATGAGCCATTTCTTTCACCCAGCGGGTGTTCACTTCAATCGCAATGCCAGCATCGGGTGCTAATTGCTGCGTTAATTGTTCGAACGTCTGTGTCATTAATTGGCTTGTACTCATGATTCATCACCTGCTTTTCCTCTGAAAATAAGGAGGGCGTAATGCAGCATGCGCAATACGCTCCTTTTTTATGGCTGACAGGTACTCAAACCTATAACCTTAACCTCTAGATTAATCTGCGTATAGATACCATTTCTTGACGAATGGAATTTTACGCCAGATGCGTTTCAAATGCGGGTACAGGTAGTAGTCCATACCAAGCGTACTGCCGGAACCTCCGATTAACGCGACACCTGCGAACAAGTACCAGAGCATTTCGTAAGGAGCCATACCAGATGTCCAGATCATCAGCCCCATTGCAACCGTACCAATGGATGCTACCGATGTAAACAAGCCAACGATAAGCATCAGACCGAAGATGATCTCTCCGCATACCATAGCTGCTTGGAATATTGAAGCTAATGCGGTGAATCCGCCATCGCTCGTGTAGAAGAACATATCCATCGTTCCCTTGACCATACTGCTAATAAAGTCAGGAACCGGAAGCGCTTCGACAGCCGTTTTCACAGCTTCCCCTGCTGCTGCTACAGCTTCAGTCGCAGCCGAAGTACCGTCAACCGCTTTGGCTGGGATCAAGAAAATATTGCCTGGATCTTCCAAAATTTTCGGTAACTTCGCAAGACCTTCTTTTAACCACATCGCACCAACGAATATCCGAAGGGGTACGAGCCAGAAGTTCGGGGAACGCTTGGACAAGTGTCCGCCCACGAAGCTCCGACGATTTGGTACATGGAAGAACTCGTGAAGCATATAGGAATAACATTTATTAAATCCACACACTTGGAATAAATAGAACAAGTTAATGAAATGCTTGAAGAACATAGCCATGAAGCCTGTGAACATGAACATTTTCTTCGGTGTACCGATATTCGCTACCCCGTAGCGTCCACCAATACATACCATCGTCCCGTGGAATACCGGCTTGTATGGCTTCTGCTGAGCTTGTCCAGTAATCACAGCGTGAATGTTATTCGCAATGAGTGGCGCTGCGTTCTCCGCATTCTCAACCATTTGCGGAACAGGACGTTCTTCGCCTTCTGGGATATAGAAGATGTTATCGCCGACGACGTATACGTTTTTGTGATCAATACTTTGCAAATGCTCGTTCGTTACGATCCGTTTGCGGCCCTTTTGTTCTAGATCCAATTCGCCTACCAAATCCGAACCTTCGACACCCGCCGTCCAAATAACGGTGTTCGCTTCGATATCCCCGGATTCTCCGAGACTTACGGACGTTGGCGATACGCCTGTAATTTGCGTACCTGTGATGACTTCGATGCCCAGTTTATCAAGACGCTGCTTTGCTTTCTGGATCAGCTTGTCTGGTAGAATCGGCAAGATTTTTGGTGCCATATCGGCAACAACAAGACGTACTTCCGATTTATCCAGGTAGAACTCTTTGCACAATTGCTCCTTGTATTCACCAAGCTCACCGATCATCTCAATCCCCGTGAAGCCTGCACCTACAACAACGAACGTCAACATACGTTTACGGACTGCCGGATCGGTTTCTTTCACAGCTCTGATGAACATATTGCGGATTTGTTCTCTTAGTGCAACAGCATCTTCATAAGACCATAACGAGAATGCATGCTCCTCTGCACCTGGAATACCAAAGTACGACGGCTTACAGCCTGTACCGATAACTAAATAATCGTAGTTATAGCTTTTGTTATGTTTCGAATGAAGTGTATTGGCATTAAAATCAATGTTGGCAATATCGTCGAGCACCACATTGACATTACGTCCGGCAAAAATCTTCTTCAGATCGACTTTGATCGAATCTTCCTCAACGCGTGCTGCTGCAACTTCGTGTAATTCGGTTAGGAGTGTATGGTATGGCTTGCGATCGATGAGTGTGATTTCAACGCCGGATCCCTTTTTGAACTTCTTCGCTAATTTCTTAGCCGTTAGTACGCCTCCGTAACCTCCACCAAGAACGATAATTTTCTTATTCATGGGAGTCACCTCTTTGTCTGTATTTTACGAAGAAACCCCCGCTGTATACGCAGCAGGGATATCCTTCTGTGAACTTCGTTTATTACTTTTTCGCACCTTCAAGTGCTTTAGTAACCAAATCAACAAATGGGCTCACAGTAATAGTTACACCTGATATTGCATCCGATTTACCTTCTGTATTTAGAGAAAATGCTGCTGGATCTTGCTTCTCGATCAAGAATTGCTCTGCTTTTTGAGCTTCTTCATGCCATTCGCCAGCTGCGTTGCCTTTTTCTTTCATACCGTACTTACCATCTTTGGACAATTTCTTCTTCGTGTCGCCGCCGTCTTTCGCTTGTGCATCCCAGTTCGCTGCAACGATGTTACCGTTCAATACAGTAAGATCAACAGTATATTTAAAGCCGCCATCGTCAAAATTAGCTTCTTCTGCGTGGTAAGCTCCGTCTTTATAAGGGCCTGGCTCAACAACGCCTGCTGCTAGTGCTTTTTCAGCAAGCTCTGCGAATGGGCTAACGGTGATCGTAACGCCAGTGATCGCATCTGTTTTACCTTCTGCATTGGTTGTAATTGCTTTAGGATCTTGCTTCTCGATCAAGAATTGCTCTGCCTTTTCAGCTTCTTCGTGCCATTCACCTAAAGCTTTACCTTTATCTTTCATGCCGTACTTGCCTTCTTTGGATAGAGCTTTCTTATCCGGGCCGCCGGCCTCGTTAATGCCTGTCCAGTTCGCGGACGTAATTTTGCCGCCTTCCACTTGCAATGTTACAGCGTATTTCCAGCCATCTGTGAACTCAGGTTGTTCAGCATAATATGTTCCATCTGCGTAAGTGCCTTGCTCTGCAGTTGTTTTGTCAGTTGTAGTGGACTCTGTTGTTGTTTCTGGCTTCGTAGTTTCTGTTTTGCCACCGCATCCTGCAAGAAGACCAGCGACAAGCATAGTTGTCAGAAATAATAGAGATATTTTTTTCATGGTATAGACCCTCCTAGTATGGTTTCACATAATCAATTGTTTGTGAATTTTATCTCAAAGTAATTCTATCAGAATTTTAATCAGATTCATGTGATCCAAATCACATTCCATTTCCTGGTTTCATGACCCCTGCCATTTATTAGAATGAAAAAGAGGCCAGCGTTTGCTGCCTCCCTATTTGATCTATTTTAACCGCGTCAGTACGATTGTGTTTAACCAAGTCAGCTCGGATAGTGTTAGTTCACTTTTCTTCACCTTGTCAAGCCACCTTGGATCGGTAATATATCCTTTATTAATGAGATCATCAATGGCTGTCACGAGCATTGTCTGTTGATTTGCAGTCAGGTTCAATGTATTCTCCTCCTCTGTCGATGTGGCATCATATACGTAGAGATGGTACTGATCGATCAATTGAATCAGCAGCTTCGGATAATTGGGATCTGTCGCATATCCGCCTTGATATACCGCCTGTGCTGCCGTTTTATAGTCCGCTCCAATGACCTTGCGATACCGCATTGGATTATCTTTGGTCCCGTTTAGCAGCAGATTAGCATGGTCATCAATAGAATTTTGCCAGCTGGGGTAGGCTCGGAAGGAAGCTTTAATGGTATACGGCTTGCCATCAGGCCCATATTCTGTCGTGGTCCAGGAGCTGTTCCCGCCTTTAATCCCGAATAGATTATTCTGCTTCACGGTTAAGGATGAACTACCCCAAGAGCTTTCCAGCGCTGCTTGTGCAATGGTTAATGATGCAGGGATGCCGGTCTGATGCATACTGCGAACCGCCATGGGTGCTATTCTTGCGATAAACTGTTGTGGATCCATGTTGCGCTCCCCCCCCTTTCTACGATTCGATTGCTATCTTATACGATATGATATAGTATGCACGCGATTGCTAGAGGGACAGGCGTATTGCGGAAGAACGACAAAAAACCTGCACAGCACAAGGCCGTACAGGTTCCTTATATATGAGTCTATGAAAATAATAATAGGATTACACTTCCGCGATGAATCGGTTCGTTAATGATCCTAGCTTCTCAATCTCTATCGTTACGACATCACCCGGCTGCAGGTAGACACGTTGTTCTGGTGGTAATCCAAGAACCACGCCTTCTGGTGTACCTGTCAAGATGATATCTCCAGGCACCAATGTCATATGCTTCGAGATGTAACTGACAATCTCGTCACATGGGAAAATCATATCGGATGTATTCGAGTTCTGACGCACCTCACCATTGACAATCGCTCGAATGAATAATTGATTCGGATCGCCAACTTCATCAGCCGACACCAGGTAAGGTCCAAGCGGACTGAAATCATCGCATGTTTTGCCTAACAACCATTGATGGGTACGCATTTGCAGATCACGAGCCGATAGGTCATTGACTGCACAATAGCCAAATACATGATCCAATGCTTCCTCACGGGATACATTCTTCGTATTCTTCCCGATCACGATGACGAGCTCTGCTTCATAATCAAGTTCCTTCGTCACGTTCGGTACGACGATCTCCGCTTGATGTGATGTTAATGTATTATTGAATTTGTTGAACAGAATCGGATACGCCGGAATAGGGGCATTCGTCTCTTCTGCATGCTTCTTGTAGTTGAGACCAACACAAATGATTTTGTTCGGCGCCGTGACGCAAGGCCCGTAAGTGATTGTCGACTCATTCAGCAATGCATCCCCCGATGTACCGTATTGATCGACAATCGATTGGAGTTTATCTACGGCTGCCTGTCCGCCTTGGATGACATCCATCACGTTGTGCGGCACGTGGTTGTCTCCTGCAGCTGCACGAGCCACATCCAATACCCCATATGCTGTCTGAACACCCAGACGCTGCTGACCCTCTTCTATAAATGTTAACAGTTTCACGCTTTGTGAACCTCCTTGTGTTTTACGCGTTTTTGCCGAATACAACGCCGCCGTCAATATAGAGCGGCGAGCCCATCATAAATTTCGATTCGTCCGAAGCGAGGAAAAGTGCTGCTTGCGCAACATCCTCAGGACGTCCCAGATCACCGCTTAACTGGCGTGTCTTGAGGGAAGCATACGCCGCCTCTTGGTTATCGCCGTAGGATTTTTTCAAATAATCTTCAACAAACGGTGTAAGAATCGTCCCTGGTAACAGGGCATTCACACGAATGTTATATGGTGCATAGTCCACTTGCATCGACTTGGTCAGCGATAGAACCGCACCTTTGGTTGTCGAATATGAACCGCGCTGTGCAAGCCCGATTTCAGCAATACAGGAGGACATATTAATGATCGATCCTGACTTCGCCTCCATCATATGAGGGAGAACATACTTACATGGTAGAAATACACCTTTGATGTTGATATTTATGACACGATCCCATGCCTCTTCATCGATTTCATGCAGGCGGCCCACACCACTAACGCCAGCATTGTTGAAGAGAACATCGATACGACCATAACGCTCGATGATTTCTGCTACCATTGCCTGCACTTGGTCCGCTTTGGTTACATCGGCACGAATGAAGTGGGCGCGTCCGCCGACACTTTCGATTTCTGCCGCTGCTGCCTTGCCATGCTCCTCGTTCAGATCGTTAATAATGACAATAGCGCCTTCTTCCGCAAAACGTATCGCCGAACTTTTCCCGATTCCCGAGCCTGATCCAGTAATTAACGTTACTTTATCCTTTAATCGCATACGAGCTCCTCCTTTAGATTCCTCGATGAATTAGCGTTCCATATGATCGTCTGGCTGTGCAGCCTTCACCGTCAGACCGCCATCCACCATAAGCAAATGACCATTTACTTGCATCGCTTCTTCGGATGCTAAGAATACAACTGCATCGCCGATTTGACGTGCTGTACCGAGGCGTTTCATCGGATTCGCTTCAATCTCTTGTTGGCGGATCACTGGGCTTGCCAAGTAATCTGTGCACATATCCGTATCCACGGTGCTTGGTCCCACGGCGTTTACGTTAATATTGAACTTCCCGAGCTCAATGGCCATTCCTTTTGTCAGCATGTTCGCTGCGGCCTTGGAGGATTGGTAATGCGGGATCACCGGACTTGTCACGACAAGGCTTGCTGTCGAGAGAACGTTGACGATTTTGCCGTAACGACGCTCGATCATGCCTTTCGCTGCAATCTGCGAAGCTAAGAAAATTGCCTTTACGTTCGTGTTATACGTACGATCCCAAGTCTCTTCGGTGACATTCAAGAAGGATTCGAACGGAGCGATTCCCGCATTGTTCACGAGAATATCAACAGGTCCAAGCTCAGCTTCAACCTGTGCGAACATCGCCTCAACCTCGGATTTCTTCCCTACATCTGCACGTACGACGATAGCACGTTGTCCAAGCGCCTCGACTTGTGCTTTGACCTTCTCGGCTAAATCCAAACTTTTTTCTGATGCGTAGTTAATCGCTACATCCGCACCTTCTTCAGCCAGACGAATGACAATCGCCTCACCAATCCCGCGGCTTCCCCCAGTTACTAATGCGACTCTCGATTTCAAACGGTTCATGTATGTTAATCTCCCTTCCATTACAATGTTGGTCCAATCCGGTTAATACTAAATTCTTGGTGACCTAGAATTTCAGCCTTAGTCTCTTTGCCGTCAGCTACTTCGACAATTTCTTGCCAGATCGATTCACCAGCTTCGTTCAGTCCGAGCGTACCTGCGAGCATCGCGCTCACGTCGACATCAAGGTTATCATTCATAGACTTGAAGACACGTTCGTTCCCTGTGATTTTAATGACCGGAATAACCGCTGCACCCGTTGGTGTTCCACGTCCCGTTGTGAAGCAGACAAGGTGTACACCACTCGCTGCCATACCCGAAACGCACTCAATGTCATTTCCCGGGGAATCCATGAAATAGAGGCCTTTACCAGGAATCGCTTCTGCATATTCAAAAGCACCGACAAGCGGCGAAGTTCCGCATTTGCTAATGCAGCCTAGAGACTTCTCTTCAATCGTAGATAATCCCCCCGCAATATTCCCAGGGCTTGGGTTGCCGCCGCGCATATCTGCTCCCATTCGATTGATCTCGATTTCGAACCGCTCAATAAAATGATAGAGCTTGTCGGCGACTTCCTTCGAGCTGCAGCGTGCAGCCATGACATGTTCTGCGCCGATAATCTCGGTTGTTTCACTAATAACGACTGTGCCGCCCTTCTCGATCAAGATATCAGAAGCTACCCCCAGTGCTGGGTTGGATGCCATGCCTGACGTTGCATCGGATCCGCCGCATTTAACCCCAATACGAAGCTTACTGATTGGCATATTTACGATAGGTAGTTGATCCAGCTCTGCACGTAGACGTTTCGCGATTTCGATCCCTTTCTGAATTGCCTTCACCGAACCGCCAACTTCTTGGATATCAATCACTTCAACCGGTTTGCCTGTCGCTCCAATGTCCTTCGCAAGCTCGTGCGGGTCAATAACCTCGCACCCAAGGCTTACAATAATTACTGCTCCGACATTTGGATTTTTCCCTGTACCCGCGAGTGTCTCGAATGTACGTACTTTATCCGCGCCAATCTGACTGCAACCATGTTGATGCGGGATGGAAACGGTTCCAGGAACAGTCTGACTAATTCGATTGCATACTTGATTCGCACAAATGACCGTAGGAATAACTAACAAATGATTTCGAATACCGTACTCGCCATTGGCGCGTTGATAACCTTTAATAAAGTCCATGATCAATTTTCCCCCTCAGGCGCTACGCCCCTTGACTTTGATCTCCTCTGCCGCGAATCCCTTCCACATTATGCACATGAACATGACGCCCGCGTTCGATCTTGACCGTAGCGCGTCCAATGACTTCACCGTATTTCATAACATGCGTTCCTTCTTCCATGTCAACAAGCGCGACTTTATGTCCGAATGGTATCGGATCCAACGCCACGACCGTCACAAGCTGATCTTTACTTCTGTAATGAATCGTATCACCTGCTTGAATGTCCTTCAGTGCAGTCGCAACATGATCTTTCTCATCCACGACGAGTGCATCAGCGCCAGCTACTACTTCTCCTGCCATTTTCTCATCACCTCAATAGAGTTATCGGTAACTCAAAAGTATCAACTTTACCCGGTAGTGTCAAGGATAATTTTCCTCGTTTCTGTATCTTGACTTTCGCACCTGATTCATTCAATATTGACGATATCACTTGATATAGAAAGGATACTACCATGGTTTCAATCTATGACATCGCCAAAAGAGCACAATGCTCTACCATGACGGTCTCCAGAGTTATCAATAACACTGGCCGTATCAGCGAGAAGACAAGACAGCGTGTCAGAGCCATCATGGAGGAAATGAACTACGTTCCCAACCATGCGGCTCGAAGCCTAGTTCTTCAGCAGACCAAGATTATCTCCCTCCTCATTACAGATATTACCAATCCCTTCTATACAACACTCGCACGAGGCGCAGAAGATGCTGCTCAGCGATTAGGATATCGGCTCATGTTCTCGAATAGCGATGAGGATGTCAAGAAAGAACATGAATATATTGAGACCGTACTCTCCATGCGTGTAGACGGCGTACTCATTGCGCCTGCCGGAGACCAGTCCTTAGAACACTTGCAGAAATTGCAGTTATACAATATTCCTTTTGTGCTGGTTGACCGTGAAGTGCCTGGTATTGAATCGGACCGCGTATTAGGAGATAGCAAGGAAGGCTCCAAAGCGTTAGTAGACCATTTAATCAAGCTGGGTCATCGCCGAATCGCTTTTATTAACGGGTCACCCGGCATCTCAACAGCAAGAATGCGCGAGGCAGGATATTTGGAGACATTGAAGCTTAACGATATTCCTGTGAATCCCGATTATATGTTCGAGACAGGGTATTCGCAATTCGATGCCGATCCGATTATTGATAAGCTATTATCCTTAGAGGAACCGCCAACTGCGATATTCGCAGCCAATAACTTTATTACCTTAGCCGTCATTCGATCACTTCGGAGCAGAGAGCTTCGTATTCCTGACGACATGTCCATCGTATGTTTCGATGATCTCGATCCTGGTTATATCGTGGACCCCTTCTTAACAATTGCGGCACAACCTGCTTATGATTTTGGTCGGATTGGCATGCAAATGCTCATCGATCGTATTCAAGGAACAGCCAATGAGCCTCGGAGTGTCATCCTTCCATCTAAGCTGATTGTGCGCCGTTCCAGTACGGAAATATAATTGTGAACCTGTTGGAGTAATTCTGACAGGTTTTTTGATTTTTCAGTGAAGATAGGATATTGCAGGAAAGGCGTAAGCACGTGGAGAATCATAAGGGAGAAAGGTATTGCCTTCGCGATTCGCACATAGGCAATTCTCAACTTGGGAGGGTTAACTACAGTTATGGCACTAATACAATGTAACTTTTATGCCGAGTCTTTAGGTCTCAGCACAACCATGTCGGTCATCCTGCCAGAGCAGACAAAGACGCAGATTGGGCTTACGAATGTTGTGCACTCGCTCCGTCACCCAACGCTCTACTTGCTGCACGGGCTTTCTGACGACCATACGACCTGGATACGCCGCACGTCAATCGAGCGGTATGCCGCAGCACTAGGTATCGCTATTGTCATGCCTCAGGTTGATCGCAGCTTCTATGCAGATATGGTCCACGGTAATCGTTATTGGACCTTCATTAGTGAAGAACTGCCTCGCGTCGCTCAATCATTCTTCCCACTCTCTGAGGCACGCGAAGATAACTTCGTCGCAGGATTATCTATGGGGGGATATGGTGCATTCAAGCTTGCGCTGAATCACCCGGATCGCTTCGCTGCTGCAGCGAGCTTATCGGGTGCAATGGACCTCACGGATCCAAGATGCCTCACGTGGTGGCCAGAGGTCTATCAACTCGTATTCGGCAATCAAAAAGTTGAAGGTTCGAACAGTGATTTGCTGCACCTGGTATCGACGCTTGGATCGACGACGGATGCCGTTCAAAAGCCTAAGTTATTTCAATGCTGCGGAACTGAAGATTATTTATATGATCAAAATGTACTCTTCCGCGATACATGCAAGAAAGTTGGACTCGATCTGACGTACGAGGAAGGTCCTGGGGATCACAACTGGGAGTATTGGGATCAACAGATTCAACAAGTGCTTCGCTGGCTGCCGCTTCGAAAATCTTAATAGAAAACCCTCGACATGTTGGGCTTACAATGTGTCGAGGGAAATAGCCTACTCAAATAATACAATGCGTCATTTTCAGCGACTCAACTAGAAGCATAAAAAAAGACCACCTTCGAGAAATGAATCTCAAAAGTGGTCTTTAGCTGCTTGGCATCGTCCTACTCTCCCAGGACCCTGCGGTCCAAGTACCATCGGCGCTAGAGGGCTTAACGGTCGTGTTCGGG
>Ga0102589_1002856_pt1 | contig 18941 bp, 16 predicted proteins | sample AraplaMF_Col_mLB_FD_76858 | JGI IMG/M metagenome (GOLD analysis project Ga0102589, IMG submission 76858) | Arabidopsis root microbial communities from the University of North Carolina, USA - plate scrape MF_Col_mLB | ecosystem: Host-associated > Plants > Roots > Endosphere | place: USA... | reverse complement strand
ATGCAAGTTAGAAAGGAGTCTTATAGAATGAGTTATTCGAAAGGAAATGACTTGAGTGAACAACATATGGTAAGTGTGCCTAATCCCTATGTATATCAGACATTACAATCAGTAATTGGTAAACATGTGGTTATTGAAACTGTAAGAGGCAATATAAGAGGTAAATTAAAGGATGTGAAACCAGATCATTTGCTCATTGAAGATACGGCGCCATATATTGTACGCATTCAACAAATTGTATGGATTATGCCAAAGCAATAATCAAATTTATAAAAAATTAATGTCATAGTCCACCAAGTAAAAACACAGGGTTTTATCTCTGTGTTTCTTCAAATTTCCGTTTTTGAATATATGCTTGAGCATGAATAAGTTCTTCCTGAAGCTCTTTTAATTCTTTTGTAGATTCGGATTCAATAGCCATGTAAGTAGTAACTAAACTAATCATCATATCCATCTTCTCTACTATATTTTGAATGACTTGTTCAGATTGCTCTTTTTGAGGGTGTTGTATTGCTATTAATACATTTTCTATATAATTGTTCTTTCTTTGCTGGATATCATAAATAAACTGTTTTGTGTTTGAGTTCATTTGTTTTCCCTCCGTTTTGGATATATCTTCATTCTATCATATTTGAATAGAAAATATTGAATGGGCCGTTCTTACTTGCAATATTCATCGGTTAAAGAGGTACAACCAAGATACGTGTAAAAATAGGCCATAGCCTTACTTTTTTTCCAACTATGACCTATTGAGCTTATAGGGGTAGCACCATACATCCATCAAGCTAAAGTTTTGAAGTACCCTCTAAATGAAATTTTTCTTTCTCTACATAACGTGACCTAATTGATACTACGAAATACAAAAACATCCTGCATGTTTGAACCATGCAGGATGTTTTCTAGTCTTTGTTTTTCATAATGTAAGAAACCAGACGAAGGATCTCTAGATATAACCATACTAATGTCATCATAAGTCCTACTGCGCTGTACCATTCCATATACTTTGGTGCTCCACTATGAGTACCATGTTCAATTGAATCAAAATCTAGTAATAAATCTAATGCAGCAACAACAATTACAATTGCACTTATGATAATACTAATTGTCCCACCTTGATGAATATATGGAACAGTCACCCCTAAGATGCTCAATAAGAAAACAATAAAATACATAATAAAAATTCCAAGTGTTGCAACCGTTACAACCGCACGAAACTTTTTAGTTACTTTTACTATTCGAGTTGCGTATAACACTAACATGGAAAATAAAATCGAAATTGTTAGTAATACGGCAGTTAAAGCGATAGAATCACCAAAGCGCATTGTATAATATGCTGAAATACTCCCTAATAAAACCCCTTGTAATATTGCGTAAATCGGTGCGCAAATTGGGGATATGCGCGGAACGAATATAACCACAAAAGCGACAATTAGAGTAACTATTATAATTCCAATTAACACGGGTATTTTCATTGTCTCTTGTGTCATCTGTACGTAGGAATAGACAGATGCTGCAAGAAGTAAGATAAGCAAAATGAATGTTTTTCCTATCGTTCCACCTATTGTCATCGTAGAAGCGCTTGTCTTCTTTTCATGGAATTTGTCTTTTTTTAACATTGGATTAGATGTTTTCATGCTTTCCTCCCAAAATATCTTTTACTTATAAAGTGATTTTTTATATCTCTAATTTCTTATTGATAATGCGACCTGTAATCGCTACGAGTACAATTATTAACAAGCAAGTAAAACATAGACCCAAAATAGTGAAATCTTCAATAGGGTAAAATGATGTATCAAAAAAATCATTCTTATCCATGAACCCAGAACTTTTAATAGTAACTGCATATTTCTCTAATTTACTTAACACATTCATTACTATTGTTTGTATTGTTGAAAAGATAGCAACGAAAATGATGAATAAAATTATTTTACTCATCCATGACTTCACTGGAAACAGCCTTATAATGGCTATGATAAAATAACAAGAAATAAGGATACTCATGAAATCGATTCCCCATAAAAGAAAAGCAAATATGTGTTGGAAGATTCCGTAACTATACAACTTGTGATATTCTTGTCGAAATTCTCCGGTTACTTCCCCACCATAAAGACTCGGATTATAACCAATTACTTTTCCATCATAAAGACTTTGTGAAAAATAATATGAAAAAATTAAGCCTATACCTAATAAAATAATAAACATTAATGTAAAAAATAATAAATTCGTATATATATATTTTTGGGTTGGGATGGCTGTATAACGAGTCATAGAATTTTTTAATATTTTATTGAAAGAAGGCAGCGCTATTAGAAGAAGTAAAAATGCAGCTATACCAATTATTATTAGGTATATGAGTAATACTAAATCCTTTATAAACGGAGGTAGTACCCTTGAGAGTCCTATCGTACTAAATAAAAGAAGTAAAGAAATAATAATAAAACCAGAATAAAAGACTGCTATTTTTTTTCTATTGCACTTATATAAATAGAGAAAAAGTGGGTTCATTGCTCAAACACCTCCCTAAACAATTCATGTACTGCTTTCCCGTGATGAAAACGAATTTCCTCTACGTTTTCATGTAATATAATAGTTCCGTCTTTTAAAAAGATTACTTCATCAAATATATTTTCGATTTCTTCTATTAAATGAGTTGAAATGAGAATGGTACAATCTTCTCGGTAAAATTTAAGAATTAAATCTAGTACATGTTTTCTAGAAACAAGATCAATTCCACCCAATGGCTCATCTAATATATATAACTTTGCTTTCCTGGAGAAAGTTAAGATAAGTTGTAATTTTTCCACTCCACCTTTTGATAAAGCAACTATATGCTCTTCTAATGGCATTTTAAACTCAGCTATTAAGTCCATTGCCTGATGAAAATCAAAGTCACTATAAAAATCCCGATAGAAAACTACAGCATCTTTTATCGTCATCCACTCGTCAAAAACAGGACTATCAGGCATAAATGAAACAGTTTTCTTTGTTTCTATTCCTACCTTCTGACCTTCAATTGTGATAGTTCCTTTAGAAGGATAACGCAAACCAGCAATCATTTTTAATAATGTCGTTTTTCCGCTACCATTATCACCAACAAGACCAATAATTTTCCCTTCAGAAATTGTTGCACTTAAATCTTGAAGCACTGTTTTTAAGTTATATCTTTTCCACAGATTTTCAATTTTTAATAACTCTGTCATTAGTTTTCCTTCCTTTTCTTTTCTAATGAAGAATGGAGGATTGGAAGAATTTCTTCTTTCGTAAATCCTAAATTGTCCATTCCATTTATAAAATTATCAAGCAACTCTGTTGCCATTTCTTTGCGTAGTTCAGTAATCTTTTCTCCTTCACTCGTTACAAATCTCCCTGTTCCTCTTCGTGTCACAGCAATACCTTCTCGTTCTAGCTCTTGAAATGTGCGTTGAATCGTATTGGGATTCACTTGTAATTCACTGGCTAGTTCACGTACAGCTGGGATTTTATCACCCGGTGCTAAACGACTTGTTACAATTTCCTTTTTTATGTATTCCATTACCTGAATATAAATCGGGATATTAGGAGAAAAATCAATTTCCATTTCTTCCCTCCTCAGTATTAGTGTACTAGATGAATAATACACTAATACTGATTGTGTGTAAATGGTAATTTTTCCAAACTATATATAATAAATAAAGGATGATATCTGAAAGAAATACGGCCAAAAACCAGTTCTTAAACTCATTACTAAAAACAAAATCCCATAACAAACATTAAATGTCGTTTATGGAAATTTGTTAACGTACGGTAAAACCCAGGTTTTTAACTTAGAAATTCCTTAACATACGAAGTTCGCGTTTAGTTGGCGCGACCTCATTATTAACTCGTCTATTAATTTAAATGTAGCTCTGTTAATCTCGAAATACACTTTCAACTTACCAACTATGAATTTTATTTTCATCTGCCTCACTCTCTTTTTTGATTTGATAAATCATTTTAGTTAATCGGACACGTAAATATAATTCTTAAGCTGTTCGACTGTTTTTTATGTAAAAGTAGCAATTGTTCATAACAACCAAAATAACAGTGTTTTGAATGTATCCTTTTTGGATATTTATTCGAAATATGAAGAAATGTTATAAACACAGTGATTGAAAGAAAGTAAACTTTTGGGTAAAAGTTTACTTTCTTTTTTATTGTATTATTATTGGCTAAGCAGTTTAGAGTTTCTTGTCCTATGTTCAAAAAGTTTAGACTTTCATGTCCCGTTATTGAGACATGAAAATGGATACTTTTTAGACACGAAAGTAGATACTTCTTGAATATCTTTCGTTACTAATATAAATTCCAAATGAATTTTCACTTCACATTTAATAAGGTTTTGCTGAAATGCAAAAAAAAGAGAGCAAAACTCTCTTTTCATTTAATCAATATTATTTTTAAAAATTTAAATAATAAAAAATAGCCAGTTAAAAGAGCGTGTTGTTATATATTTAGCTAAACACACTCTTACCAATATTTAAACCCTATATTAATTTCTTATTCCATTCATTTAACTTATTCATCCTTTTTTTTATTCGGTTATAAGCTTCAAATTCATAACCTTTTTCATTTAATCTTTTTATAATCTGTGAGCTGCTACCATCCTGCACTTGCATTCATACCAGATCCCATAAAATTAATAAATAATGGCCATAATAACGGCCATAACGTAAGAAGTATATTTAGAATTATAAGTATACTATATACCCCAGGGAAATTATGATTTTTACTACTTACCAATACTAAAATCAATAATAATATTATGGGTATTAAATATAAAAATATCATTATAAACCAATACCATGTCATTAAAGTAAGACTCAATGGTCCTAATATCTCGTGTACAACTCCGAATGATATTCCTAATGCTCCAAAACTAAAGGTTGTAATTATTGTTTTTAGAAGCACTTTAGCCAATTTTGAATCGTACGTTTTTCTACTATATAGACCTATCACAATATACAACGATAGATATGCCATTAATACACCTATCCAAATCAATAGCCAGTCTGCATCTAACATAAAGATGTCAAACAGCGCCCAACACACCCCTACTATTGAAAAAACAAGGGAAATAATTATATATTTTAAAACTGGTTTCATGTTCATTTCACGTCCTTTAAAAACTTAAGAATACATTATTAGCTTGTATTCTTCTTTTTCTATCGCTTTACTATAGTCTGTTGTATATTCAATAACAGTAATCCCTTTACTTCTAAGTAGATTTTTTTCCACGGTTTCGCATCAGTTGACAGTTTGAAAATTAATATTAATTTATTTTAATTAAATATATATTAACATTATATTAAGTATAAGTAAATAAAATTAATTTAAATTTAATATACTCCACTCATTTAATGGAGATTATTTATATGAACAATATTAATGTTGTTCAAAAAATTATGGCATTTCGAAAAGGTGCAGGATTAACTAGTAAACATTTAGCTGAAATAGCTGATACAACGCCTTCCATGTTAAGTAAGATTGAGCAATGGATCACGAATCCACCCTTACAAACACTAAAGTTAATTTCTGTAGCATTAAATATTCTTTTATTAAATTTTTTCTTGGAAAATACCAATACAGAAGAATTAGTTGTAAGAGCTAACCAAAGATAAAAATAACTTTCCCTGAAAGCGGTAATGTTTCGTATGAGTTATTATCTCCTAATTTAGATGGATCACTGGAATTGGCTTTAATCAATCAGCTACCTCAAACCGCTTCATCTATGGAGCCTGTGGCACATAAAGGTGAAGAAATAGCATTTATTATAAAAGGGCACGTAAAACTATATCTAAATGATGAGGTTTTACTTGAGATCCAGGTGATAGCGGTAAAATACATCACCATTTGCTAGTATTCTTCCATTACTTCTTTTTGAATTATACTCCCTCCTGTTCTCCATACAATATACCTACCTAGATTCAATTTATGTTTTAAATTGTTATTTTTTATCCACCTCAATCAAGCTAGCAAAACTAAATATCATTTTACTTTTTTATTATATAGACTATACTAATTTCTCTTCCCACTTATAGGTTTCGTTTAAGCTAAAAAATATAGCCTCAAGAACGGGATCCTGAGACTCTATTTTTATTTTAGAAAGGACAGCATAACTTTCTCTGTTTCTTCTTTACTTAAATCACCTGCAATAATAAAGACTTGAAAAGCGCTATTCTTTCCTTTTGCAGGAACAATCATTTGCATTACTTTATAGGTTTCCTCTGTATCAAGACTTTCAACTAAGGTTATTTTTGTACCTTCTAATTCATAATTTGTTACCTTTTCATTATAATCCGCTTTTTTATTCGAGAATTCTATTCCCTCAGCAGTAACTGCAGATTGGTGCACAATATATACATTATCTTTACTTTCATTTTGATATTCATAAATAAAATCGGGATTCATTTTTCCAGTAGTCATCGGTGTATTAACACCTTCTCCAGTTAATTTAAACCCTTTTACCACATAACTTGGGGTGTTAATTGGAAAATCAACATATTTCTGTGCTTCCTTTTTAGTTAATCTAAAATGCGAATGAATTTTCTCTCTAAATGGTCCAATTTCTTCACTGTTTTTCTCATATTTTTTTTCCTCTTCTGGGTCTAACTTTTCAGGACTTCCTACTTGCCTTACTTTTTTATCTAAAATATGTGCTTCTGTTTCCAATGTAATGAATCGATCAAATTCTTCTTTCGTAAACAGATTCCTCGCCACTCCAATCTCTGTAAGTAAAGTATTATAGTCTCCTTCGGAAACAAAAAATTCTGCTTCTGCTTGTTCTTTTGTACCAATCATTTTTTCTACAATTCGCTGTATAGGAGCATCTGTTCGTGTTTTTAATTCTTTCATATTATTTTTCACTTCTAATTGTTGTTTCTCAGGGTTAGTCGGCTGATCAGCACGGGCGTTTAATAAGGATACAGATGATACTGCAATCACTGCCACAGCCCCTATCGCAGACCAACGATATGATTTTTTTTGGAATTTTTTAATCATTAGAATTCTCCTTTTTAACGCTCTCTTGTTTTTACTAAAATTTGCTATACTTGGTACTTGATAATAACTTGAGTAGTGTTCCAAAAGACTAATAATAGTATGTCCATACGCAATTTGTTCCTCTGAATCTATACATGTAAGAGCTAATGCATCGCATGCTAGTTCTTGATCTTCCCGCATACATGAGTAGGCATACCATAGAATGGGATTAAACCAATTTAAAATGAGTAAGCCATGCATAAGCCAGTTCACACCAACATCTCTTCGCTTGATGTGAGCTAATTCATGATAAAAAATATATCGTAACTGTTGTTCATCTAATATTTCCATATGTACAGTTGACAATAACAACTTGGGACGAATAAATCCGAACACTGTTGGACTGGAAACCTTTCCAGATACAAATAGAGGGATATTCCGTTGAATAGACATAGAGTGCTTACACTTTTCAAAAATCTGGATAATCTTTTCATCTGTAATAACAGGTTGTTTTTTTATGTAAAGTAATAAACGCCTGTTCATTATAAAAGTAGCAAAGCATAGAAGGATAACTCCAGTAAGCCAAATATATATAAAGATTGTATAGAATGGAACCGTCTTTTCATTATTGTATGTTTGTGTTGAACTTGAGGTATAAGTATCTTCTTTTGTGAGATCCTTTGTATTATCTATATTCTTCAATTCTTGCATACGTTCTTTTGTAAGAATACTAGCTACAGGGTTTTGGCTAGAAATAAATGCATCATCATTCTTGTAAGTAAGTACAGAATAGATACTATAGGAACTATCTGGCGACCAAGGTAATACAAGTCTTATAATTAATATGATCCATAGCATATACTGCCAGCGTGGCGTTAACTTATTTCTAAACAAGACCTTAATACACAATATTAGTCCCACTAATATACTAGCCATAATAGAAGTCTCAATCATCCAATCAAAAAAAGCAGGTAGATAGATATTTATAAATTTTTCTATCACTATAATCTATCCTTCCTCTGATTTTCCTCAGTTTTCTCATCCAAAATACGTTTAAGTTCGTTAATATCTTCTGAAGACAGCTTTTCTTCTTTTAAGAAATTTACAAGTAAAGGTTTAAATGCTGCACCATAGAAACGTTTAAGTAAAGATTTCGTTTCTACCTGTAAATAACTATCTTGCGATACCAAAGGATAATAAGAGTACAAACGCCCTTTATCTTGATGATAAGCCACTGCTTCTTTGTGAACTAATCGATTAATCAACGTTCGAATCGTTTTCGGTTTCCAATCCATTTTTACCTCCAACGCTTCAATTACTTCATTTGCTGTTTGTGGAGATTGTGACCATAATACTTTCATTACTTCTAATTCAGCCTCCGAAATTTTAGGTAATTCTTTCATTGTTTAAAATTACACCTCTCTGTATTACATTTGTAATCTATAACTGCATATTACACTTGTAATCTCGCGTTGTCAATCGTATTTAATGTTTGTAGAATCCTTTCCTATGCCCATTAACATAAATTTAGACTATCATGTTCTCCTAATGAGACAAGAAAGCAGATCTTTCATAAATATTTTTTGTTACTAATATAGACTTAAATTTTAACTTCAAACTTTGTGCATTTGTTGTTGTATAAAGGCATGAACATGGGAGCTTTTTAGACAAGATAGTGGATACTATTTTATAAACAATAGCTTCTGTAAAATTTAATATTATTATATTATAAAGACATTTACTTACTCTAAATCATAAGTAAATGTCTTTTGATTAAAAGATAGTTATTTCTATATAATAACTCCCAGTGGGAAATCCAACAATATAATTAACTATTTAAATTTAACTGTTAATCAGACTTAAAAATTGCCCTATTTTAATAGCAATTTTTTATTATTTTCACATTATATTTGATTGCTCTTTGTCTTGCTTCTCGATAGTAAATTTTGAAACTAATGCTGACAATGCTTCTACTTTTTCTTTTATTTTGTTAGATTGATTCGATATCTCCTTGATTGATGCTGCTTGTGATTGGATAGATTGTACAGTTTGAGTTGTTTCCTTAGCTACTTGCGTGGCAGTTTCAGAAACACTGGACATAGAGGCATTGACTTCTTCTGTACCCGCAGACATTTCTTCTGTCGCTGCAGATACTTCTTGAATTTGACTAGTGATTTTATTAATAGCCGACATAATAGATGTGAATGCTTGATCTGCTTTATTAGCTGTTTCTTTTCCTTCTGAAGCTTTTTGTTGACCTCTTTGCATTGCAACAACTGTATCTTTTGTATCTTGTTGAATGGCTTGTATTAAATGATTGATTTCATATGCAGATGTTTTAGACTGCTCAGCTAAATTTCCTACTTCCGCTGCCACTACTGCAAATCCTTTTCCGTTTTCTCCAGCACGTGCAGCTTCAATTGAGGCGTTCAAGGCAAGAAGATTTGTTTGTTCTGCAATATTAGTGATTGCATCCAGGGCTTTATCTATTTGTTGCGTACGTGTAACAAGCCTCTCAATTACTTTAGAAGTTTCTTCAACAACCTCATGAATACTATTCATTTGAAGTATAGATTGTTTTATCACTTCACTACCAGAATTGACTTGTTCTGTTGTTGTGACAGCCACTTCTGTAACCGTTGCTGAAGATTCAGCTACTGTTTGAACGCCAGTCGCAATTTCTTCCATTGAGGATGAACTTTCTTGAATACTTGTAACTTGTACTTCTATTTTTTTATCAACCTCAGATATTGTTTGAACAACTTCTCTTGAAATATGGGATGCTCGTTTAGTATCTTGTAACATCTCATCGGTCGAAGAAATAACCTCTTGTGTCGTGATTTTTACTTCTCCAATTAATTGTTGTAAGTTATCCAACATACTATTAAAAGATGTTACAATACTTCCTAATTCATTATTTGATTTATAAGAAGTACGTATCGTTAAATCACCTGCAGATACCCCTTCCATATCTTTTTCTAATAATACAATTGGTTGATTAATAGCTTTTTTAATAATATAGCCAATAAAAATAACGATTGCGATTGCTATAATGGAGATACTAACAAACAGCATCATGGTATTTGTTGCACTGTCAGTATTATTTTTTTGTAATTGATCTGCATTATTATTATTAAATTGGATAAGTTCGCGAATTGCCTGAATTGACTTTTTCATATTAGGATCAACCTCTTTTAGGTAATAAGCATATGCTTCTTCATTATTAGATTGTCCCAAATCTTGCACGTTTTTCAGTTGTGTTCTTAAGTCTTTGAATATTGTATAAAATGTGTTATACAATTCCTTTTCTCTATTAGAACTAACTCTTGTCTCAAATTTCTTTAATAATTGATCAGTTTCTGCACGAGCTACATCTATTTCTGTTAAAAGTTCTTTTATTCGTTTTTCATCTTTTGATAGGATCGTTTCCTTTACATTCATATTAATAAGATAAAAATTAGACTCTATAGCTCCTATCCACTGAATTGGCAATAAACTATCTTCATACATAGTAGTAGAAGCATGCTCCCCTTTTTTAAGGCCCCAAAATCCTAGTATAGATAATATGATACAAGAGACACTTGCTATAACTACCATTAAGTTTAGTGTTGTTCCAATTTTACTGTTTTTTAAAAACGACAATTAAATCCACCTCATTGTTATATAGTAATTAAGTAATTGAATGTATAAAAATAAAAACCATTTAATTAATTATTTTTATACATTGAAAAAACCTATACTTAAATTTAATAATAAAAAATAAATGGTTAAAAGAGCGTGTTGTTATATATTTAGGTCAACGCGCTCTTACATATATTTAAACCCTATATCAATTTCTTATTCCATTCTTTTAACTAATAAATACTTTTTATATTCGGTTATCATGCCAGAAGTTTATTGAAAAATGATTATTCTCCTCATAAGCTTCAAATTCATAACCTTTTTCTTTTAATCCCTTTATAATTGCTGGAACTGCCGAGACAGATTGTGGATGAATATCATGCATTAAAATAATTTCTTTTGAAGACGTCGCACCAGCTAAGACATTTTGAACAATTTTTGCGGCTGCTACATCAACGGGGAATTTATTGTATTTCCAATCTAAAGAATCAATTGTCCAATCCCATACTTTTAAATTATTTCCGACCACTTCACTTCGAAGTGATTCATTTAACCCGGGCATCGATCCATATGGTGGGCGTGTTAATTTCGGCGAGTTTCCAATAACATTTCTAATTAAAGATTGATCCTCTTTCATTTCCTTAACATATTGCTGATTGGTGTATAGCTTTTTAAAATCATGTGTCATACTATGCATGCCCACATAATGGCTCTCTACATGCTCTCGTTTCACTAAATCTGGGAACCTTTTCACATTGTCGCCAATTAAAAAGAATGTTGCTTTCACATTATTTCTTTTTAATATATCTAATAGGTTAGCTGTATATTTTCCTGGTCCATCATCAAATGTTAAATATGCAACTTTTCTTTCTTTACCATCAAAACGAGTAGGTATCGATTTTTTCAATTCATTTTTAGGTAGACTGCTAACATGTTGAACACTGTATACTTCTTCTGCATTTACCAGCTTAGGATTTGTAATAGATTGAAACATGTAATACCCTATTGCTACTAATGTAATAGCCAACAATACACTTATAATTCTTTTTTTCTTAAGCTTAATTTTCATATTATAATCTTCTTTCTATCCTATTATTTCACTTTATGTTGTTTAGTTATATTATCCTATTAGCTTATAAAGTTCTTTAACTTAACCAATGTCAATTTTGGATTACTTATTTTAATAATCTATATAGGTAAAAATTAGTGTCCTGCACTAGCATTCATGCCATTTCCTATGATAGTTAGAACCAAAGGATATAATACTGGTCCTAGGGTAAGGAAAATGTTTAAAATTACAATAAATATATATAACAGGCTGTAATTTTGACTATTTTGATGTACATATACTAGGATAACTAATGTTATTATAGTAATGAAATGTAGTAATAACATTATCAACCAATAATACATCATTATAGTAAGATTCGCCTTTCCTAATAGTTGGCATGTTATCCCTATTATTATTCCTAATACTGTAGCATTAAAGGAAATAAACAAAATTCTTTTTAATATTCTAGATAATGTTTTGTGATCCACAGTTTTATTATATAAGCCTATTAAAATGCCCAAAGATAGATATGCGAGTAATAACCCTACCCAATCCCAGATCCAATCTTGACCTTCCATTAAAGTAAACAAAAGCGAAATGACCCCTCCTACTGCAAGAATCAAGGAGATTATAATGTTAGTTAAAGCTGATTTCATAATGTTTTCACTTCCTAAAAAATTTTATAATAAAGCATTGGTGTTTACTCATATGTTGTCATTTATTTATTAGAACTTCTTTTTAATTAACTGAGAATCTGTTTGATAGTATTTTCTTCCATTACTTTTTTTGGAATCATACTTCCTCCTGCTCCCTATACAATTTGTGTACCTTGATTCAATTTATGTTTTAAATCATTATTTTGTAAAGAGCCTCTCCCCCACTTTATGCAATTTAATAGGTCTAATCATTCCTGCTAATATTGTTGGTTCTAGCTAAATAACCTCTTTACCCACTATTTTTTTTAATAGTTTATATAAATGATTATCACCAACTGTATATGCCCCACATAAAAATGGTTCCATTGCTTCCCCTACAAACCCAAATGCTATTCCAAGTGCCAGTCCATCCGCTATTGCATTATTGTCAATCCCAAAATCTTATACAGAAATTCAATCATATAATCAGGTCATCATACTTAATAGTTCACATGGAAAAATAAGTATCAATCATTTTTCGTCTTATTTACTATTCTCACAACTATGCAGGTGCTTGAAAATTAATCATACTTTATTATAATTAAGTATATTAACAACATGTTTAGTATAAGTGAATAACATTAATTTTAATTTTATTTACTTATTTAAAGGGGATTACGCATATGAACAATATTAATATCGGTGAAAAAATTATGATATTTAGAAAAGGTGCTGGATTAACTAGTAAACGGTTAGCTGAATTAGCTGATATAACACCTTCCATGTTAAGTCAGATTGAGAAAGGAATCACGAATCCATCCTTACAAACACTAAAACTAATTTCTGCAGCATTAAATATTGCTTTATTTAATTTTTTCTTAGAAGATACCATTACAGAAGAATTAGTTGTAAGAGCTAATCAAAGAAAAAAAATAACTTTCCCTGAAAGCGGCAATGTTTCGTATGAGTTATTATCACCTAATTTAGATGGATCACTGGAATTAGCTTTAATGAATCTGTTACCTCAAACCGCTTCTTCTATGGAGCCTATGGCACATAAAGGTGAAGAAATAGCATTTGTTATGGAAGGACAAGTAAAACTCTATCTAAATGATGAGGTTTTACTTCTTAACCCAGGTGATAGTGTTAAAATCCCACCATACGTAAAACATAAATGGGAAAACACTTCTTTACACAAAGTCACTGTTATATTTGGAGTAACCCCACCATCTTTTTAATTTCAAGTACTAGCGCATAAAAGTTAGAGAAAATAATTCTCTAACTTTTTTGTGTACATAACTATATTTAAAAAAGTAAAAAACTTGTCTCATAATTATATGTCATTTAAATCTAAATGATTATGAGTAGTGAAAGAGACCTTTCTAATTACATACTTAATTTACTTTTTAATGTCCAGTATTTTTCTCCAGTAGTGTCAAAAGAGAATTCCACCCATCCATTTGGATCTTCACGATAAATAAAGATGTTTGTTCCACGAGTTACTGTACCAACTTTATTTTCCTCGACTGCTACATCTGAGTTACTTTTAATTTTTAAGTTAAATGGATACGGTACATGGTAATAAGCAGCTGTTGACACAACATTTACTGTTGTCCCATCTTCATACATGTTATATGGAATGTTATTAGATAACGCTTCAACATCTAATATTTCAGGATTTTTTGGTAATTTTTTTGCAGATGTATAGTCTTCCGCACGGAAAGGTTTAATGCGTTCCATAATATTTGCAATTTTCCCAGCCCAGCCTTTGTCTGATGCATATTTTACGTTCATACCAGCTAATGTTGGTCCATTATAATGCATGCCATCTTCTTCTAAATATCTTTCTCGTACATAATTGGCGTTATAAGCAATACTGTCACCGTAGGTTGGTAAATATTTTGCATATTTAAACGGATCCTTATCATACGCGCGTAACCCAAATAAATTGTGTTTTCGATATGCGATTTCTGATTTTCCATATCCAGACTCTAAAATTGCATGTGCTGCTAAATACTGTGCATTGACACCGTATTGATTTTGCGCATTAATAAAATCTTGCCCATGTCCAACTAACGGACTATCTGAATGGTATTTTGCAATAAAACTATCAATCTCTTGGGCTGTAATTTTCGAAGCCACTGTTAAATTTAAATCCTCATACGAAGTAGCAGTAATGATTTCTTTGTCTTTTAAACCATTATTTTGATTTTGTTGCAACATATCTGTTTTAGCAGTAAGTTGAGCGGCCTCAGCGCGTGTTATAGACCTATTTGGTTGCCAACCATTATCAGTACCATTGGAAATATTTAAGTCAATTAAAATATTGGCATACTTTTCTCCCCAATGCCCTTTTAAATCCTCAAATTTACTTTGGGCATTATTATTTGCTGTACCTTGTAATTTATAAGCATTTACTAGCATCGTCGCCATAGCAGCACGTGTAACTTTTCCAGTTGGATTGAAAAGGCCATTCCCTTCGCCTTTAACAATGCCAGCTTTTTCAGCTGCAGCGATATAAGGGGTAGCCCAATGGTTTTGTGCATCTGTAAAGGATGGTTTTGCATCAAAGTCAATTTGTATACCTAATACTTTTGTCATAATTTTCGTAGCGGAAGCTCTGTCTAATGAATCATGTGAACCAAAAGTTCCATCTGGATAACCAATTATGACTTGTTTATCCACTAAATAGTTTACAGATTGTTCTGCCCACTTGGGAACATCAGGAAATTTGTGAGTATCTGCAAATATATTAGATGAGTAGGATAGTAGACTTCCTGCAATAATTCCTGTAGCAATTAACTTGGATTTCATAAAATATTCTCCTTCTAAATCTTAATTTCTATCCATTTTCATGCATTTAATTTACATTATTACTTTATTAAGAATTAGTAATAAAAAATTGCAATAAATGTTGGTGAGCTTATTGAATAATTAACTATATTGTTAATGGACAATATATATAAAGAGTTGCATAAATAAAGGCTCTTTCCCCAACAGATTATATAGAGAAAAGATTTTCTATCATTTTCTATCAATATGTATCTTTTAAAAATTTTTAAGCATAACTTACATTTGGTTCAACGATTTTAGCCGCCTGTATATAAGTGTCAATGAACAAATATAAGTTTATATTCAATTTTTTTAATTAAATTCAAGTTAGTTTTTGTATACTTGTTAAACTAGTATACAAACTTGAAAATCAATCTCAATTAATCACGATTAATTATAGTTAAGTATACATTAATACGTCAACACCTTATTAATTTTCAGTAAATAAAATTAATTTATACTGTTTTTTTATGTCAATATTGAACATTTTTGTAAAAGTTATTCATTGACACTCATACATATAAGTAACTATAATCGTTACACCAAATTGAATAGATGTCAGCAGCATCACAAACATATAAATATAAAAATAAAAAATCTCAATTTGGTAATACAATAGATTGGTAGAGGTGTGTATTTTTATGAAGCGCAAATTAATTACAACAGGTATCCTTGCAGGAGCTATATTATCTTATTCTTCTAATATTTTAGCGAATACTCACAAATTTCCTGATGTTCCCAAGTGGGCAGAGCAATCTGTAAACTATTTAGTGGATAAACAAGTCATAATTGGTTATCCAGATGGAACTTTGGGCTCAAACGTTACGTTAGATCGAGCTTCCGCTGCAACAATTATAACAAAAGCTTTAGGAATAGAAATCGATCCCAAAGACAAACCTTCTTTTACAGACTCTCAAGACCACTGGGGCGCTCCGTATATTGCTGCAGCTGAAAAAGCTGGCATTGTTAAAGGAGAAGGGAATAGCATCTTCAATCCATCCGGTAAAGTAACTCGCGCTGCTATGGCGACAATGCTAGTAAATGCTTATAAACTACAGAATACAACACATGATAATGGCCAAAGTAAATTTGAGGATTTAAAAGGACATTGGGGAGAAAAGTATGCCAATATTTTAATTGACTTAAATATTTCCAATGGTACGGATAACGGATGGCAACCAAATAGACTCATAACACGAGCTGAAGCCGCTCAACTTACTGCTAAAACTGATATGCTGTCAAGAGAAATGAATAGTGAATTAAAAGAAAAAGACTATACAAGTACTAATACTCTTCTAAATCAGCACCAAAAACTTTCAGGCAAAGTAATTGAAAAAACGGATGATGGATTGGTTGTTTCTGGTAAAAATTCAAGTGTATACGCTATTGTTTCTTCCCCTGAGGTACTTAAAGATATTAAGATTGGGGATACCGTTACCATTTATGCTCCTATTTTTATAAGCACAATACCAGGTGATCCAGCTACAGCTAAATATGCAATTGTTCAAAAAGAAAATGAAGAAAACGTGTTAAAAAAACAATATAAAATGCACACTGGAAGTGTAATCAATAAAACGAAGGAAACAATCCAAATTTCTAGTGAAGGCCTGACTGTTACTGCTGTTGTTTCTTCTGAAGTGCTTGAGGATATTCAAGTTGGAGATACCGTTACTATTTATGGGGCATCTTTTATGAGTAATATGGCAAGTGGTGAATTATCTGCTAAGGCTCCAATCATTGAAAAATTGGCAAGTAAGACAATGACTCCTAATACAAGTGTAAATAAATCGAAATCTATATCAGAAGTCGATAAAAAAGAACAAAATGCTCTGGATCAACATCAAAAACTTTCAGGTAAAGTTATTGAAAAAACGGAAGACGGATTAGTGGTTTCTGGTAAAAACTCAAGCGTATACGCTATCGTTTCTTCCCCTGAGGTACTTAAAGATATTAAGATTGGGGATACCGTTACCATTTATGCTCCTATTTTTATAGGCTCAATACCAGGTGATCCAGCTACAGCTAAATATGCAATTGTTCAAAAAGAAAATGAGGAAAACGTGTTAAAAAAACAATATAAAATGCACACTGGAATTGTAATCAATAAAACGAAGGAAACTGTCCAAATTTCTAGTGAAGGCCTGACTGTTACTGCTGTTGTTTCTTCTGAAGTGCTTGAGGATATTCAAGTAGGGGATACCGTTACTATTTATGGGGCATCCTTTATGAGTAATATGGCAAGTGGTGAATTATCTGCTAAAGCTCCAATCATTGAAAAGTTGGCAAAATAAATATTAGGTTTCCAATGGGAAAATCCCCATACTAATAAGTATATAGATGCTATTTCTCTAATAACTATGGTTGTGTTAGTTATTTAAAATTGATATAAATTTTCTTTGTCTAAAACTAAAAACAAGAGGCTTCTTACAATTAAGAAGCTTCTTGTTTTTTGTATAAGTGAATGAGATTTATAATTATTAAAATGGAACATTTTATCCCCTATAAATCTATTTTTTAGAATACTTCCATGGATATTTTATTATAAGCTAAGTAGTTTAAGGTTTCTTGTTCCTAGTTCAAAAAGTTTAGACTTTCATGTCACATTATTGAGACATGAAAGTACCTACAAAATTTATGATAATGGCTATTTATCAACGAATGTTCATGAGATTTTAGTATAGAGATTTATGTCTTTCTACACTAGTAGCAAAACGTCATACTAAAAGTAAAAGAACCACCCAGACGTCTGCCAAACGTAAGAAAGGTGGTTCAAAGAAAAATAATTAAACTTTGCAATATACCACCTAAAGACAGCGGTTACAAATCAGACGGGATTTTACCAGCATCTCGTCTTTTATTATTATGCACATAGTTAGTGAGTTAAAACCTTTAATAAAAGGTTTATCTCTACACTCTCATTATACATTTTATCTCATTGGAGAACAATATCATCTTGTTTGGTATTTTTTATAATGAATTCTAGATTGATACTGCTTAAGACTTTTTTATTTTGGTGAGCTTTTTTCAACTACTTCTTTCTTTATATATGTCTTTTAATACCGCTTCATTTATTTTCAAATCCGATTTATCAACTAAATTCTTCTATATATAGGATTGTCCTTTTTATCTTTGCATTCCTTTTATGATAATTTGAGATGCATTGAGTTGGTGACTTGCACTACCTTATCAAAATTAATTAATTCAAGCTAATCCGAACATATCAGATGTAAATTTTTAATAATTTCCCTCTACAAATAAGAACTTCATTCGTTTCTGCATTCGCAAAGTAACAAGTGCACTATGTCACCAGTATGGCTTTGAGGATCTCTAGTTCTTCTATCTCTAAGTTTGGCTATCTTGTCACTCAATAGACAAACGAATTGAATTTCATGGTAAAATAGTAAATGTTTTTAAATAAGGGGATGGAGGGGTTTCAAGTGAAACTTAGAAAGATTTTTATGATTTGTTTTTTATTTATATTCACATTAACTATTGTGACTGGTTGTAGTTCTTCACAAAGTTCTACAACTGTAAAAAATGGAAAGGCATCTTCGTCTTCGAAGAACGTGGAAATTGAAGTTGAAAATGCTGAGTACGTATTACCATTAAGTGGGTCAATAGGAGGAATAAATAAAGATAAAGTATTGAAATTCAAAGTGAGTTTGAAAAATAAAGGGGATGAAATGTTAGAGATATCACCTTATCTCTTTACACTATATCAAGGTGATGAAAAAATGAAGAAATATGATAAGGCTGATTCAGATAAATTACGTTTAATAGAATTAGAACCTGGTAAAAAAACATCG
>Ga0102589_1002853_pt1 | contig 18959 bp, 17 predicted proteins | sample AraplaMF_Col_mLB_FD_76858 | JGI IMG/M metagenome (GOLD analysis project Ga0102589, IMG submission 76858) | Arabidopsis root microbial communities from the University of North Carolina, USA - plate scrape MF_Col_mLB | ecosystem: Host-associated > Plants > Roots > Endosphere | place: USA... | reverse complement strand
AATCACACGCACAAGGACCCGCTGCCGGCTGGCACGCTGCTGATCCAGGTAGGCGGTCCGGGCATGCGCATCGGGATTGGTGGCGGGGCCGCCAGCTCGATGGCGACGGGCACCAATACCGCTGAACTCGATTTCAATTCGGTGCAGCGTGGCAATCCGGAAATGGAACGCCGTGCGCAGGAAGTCATCAACGCTTGCTGGCAACTGGGCGAAGACAACCCGATCCTGTCGATCCACGACGTCGGCGCGGGTGGTATCTCGAATGCCTTCCCCGAACTGGTGGATGGCGCTGGCCGTGGCGCGCGCTTCGATCTGCGCCAGGTGCATCTGGAAGAGTCCGGCCTGTCGCCGGCGGAGATCTGGTGCAACGAATCGCAAGAGCGTTATGTGCTGGCCATCGCACCGAACGATCTGCCCCGCTTCCGGGCCATGTGCGAGCGCGAGCGTTCGCCGTTCGCCGTGGTCGGTATTGCCACGGAAGAGAAGCAATTGCAGCTCGTCGACGCCAATGTCGACGCATCGCTGAAGGAACACTTCGCTGTCGATATGCCGATGGATGTGCTGCTTGGCAAGCCGCCGCGCATGCATCGCGACGTGCGCCGCGTGGAGCAGGAACTGCCCCCGGTGGACGTGACCGGCCTCTCGCTGGAACAGGCCGTGCGCGATGTGCTGCGCCACCCCACGGTGGGCAGCAAATCGTTCCTGATTACCATCGGCGACCGTACTGTGGGTGGCATGAATGCCCGCGATCAGATGGTCGGCCCGTGGCAGGTGCCCGTGGCCGACGTGGCCGTGACTACGCTCGACTACAAGGGGCGTGCCGGTGAGGCGATGACGATGGGCGAGCGTACGCCGCTGGCCGTCATCGATGCTGCCGCATCGGGCCGCATGGCAATTGGCGAGGCGCTGACCAATCTGGCCGCCGCGCCGGTGAAGGACCTGAACAAGGTCAAGCTGTCGGCCAACTGGATGGCAGCGTGTGGTGTGGATGGCGAGGATGCCAAGCTGTATGACACCGTGCATGCCGTGGGCATGGAACTGTGCCCGGCACTCGGCATCAGCATTCCGGTGGGCAAGGATTCGCTGTCGATGCGCACCAAGTGGAGCGATGCCGACGGCGACAAGGAAGTGGTGGCGCCGGTCTCGTTGATCATCTCGGCCTTCGCCGCCGTGGACGACGTCAATAACACGCTGACGCCGCAACTGCGCACCGATCTCGGTGACACCACGCTGATCGCCATCGACCTGGGTCGTGCGAAGCATCGTATGGGTGGCAGCATCCTGGCACTGGTGTCGCAGCAGGTGGGCGACAGCGTGCCGGACGTCGATAGCCCCGAAGACCTGAAGAACTTCTTCAACGTGATCCAGCGCCTGAACCGCGAAGGCAAGCTGCTGGCCTACCATGATCGCTCGGACGGCGGTTTTATGGCAGCCGTGGCGGAAATGGCTTTTGCTGGCCGTACCGGTGTCTCGCTGAACGTCGACATGCTCGCGCTCGATCCGACGCAGGAGCAGGATTACGGCGACGCCAAGAACTGGACGCAGCAGATTGCCGAGCGCCGCAACGACCAGACGTTGCGCGCGCTGTTCTCCGAAGAGCTCGGTGCGGTGATCCAGGTGCGTCAGGAAGAACGCGACGCCGTGTTTGCGGTGCTGCGCGAAGCGGGCCTGTCCGCTTGCAGCCACGTGATCGGCAAGCCGAACACGACAGACCAGATCGAGGTGTACCGCGATGCCAAGAAGGTGTTCGGTGCGCCGCGTGCGGACCTGCAACGTACGTGGTCGGAAGTCAGCTGGCGCATTGCGCGCCTGCGCGACAACCCAGCCTGCGCCGACAGCGAATACGACCGCGTACTCGACGCGGCAGACCCCGGCATTAGCCCCGTGCTGACGTTCGATCCGGCTCAGGACATCGCCGCGCCGTTCATCGCTACTGGCAATCGTCCGCGCGTGGCGATCCTGCGCGAGCAGGGCGTGAACTCGCAGATCGAAATGGCCTACAGCATGGACCTGGCCGGTTTCGACACGGTCGACGTCCACATGAGCGACCTGATCGCGGGCCGTGCCAGCCTGGCGGACTTCAAGGGCTTCGTGGCCTGCGGCGGTTTCAGCTACGGTGACGTGCTGGGCGCCGGCGAAGGCTGGGCCAAGACGATCCTGTTCAATGGCCAGATGGCCGAGCAGTTTGCCGCGTTCTTCAACCGCCACGACACGTTCGCGCTGGGCGTGTGCAATGGTTGCCAGATGCTGAGCAACCTGGCCCCGATCATCCCGGGCGCCGGTGCATGGCCGAAGTTCACGCGCAACCAGTCGGAGCAATACGAAGCCCGCTTCGTGACGGTGGAGGTGCAGCAGTCGTCGTCGATCTTCTTCGCCGGCATGGAAGGCAGCCGCATTCCTATCGCCGTGGCGCACGGTGAAGGTTTCGCCGACTTCTCGCAGCAAGGCGATATCGGCAAGGTCAACGTGGCATTGCGCTTCGTCGATAACCGCGGTGCCGTGACGCAAACCTATCCGCTGAACCCGAACGGTTCGCCGGAAGGCATCACCTCGGTCACTACCGTTGACGGCCGCTTCACGGCACTGATGCCGCACCCGGAGCGCGTGTTCCGCACCGCAACGATGAGCTGGGCACCGGACGCATGGAAGGACATCCCCGGTGGCGGTAGCCCGTGGATGCGCATGTTCCGCAATGCCCGCAAGTGGGTGGGCTGAGCGGACGTAGCTACGTCTGGCTGGTAAATGGAAAACGCCTGCAATTGCAGGCGTTTTTCTTTGGGCGGGACATTAACGTGTGGCGATGTCGTAGATACCCCAGACCATCAGAATCAGAGAGCAGCCGAGGATCGCGCAGGAAACGCGAATCACGACCTTTCCTTGAAAATCGTCATCGTCGACCATGCGTATAAAGAAGGCCTTCATATCTTTCTCCTGAATGAATTGCAAAGTGGTTAACAGTGTTTGGAAATCAGCGTGGCATGCGCGACAGAGGTTGTAATGGCACTGGCGAGGCTGATCGCAATGGAACCCTGGATGATGCGGTGGGTACCCATGTGCTGGCGGCGCCGGCGGCGTGGAGCGCTATGGAGAGAGCCCAGCATTACCAGTACGGACCCCGCGACAATGATGAACACGTTGATAGCAAGCAGGCTCCACGCCAACTGCCTTCCGCCAGTCGCCTGATCGATCCACCCTGCGAGCACATGGCAGCCCGCCGCACTCATCGGAATTGCCGCCCACAGCAACTGACCGTTTTCGACCGATCGTCGGACGATGCCGTTGCTTCGCGAGCGTGAGAACTCTGCGAAGCGCGCCAACGGCAGCAGCGCGAGCGGGGCGAGCAGCGGAATGGCGACGTTGAAGAGGAACCAGCCGAACAGGTCGAACACGTGGGCCATGGCGCTCCTTCGAAATGAAATGGACGCAGCCATGCTAGGCGCTTTCAGCACATGCGCCTAGACCGAATTTGTGAACTTTTGGTGTCCGATGAGGGGCGGTTTGCGCTTGATCATGGACGATTTGAGAGGATTCTCAAGCGACGTCCGTATGCTGGTAGGAAGGGTGATTGCGCGCGTAGTTGTCCGTCTTGGGTGCGGTCACTTCGACCCGTGCGCTCCACGGCAGATAGCGGGAGTAAAGCAGTCGCAGGCGGTCCGCATCGGGTGGCACCTTGATTTCGCCGCGGACTTCCATGAACGCGATAGTCGCCTGCAGGGCCTTTGATTGCGCGTAGCGGTCGCGCGTGGGGAGGTGAGGATGGATCTGGCGCCAGTGGTCGCCGGTGCAGGCGATATGGGGCATGCCGAGCGCGCAATAGACGATGCCGCGCGAGTAGAGGTGCCACATGTTCCAGTAGCCGCTAGTGGCCCCCATGAAAGACGTCTCCTGACAGCATCGCGCAAGTTACCCCGGCCCCAATGCCGATGGTTCAGAGATGGTACTAAACCTCGCACGCCCGTTGGGTGCCAAATGTTCACGAGCGCGCATATCTACTGAGCCAAATGAAAAAGCCGGCACTCAGGTGCCGGCTTTTTTTACTGTGGTAGCGGGAAAGGCGCCCGTTACTGGATCTTCGCCTTGTCCTTGATCGACTTCATCATGGCCTGGAACTGCTCGCGCTGCCATGCCTGATCGCCCATCAGCATCTGTTGCAGCTGCGGCTTCACTTCCTCGAAGGTCGGGACCTTGGCGTCGCGCGTGTCCACGAGTTCGATGATGTGCCAGCCGAACTGGGTCTTGACCGGCGTGTCTGTCATCTGGCCCTTCTTCAGGCCGGTCATCGCGGCGGAGAATTCCGGCACGTAGCTGCTGCTGTTGGCCCAGTCCAGATCGCCGCCGTTGGCCGCGGAGCCGGTGTCCTTTGACGAGCTCTTGGCCAGGTCCTCGAACTTGGCGCCGGCCTTGATCTTGGCGATGATGGCCTTGGCGTCCGCTTCCTTTTCCACCAGGATGTGGCGGGCGTGATACTCCTTGCCGTTGCCGAACTGCGTCTTGATCTTGTCGTACTGCTTGCGCAGTTCTTCGTCATTGGCGCCGTGCGTGCGGACGTAGTCCTCGAACACTGCACCGGCCAGCACGTTCAGGCGGGCCTGTTCGAGCTGTTCCTGAATATCGTCGCGTTGCGTGATGCCGCGCTTGGTGGCTTCCTGCAGCAGCAGTTCGCGGTCGATCAGCATCGTGCGGGCACGGTCGCGCAGTTCGGGCGACGCGGGTTGTCCGGTGCCGGCGATCAGCTTGTCCACTTTTGCCGACAGGATGGGCTTGCCATTCACAACGGCGGCGTTCTGGGCGAATGCGGGCAGGCTGCCTGCAGCGAGCACAGCCGCCAGGCTGAACGAGAGGACGGTGGTCTTCATGGAATCAGTTCTGAGAGTTGCGGGTCGCGTCGCGTGATGCTTCGCGGGATTGATATTCTTGTTCGGTATGTGCGATGACTGCCAGCGCATGGATTTGCACGGGGAACAGTTCGCGCAGCGCATCATACACCATACGATGGCGCGCCACGCGCGAGTGACCGGCAAAGCGCTCGCTGACGATCAGGACGTTGTAATGCCCCCCGCCGGACGCCGCACCGGCATGCCCGGCATGGGCGGCGCTGTCGTCATGGACATGCACGTGGGAAGGGGAGAGCGCTGCGCGTAGCAATGCCTCGATGTGGACGGGGTCGGCTGCCAAACGAAGATCCTTGATAAGGGAATACGGACAGGGAAAGAAAGGTGGGCGCCCGTTACTTGGGACCGCTTTCCTGCGACGGTGTTTCCTGGATATGGCGCGACAGCCAGAGGCTCTGTGCCACGATGAATACCGCCATCAGTCCCATGCCGCCGAAGAGCTTGAAAGTGACCCAGGTATCGGTCGAGAACTGGTACGCCACGTACAGGTTCAGCACGCCCATCAGCGCAAAGAACGCGGCCCAGGCAGCGTTGAGCTTGCCCCACATCGGTTCGGGCAGCGTGACCTGTTTTTCCATCATGGCGCGGATCAGGTTCTTGCGCCAGCCGATGACCGATCCGATCAGCGTCACGGCAAACAGCCAGTACAGCACCGTCGGCTTCCATTTGATGAACGTGTCGTTGTGCAGCACGATCGTGGCGCCGCCGAAGACACCGATGATCAGCAGGCTGACCCATTGCATCGGCTCCACCTTGCCGTGCCGGATGCGGACCCAGACGATCTGCAGCACCGTGGCCGCGATGGCCACCGCTGTAGCGGGATAGATGCCGAACAGCTTGAATGCGACGAAAAACAGGATGACCGGGAACAGGTCGAAAAGAAATTTCATGCGGTGATGGTCAAAGTGACGCGCAAGGTGAGGGGCCAGCCGGCAAGGCCGGCCCGCTGGCAATCCGCACATCGGATTGGACGGGCGTCCGGTGTGCGGCGGTGGTCACCCACGTTCGTCCGGATCGCGATCGTCGAATTTTAGCGCAGCCGAGTTGATGCAATAGCGCAAACCGGTTGGCGCGGGGCCATCCTCGAAGACATGGCCCAGATGGCTGCCGCATTCCTTGCATCGGACTTCCACGCGCGTCATGCCGTGCGTGTGGTCGGCGTGCTCGGCAATGACCTCGCCGTTGATCGGCTTGAAATAGCTTGGCCAGCCGCAGCCGGCGTCGAACTTGGTCGCCGACTCGAACAGCGGTGTGCCGCAGCCCACGCAATGGTAGATGCCCTGGTTCCAGTGGTCCCAGTACTTGCCCGTGAAGGGCCGCTCGGTGGCGGATTCACGTGCCACGCGGTATTCGATATCGGAAAGCTGCTCACGCCATTCGGCGTCGGTCTTGGTCGTGGTCATCTTGTTTCCTCTCGTTGTTGTGGCCGGGGAGGGGCTGCCTCGGCGATATGGGGATGAACTGCGCGAAAGAAAGCCGTGAAATTACGAGGAGCAACTGACTTCAAGGCCGGAAGCCCAGTCTGGCGGCAGCGCCGCATACTGGGCTGCCTCGGGCTGTTCGTCGAAGGGCTTCGACAGCACGGCCAGCAGGCGGTTCACTTCCGAGAAGTCCTTGTCCCGTGCGGCGCGGATCGCGGTTTCGGCCAGGTGATTGCGCAATACGTACTTGGGATTGACCTGCCGCATGGCCACGGCGCGGGCGGCATCGTCCGACTGCTCCTGCTGGAGCCGCGCACGATATTCGCCCGACCAGGCATCCCAGGCGGCGCGGTCCAGGAACAGGTCGCGCACCGGCGCATCCTGCCCGGCGCCGCTAACACTGACCTCGGCGAGATTGCGCCAGAAAAGTGTGTAGTCGACGCGATTGGCGTGCAGCACCTGGAACAGGTTGGTCATCAGCGCCTCGTCGTCGTCCTGGGCAGTGCGCAGGCCAAGCTTCGCGCGATAGTGGCGGAAGAACGCGGCGGCGTAACGGTCGCGGAACGGATCCAGCGCCTCGCGAGCGGCTTCCACGGCGGCTTCCTTTGCCGCCTCGGGATTGGCGGCATCGGTCTCGCGCCACAGCGGCAGCAGCGCCTGGGCCAGACAATGCAGGTTCCAGAACGCGATCTGCGGCTGCTGGCTGTAGGCGTAGCGGCCCTGCTGATCCGAATGGTTGCAGATGTGGTTGGCGTCGAATGCATCGAGAAAGCCGAACGGGCCGTAGTCGATGGTCAGGCCGAGTATCGACATATTGTCGGTGTTCATCACGCCGTGGCAGAACCCCACGGCCTGCCAGTGCGCCACCATGTCGGCGGTCAGCAGCGAGACCTCCCGGAGCAGCGCCTGGTACGGGCTGGCGTCATCGCGGCAGGCCGGATAAAAGCGGTCGATTACGAAATCGGCCAGTTGCTTCAGGCTGGCGTGATCCTCACGCGCGGCGAAATGCTCGAAATGGCCGAAGCGGATAAAGCTCGGCGCGAGGCGCGTCACCACAGCAGATGTTTCCAATGTCTCGCGACGGACCGGCGCATCGGAGCCGATGATCGACATCGCTCGCGTCGTGGGTACGCCCAGCGCGTACATGGCCTCCGAGCACAGGTACTCGCGGATGGACGAGCGCAGCACTGCGCGTCCATCGGCCATGCGCGAGTACGGCGTCAGTCCGGCGCCCTTGAGCTGGATTTCCCATGGGCCATCGGGCCGCTGGGCCTCGGCAAGCCGGATCGCTCGGCCGTCGCCAAGCTGGCCGGCCCAGACGCCGAACTGGTGGCCGGAGTACACGGTAGCCAGCGGATCGGCCCAGTCGGGCACGCCATTGCCGATGAACGTATCGAGGAAAGTCGGGTCCTGCGCGGCGCCCGCCAGGCCGGCTTCGTCCCAGCCGAGCAACGCGGCCGCGGCGGGTGCCACGCTGACCAGATAGGGGGAGGGCAGCGGCGTGGGAGCGAGGCGCGTGAAGAAACGTTCGCCCAGCGCGGCAATGCCGGGCGCCGTGGTGAACGGAACGGCGCAAGTGGTGCGGGGCAGGGCTTCGGTGGAGTCAGTAGGCATGGGGGCGGCGGCGCTAGGGGAAAACGACATATTGAGGCGCGTCAGGGGTCGCAGTATTGTACTTGCACCGGTTTTCCCCTGTTGGCCAAGGGTTTCCGCCGCAACGCAGACCATCGAAAAGCGCTGCAAATGGCGGACATCAATCCCATGCATGGCAGGGTCCGCAAGCGGCTGGAGAGAATCTCTCCGCCTTGCGCGTCAGTTCATCATTTCAACCGCTATTCGCTTTTGTCGACGCATTTTCCGCGCGAGGGAACGATCGGTCAAAAATTAGAACGATTGTTCGTTTTTCGTGCCCGAACATAGAACAAGGAGACCGTTTCATGGCATTGATGGGTCAAATGATGAGTGCGCCGCTGCTCATTTCCTCCATCATCAAGCACGCTGCCCGTTACTACGGGAGCACGGAAATCGTCTCTCGCCGTACCGAGGGCGACCTGCATCGATACACCTACGCCGATTGTGAACTGCGCGCCCGCAAGATGGCGCAGGCGCTCGGCGCGCTGGGCGTGGAGCAGGGCGAGCGCGTGGGCACGCTGGCCTGGAATGGCTACCGGCACCTTGAGATCTATTACGCCGTGTCCGGCTCGGGCGCGGTTTGCCATACGATCAATCCGCGACTGTTCCCCGAGCAAATCGCTTACATCGTCAATCACGCCGAAGACCGCTATGTGTTCTTCGACGCCACCTTCCTGCCGCTGGTGGAAGGCGTGGCGCCGCACTGCCCGAACGTGAAGGGCTGGGTGCTGATGAGCGACCGGGCCCATATGCCCGCCGAATCCAAGGTCGATCTGATCTGCTACGAAGACTTGATCGACCGTAACGATGGCAACTACGAGTGGCCGGAGTTCGACGAGAACCTCGCGTCGAGCCTCTGCTACACGTCGGGCACCACGGGCAATCCGAAGGGCGCGCTGTACTCGCATCGCTCCACGGTGCTGCATTCCTATGCGTCGGCGTTGCCCGATGCGCTGGGTTGCTCGGCCAAGGACGTGATCCTGCCCGTCGTGCCGATGTTCCACGTCAATGCGTGGGGCCTGCCTTACTCGGTGCCGCTGGTCGGCGCCAAGCTCGTATTCCCGGGCGCCAAGCTCGATGGTGCCTCGCTCTATGAATTGTTCGAACAGGAGGGCGTGACGTTCTCCGCCGGTGTGCCGACGGTATGGCTGGGCCTGCTGCAGCATGTGAAGACGAACAATCTGACATTCTCCACGTTCCGCCGCACCGTGATCGGTGGTTCGGCGGCGCCGCCCGCGATGATCCGCGCGCTGGAAGCGCTCGACGTGGAAGTGATCCATGCCTGGGGCATGACGGAAATGTCGCCGCTGGGCACCTCGTGCAAGCTGCTGGCAAGGCACAAGGATCTGTCCGAGGACGAACGCCACAAGATCCTGGAGACGCAAGGTCGCGTCATATATGGCGTCGACATGAAGATCGTCGATGGCGAAGGCAACGAATTGCCGTGGGACGGCAAGGCGTTCGGCGATCTGCTGGTGCGCGGGCCGTGGGTCATCAGCAAGTACTACCGGGCCGAAGGCAGCCCGCTCGTGGACGGCTGGTTCCCCACTGGCGACGTGGCTACGATCAATCCAGAGGGCTACATGCAGATCACGGATCGCAGCAAGGACGTGATCAAGTCTGGTGGCGAATGGATTTCGTCGATCGATGTCGAGAACGTGGCCGCTGCGCATCCGGCCGTTCACATGGCGGCCTGCATTTCTGCCTTCCACCCGAAATGGGACGAGCGCCCGTTGCTGGTGGTGGTCAAGCGCCCGGACACCAACGTCACGCGCGAGGAATTGCTGGCCTTCTTCGAGGGCAAGGTCGCCAAGTGGTGGATTCCCGATGATGTCGCCTTCGTGACCGAAATTCCGCTGACGGCCACCGGCAAGATGCAGAAACTCAAGCTGCGGGAGCAGTTCAAGGACTACCGGCTGCCCGGCGCCTGATGGGTGCCCCGGAGTGATCCGGGGCATTTCCGCACAGGACCAGGCAGCGCCAGTTTGCGGGATTCACGCCAAAGAGCGCGGGATCTCGCGAAGACGGCCGTCCGCGCACTGGAGGGCGCCGGCCGCTGCGATTCGCCAACGACAATAATCGAAGGAGACAGGTATGACCAAGTTGCGTCCGCTGGTAACCGGAGTGGCTGCAGTCGTTCTGATGGGTTCGGCGCTGGTGTCTGGCGTGGCGGCTGCCGATACGGTGAAGATCGCCTTCATCGATCCGCTGTCGGGCCTGATGGCCCCGGTTGGGCAGAACCAGCTCAAGAGCTGGCAGTACGTGGCGGAACTGGCTAACCAGAAGAACTGGGGTGGAGCACACAAGTTCGAGGTGGTCGGCTTCGACAACAAGCTGAGCCCGCAGGAAAGCCTCACTATCCTCAAGCAGGCGGTCGACCAGAATATCCGCTACATCGTGCAGGGCAACGGCTCGTCGGTGGGCCTGGCGCTCGAAGATGCAGTGGCCAAGCACAACGAGCGCAATCCGGGCAAGGAAATCGTCTACCTGAACTACGCGGCGGTGGACCCGGACATGACCAACAGCAAGTGCAACTACTGGCATTTCCGGCTCGACGCCAACTCGGACATGAAGATGGAGGCGCTGACCACGTTCCTGGCCAAGGATCCGAAGGTCAAGAAGGTTTACCTGATCAACCAGAACTACTCGTTCGGCCATCAGGTGGCGCGCGCCGCCAAGGACTATCTCAAGCGCAAGCGTCCTGACATCCAGATCGTGGGGGAGGACCTGCACCCGCTGGCCCAGGTCAAGGACTTTGCGCCGTACGCGGCCAAGATCAAGGCGGCCGGGGCCGATACGGTCATCACCGGCAACTGGGGCAGCGACCTGGCATTGCTGATCAAGGCCGGCAAGGACGCGGGTCTGCCCGTGGACTACTACACGTATTACGCCGGCACCACGGGCGTGCCGACAGCCATGGGCGCGGCCGGTGCGGAGCACGTCAAGTACGTGGGCTACTACAACCCCAACAACGCCGGCTTCAAGGGTGCCGACGTGATCGAAGGCTACAAGAAGAAGTACAACGACGATTTCTACGTGATGGCGTCGTACACGGGCATCGCCATGCTGGCAAAGGCTTTCAAGGACACCGGCTCGACCGATCCGGTCAAGGTGGCCAAGGCGCTTGAGAACATCAAGGTGGAAAGCCTGAACGGCACCGTGGAAATGCGCGCGTCCGACCACCAGGCCCAGCAGCCGCTGGTGGTGGCCACCTGGACCAAGGTTAACGGCAAGGACGTCAAGTACGACCAGGAGAACACCGGGTACGGCTGGAAGACCGATGCCGCGCTCGACCAGTTCGTGGCCGCGCAGCCCACCTCCTGCCAGATGAAGCGGCCAGGATCGTCGCAATAGCCTGCACGCTGAAGTCGGGCTGGGAGTGAGCCGAGCGTTGCCGGTTCAAATCTCCACGCCTTGTGCGCGCGAAGGGTTCCCGCCAGCGCGGGAACCCCTGACAATGTCGCCTTTGTCGAATCAGGCTCCGGACCGGGGACTTTGCCGTGGAATTCTTCGTCATCTCGCTGCTGAACGGCCTCAGCTACGGGCTGCTGCTGTTCATGCTGTCGTCGGGGCTCACCCTGATTTTCAGCATGATGGGCGTGCTGAACTTTGCGCATGCCAGCTTCTACATGCTGGGCGCCTACTTTGCCTACACCATCGCTTCCAAGATCGGTTTCTGGCCGGCGCTGATCTTCGCGCCGTTGCTGGTGGCCGCTGCGGGCGCACTCGTGGAAAGGTTCGGACTTCGCACCGTCCATAAATACGGGCACGTGGCCGAACTGCTGTTCACGTTCGGATTGGCTTATCTGATCGAGGAAGGTGTGAAACTCGTCTGGGGACTGGCCGCCGTGCCGTACCGGATACCCGCCGAGCTTGACGGGCCGCTGTTCACGGTCTTCACGTCCTCTTTCCCAAAATATCGCGCGTTCATGATGCTCGTTTCGCTGGGCATGCTGGTGGCGATCTACCTTGTGCTGACGCGTACACGCATCGGCCTGGTCATCCAGGCGGCACTGACGCATCCGGAAACGGTCGAGGCATTGGGCCACAACGTGCCGCGCGTGTTCATGATGGTTTTCGGCGGTGGTGCGGCGCTGGCCGGGCTGGCCGGTGTCATCGGCGGGAATGCATTCGTCACCGAGCCGTCGATGGCGGCAGCGGTCGGTTCCATCGTGTTCGTGGTAGCCGTGGTAGGGGGCATGGGATCACTGGTCGGGGCGTTCATCGCATCGATCCTGATCGGCGTGCTGCAGACCTTTGCGGTAACGATCGATGCCTCGCTGGCCGGATTGTTCGGTGCCTTCGGTGTCGCCGTTACCGATGCCACGCCATTCAGTTCGGTCTGGAAGCTCACCGTGGCCCAGGTTGCTCCGGTACTGCCTTACCTGCTGCTCGTGGTGATGCTGATCTTCCGCCCGCGCGGCCTGATGGGTACCCGGGAGAGCTGAGCCATGGAGTCCACAACGATGCAACAAAGCTCCGCACCCGTGATCACGGGCCGCACGATGCGCTACCGGCCGCTGAACCTGGCGCGCTGGGTGATCTGGTCGATCACGGCGCTGCTGATGATCGTGATGCCGCTGATCTTCACCGGCGGCTTCGCGGTGACCCTGATGTCGCAGATGGGCATCATGATCATTTTCGCGCTGTCCTACAACATGCTGCTGGGCCAGACCGGCATGCTCTCGTTCGGGCATGCCGTGTACTCGGGCCTTGGCGCGTTTATCGCGGTGCATGTGCTGAACATGGTGGGCGCAGGCAAGGTCTGGTTGCCGGTGTCGATGCTGCCGCTGGTGGGCGGGTTGGCCGGCGCGTTCTTTGGCGTGCTGTTCGGTTATGTGACGACGAAAAAATCCGGCACGACCTTCGCGATGATCACGATGGGTATCGGCGAAATGGTCTTCGCGAGTTCGCTGATGTTCCCGGATTTCTTCGGCGGCGAGGGTGGCATTTCCACCAATCGCGTGGTGGGTGAATCATTCCTCGGCCTGACATTCGGTCCGGGCCGGCAGGTGTACTACCTGATCGCGATCTGGTGCTTCGTGTCGATGGTGGCCATGTACGCGTGGACGCAGACACCGTTGGGCCGAATCGCCAATGCCGTGCGCGACAACCCCGAGCGCGTGGAATTCATCGGCTACAACACGCAGCGCGTGCGCTATCTGGTGCTGATCCTGTCGGCGTTCTTCGCGGGCATTGCTGGTGCGTTGTCGGCCATCAACTTCGAGATCGTATCCGCCGAGAACGTCAGCGCGGTGCGCTCCGGTGGCGTGCTGCTGGCCGCGTTCATCGGCGGTGCCGGCGTGTTCTTCGGTCCCGTGATCGGCGCCATCGTCTTCACGCTGTTCGCGGTGGCATTGTCCGATCTGACCAAGGCGTGGCTGCTATATCTCGGGCTCTTCTTCGTGATGATGGTGATGTTCGTGCCGGGTGGCATTGCCAGCCTGCTGCTGATGCAATTGCCGCTCGTGGCGAAGAAGCAGTTCGGCCGGATGCTGCCGTCTTATGCCCAGGGCGCTGTGGCGGGGGTGATTCTGCTTGCCGCTGCGATCCTGAGCGTCGAACTGATCTACAAGGTGCAGGTAGATAGTGCCAACGGCACCGTCATGAGCCTGTTCGGCATTGCCTTCGATGCGGGCACGCTGACGCCGTGGATTGTGGCGGCAGTGCTGTGGGCAGTAGGGTGCCTGGCATGGCGATGGGCCGGATCGAAGGTCCGCGCGCAACTTGACGCCATCCAGGCCGAAACGGGAGGACTGGCATGACAGTGGCCGCACTGGAGCTTTCCGACGTCCGCAAGAAGTTCGGCCAGACCGAAATCATTCGTGGCGTCACGCTGACGATCGGCAAGGGCGAGCGCCACGCGCTGATCGGCCCGAACGGCGCGGGCAAGTCCACCACGTTCAATCTGATCTCGGGGCGGTTTGCGCCGACGTCGGGCGTGGTGAAGCTGAACGGGCAGAGCATTGCGGGACTGCGACCATTCGAGATCAATCGAATGGGTTTGTCGCGCAGCTTCCAGATCACCAACATCTTTCATCGGCTGTCGGTGTTCGAGAACCTGCGCTGCGCGGTGCTCTGGTCGCTCGGCTACAAGTATTCGTTCTGGCACAGGCTCTCGGCGCTGCGCGACGCCAAGGAGCGCGCCGACGAGGTGCTGGAGTTGATCGGCATGCAGCATCGGCGCAATTCGCAGGCCGGCCTGCTGACCTACGCCGAACAGCGCGCACTGGAAATCGGCATCACGATTGCGGGCGGCGCCGACGTGATCCTGCTCGATGAACCCACGGCGGGCATGAGCCGCTCGGAATCGGACCACGCAGTGGAACTGATCCGCAAGGTCACGGCAGGCAAGACGCTGGTGATGGTGGAGCACGACATGAGCGTGGTGTTCGGCCTTGCCGATCGCATCTCGGTGCTGGTCTACGGCGAGGTCATCGCCACCGACACCCCCGAAGCCATCCGCAACAATCGGAGCGTCAAGGAAGCCTACCTCGGCACCACGCTCGACGAACACGCCGAAGAAGGAGCGCTCGGATGAGCCAGCCCATGCTCGAAGTTTCCGGTCTGCACGCCTATTACGGCAAGAGCCACATCCTGCATGGTGTGGATGCGCATATCGACGATGGCGAGATCGTGGCGCTGCTCGGCCGCAATGGCGTGGGACGCTCGACCATGGCCAAGGCCATCCTCGGCATGGTTCGCGCGGAAGGTTCGGTAAAGTTCCGTGGCCAGGAAATGCTCGGACGGCGCACGTTCGAAATCGCCCACGCAGGCATCGGCTATGTACCCGAGAACCGTGACATCTTTCCGACGCTGACCGTCCGTCAGAACCTGCTGCTCGGCGAGAAGCGCAACCCGCGTCAGCAGAAGCCGCGCTGGACCGTGGAGGACATGTACCGCATGTTCCCCCGCCTGAAAGAGCGCGAGAACACTTCGGCCGGCGTGCTATCGGGCGGCGAGCAGCAGATGCTGACGCTCTGCCGCACCCTGATGGGCGACCCCGACCTGATCCTGATCGACGAACCCACCGAGGGCCTCGCCCCGATGATCGTCACGCTGGTCGGCGATTTCCTGAAAACGCTCAAGGAACGCGGCGTGTCGGTGCTGCTGATCGAACAGAAACTCGCTATCGCACTGGACATCTCGCAGCGGGTTTATGTGATGGGACACGGGCATATCGTCTTCGAAGGAACGCCGAGGGATCTGAAGGCGAATGCGCAGGTGAGGAAGGAGTGGTTGGAGGTTTAGGGGTTTGGGAGGCGAGGATCCTCTCTTGCTTACCCCCAGGCTTCCATGAGACCGGCAAAGGTCATGAAGACAAAAGGTGCGGCGAGTGACCAGCGAACTCGCGGTCGGGTGCCGGGCCAAAGCAGGCCCACCGACGCGGGGATTGCAACTGCCAGGTACGCCACGACGTACCAGTAATACTCGCGATAGGTGCCATCAATCAGGTGGAGGGCCATGGCCACTACCATTAAGAGTGCGAGAACCCCCACGATTGCGCGCGCCGCAACCTCAGTAGCGGACGCGAAGGTCCATGTTTTTGCCATATTTTAGAAAATAGTCGACGAAGTCGGGCGTTCCGGACGTGAGGTCAATGCAGCCTGCGGAACCCATCAAGAATATGGGTCTGTTCCTAGCCACTCATGGATCTTGAACAGTCCCGTCCAGCAGTTGGAGCAGTGGGAAAACACTATTCCCAGCGTTGTTAGCGCGAAGAACGGCCCACATAGATACCATCGCGTGGCATTCAACCGAGACGGCCATGCCATGGATCCAAGAGCTAGTAGCGAGCTGGCAAGATAGGCCACGATCGCGCCAGTGAGGTGTGGGTACAGGCCCGATATCAGGTGCTGGGCCATGCCTGGCGCGACAAGGGCGGCCAAGATGAGGGTGATGACGCGGGGCAGAAGTTTGATAGCTAACGCGAAGCGGGCGGCTTTCGTCATGCGGAGAATGGGTTCAACCCCAGCAATCCGTTGACCTTGTCCAGCCACGTCCAGCACTCGAGGCAGTTGGCAAGGTATATCCCCAAAATCGTCAGCGCGAAATACGGTCCGCATAGATACCATCGTGTAGCGTTCAGACGAGACGGCCACGCCATGGATCCGAAAGTCAGCAGCGCGCTGCCCAGATTGGCCACCATAGCACCCGCGAATTCTGGGTAAAGGTCCGACATTAGATGCTCGATCATGCCAAGTGCGTCCAAGCCCGATACGATGCAGATGACGATCCGGGCGGCGACTTCAATAGCAAACGCGAAGTTGGAGGTCTTTGCCATACTTGAGAAAGGTATCAACGAAGTCGGGCATGCTTGACGTCAGGTCGATGCATCCTGCCGATCCGGCGTAACGTCCGCCGTGGATGGAGAAGTTGCTACGACCGAACGTCGAGGTTCCGGCAAATGGTTCTAGCCAGATGCGACGGTTGCCCCAGGCAATTTCACATCCGGGCCACGCACCAGAGATTTTTTTCAGATGGGGAACCTTGCCGAAGTAGCACGCCACCACGTTCCACGCCGGGTAATCTTCTCTGCGCTGCAACTCAGACTGTCTAGCCGTGTAGTACCCCTGCGGAATCGGCCCTTTACTCCAAACATCCTGATACCGCTTGTCCTGAAATCCCCGCGCTCCAGACACCGCAAACCAAGTTCGAGACGCCATGCCGTTCTCGATCCATCGGAGAATCCTGCCGTTGAATTCGAGCTTGGCACGTCGGGCCTCCATGCGCCGAGCCGTCTCATCGAGGCCCAACATCTCGACCATGAGCCGGACATCGGTCGTCCGCGCGACCGGGCCGAACTTCGCGAGATGCGCCTCCATTACCGTTTTCTTTAGACGCGGATCCCTTTCTATTGCCCAGACTAGGGAGTGCGTAACGACTGACATGGTGAGGGCCTTTGCAGACGACAAGAACCCTCGACGATAGACAAGGCCAGTCAGCGTTGTCTTTGCGGACCATCAACCCCAGACTTCTTCAACGATTGGAGGCCGCCCTCCAATGAAAAATGTTCGCAAAGTCGCCAGGCAAACAAAGTGGCGCAAAAGTAACAAAGTCCAGCACCGAAACCAATTCTCTACGGGTTCCCCCTGAGGGATTTGCCGGGTCGGGCGGCTCACCATGAACGCCGGAAAATCCCGGCATGAAGCCTGCGCATGACGGGACTTTCATGGTCGAAAAATGAAATTGAACGACCGTGCTATTTTGTGTATGCTTGACCCGCTTTCAAGCCGGAGGGGCTTGTGGAGCAAGGGATTGCGGACACAAAAACATAGCCGCCGCGATCCTGGCAAGACCGCAGTACGGCAACACCTTTATTCGAGAATTCGAATCCCGAGACAACTGGAGTCCCCAGAGGCAAGGCCCAAGGACTCGCACACACCAAAGGAACTTGTATGACAGCGCAGTATCAGGTTCAGGACGGCGTCGCCGTCATCACGCTCGACAATCCCCCCGTCAATGGCCTGGGTCACAGCACCCGCCTCGGCATCGTCGAAGGCATGACCCGTGCGCTGGACGATGCAGCCGTCAAGGCCATCGTCATCACCGGCGCCGGCAAGGCATTCTCGGGCGGCGCCGATATCCGCGAATTCAATACGCCCAAGGCCACCCAGGAGCCGACGCTCCACTCGGTGATCCGTGTGCTGGAAGCCTCGACCAAGCCGGTCGTCGCTGCGATCCACTCCGTGGCCATGGGCGGTGGTCTGGAACTGGCACTGGGCTGTAACTACCGTGTGGCCGCCAAGGGCGCGCAGATTGCGCTGCCCGAAGTCAAGCTGGGCCTGCTGCCGGGCGCCGGTGGCACGCAGCGCCTGCCGCGCCTGATCGGGCTCGAGCACGCGCTGAACATGATCGTGTCCGGCACGGCCATTCCTTCCGAAAAGTTCGCAGGTTCGAAGCTGTTCGACGAAGTCGTTGACGGCGACGTGCTGCCTGCCGCCGTCAAGTTCGCACAGAACGTGGGCGCTGCAAGCGGCCCGCATCCGAAGGTGCGTGACCTGAAGGTGCGCCATGAAAACGCCGAAGGCTTCATCGCTTTCGCTCGCAACACCGTGGCAGCCGTGGCAAAGAACTTCCCGGCGCCGTCGAAGTGCGTGGACGCCGTGGCCGCATCGCTGAAGCCGTTCGAGCAAGGTCTGAAGGAAGAGCGCGAAGGCTTCATGTACCTGGTCGGTACGCCGGAATCGCGCGCGCTGCGCCATGCGTTCTTCGGCGAGCGCGCCGCAAGCAAGATCCCCGATGTGCCGGAAGGCACGCCGGTCCGCAAGATCGAGAAGGTTGCCGTGATCGGCGCCGGCACGATGGGCGGTGGTATCACGATGAACTTCCTGAACGCCGGCATCCCCGTGATCATGCTGGAAACCAAGCAGGAAGCGCTCGACCGTGGCGTCGGCATCATCCGCAAGAACTACGACAACAGCGCCAAGAAAGGCAAGCTGACGGCCGAGAAGGTCGAGCAGCGCATGGGCCTGCTGAGCACCACGCTGTCCTATGACGACATCAAGGATGCCGACCTCGTGATCGAGGCCGTGTTCGAAGAAATGGGCGTCAAGGAAATCGTCTTCAAGAAGCTGGACGAAGTGATGAAGGACGGCGCGATCCTGGCCTCCAACACCTCCACGCTCGACGTGAACAAGATTGCCTCGTTCACGCGTCGTCCGCAGGACGTGGTCGGCATGCACTTCTTCAGCCCGGCCAACGTGATGAAGCTGCTGGAAGTGGTGCGCGGCGAGAAGACCGGCAAGGACGTGCTGGCCACCGTCATGCAGATCGGCAAGAAGATCAAGAAGACGGCCGTGGTCTCGGGCGTCTGCGACGGCTTTATCGGCAACCGCATGATCGAGCAGTACAGCCGCCAGGCCGGCTATCTGCTGGACGAAGGCGCGCTGCCGGAGCAAGTGGACAAGGCTGTCGAGAAGTTCGGCTTTGCCATGGGCCCGTTCCGCATGGGCGACCTCGCCGGTAACGACATTGGCTGGGCCATTCGCAAGCGCCGCGCCGTGGACAAGCC
>Ga0102589_1002849_pt1 | contig 18986 bp, 22 predicted proteins | sample AraplaMF_Col_mLB_FD_76858 | JGI IMG/M metagenome (GOLD analysis project Ga0102589, IMG submission 76858) | Arabidopsis root microbial communities from the University of North Carolina, USA - plate scrape MF_Col_mLB | ecosystem: Host-associated > Plants > Roots > Endosphere | place: USA... | reverse complement strand
AGTGATTATGTTGATTAAATTCGTTCATTTGTTATTTGGAAAACCGTGTGAAAAAGGTGATTCGTTCCAAACTAAGTTTCCACGTTTTATTTATTGGAGTGCAGTTGTATTTTATTTTTTTGGAATGATATTCTTTGGGATTTTTTCTTTTATTGATACTGTATTTATTGGATCGTTGATATCGGGAGGTTTGTTCTTTCCTTTAATATTTAGATTCATTTATTTTATAAACTTAAAAATGGGGGGCCTAGAAAGAGAAGTATAGACAGAAAAAATATAATTGAAAAGAAACGAAATTGAACATTAATAGCATTAAAAAAGGAAGCAAAGAAATACATTCTAGCTTCCTTTTTTAATTGGAACGATTATGGGATTAATAAAATCTTCCCTGTACTTTTTCTGCTCTCTAATAATTCATGGGCACGGGCACCGTCTTGTAAAAAGAATGTAGTAGGACTCGCGATGTTTAATTTTCCACTAGCGATCCAATCAAATAATTGAGTAGAGCGCTGCTTACGTTCTTCAAAAGTAGTAAGCACGTTCCACAGGTCTCCGCCAGTTAAAGTTTTTGAAGTATCCATAAGCATACGCGGATCAACGGGCGCAGGATTACCGCCAGCCATTCCGAAAAATACGACAGTACCACCAATTTTAGTAGCGTTAAAACTTTCCTCAAGTGTAGAGCCTACTGATTCATATACAACATTTACTCCAGCACCGTGAGTTATTTCAAGTACCTTGGTATGCCATGCGTCAGTATATAAAAATACTTGATTGGCACCAGCTAATGTAGCTATCTGTGCTTTTTCTTTTGATGACGTTAGGCCGATTACCTTTCCACCCAGTAGTTTAATCATTTGAATAAGAAGTTGCCCAACGCCACCAGCTGCGGCATGAACTAAAGCTATATCACCTTGTTTTATTTGATAGCTATCTTTCGTTAAATAATGTGCTGTTAGACCTTGTAATAAGACAGAAGCAACTGTTTCAAAAGAGATAGAATCTGGAAGCGGGATTGCTTTTTCAGATGGAACGGCAACTAATTCTGCATTTGCAAATGGAACGTCAGCAAATGCAATATGGTCTCCAGCATTGATAGTAGTAACGTCAGCTCCTACTTTTTCAACAATCCCAGCCCCTTCATAACCTAATATATAAGGTGGGTTGCCAGCGAGATGATAATCACCGCGGCGTCTATAAATATCAGCAAAATTTAAACCGATTGCTTTCGTACGGATAAGAATTTCATTTGGATTTATGATTGGATCGTGTATTTCTTTATATTGTAGTACATCTGGACTTCCAAACTGTTCGAAACAAAGTGCTTTCATATGGAATACCTCCATTATATTGTTTGTCGATGCTCTTTATCATACAATATAAATATCAATAGACAAAGAGGATTATTTCGATGAAATCAATCGGAAATACCGATTGAAAAGAGGGATGATAAATGGAGATAAAACAATTAATTACATTTAAAGTAGCGGCAGAGACTTTGAACTTTACCCAAACTGCGAAGAAATTAAACTTTGCTCAGTCGAGCGTGACAGCACAAATTAAAACGTTAGAAGCTGAGCTCGGTACGCCGTTATTTGAAAGATTAGGGAAACGTCTTTTTTTAACTGAAGCAGGAAGGAAGTTTCAATTATATGCTGATAAGATGATTGCACTCAGTAATGAAGCGAAAATGGCTGTGAAAGATGATGAAGAAATAGCAGGTACGTTAATAATCGGTGCGCAAGAAAGTCAATGTACATATAGGCTCCCATCTATATTAAAGAGGTTTAAAGCACAATTTCCACAAATCAAACTTATCTTTAAACCAGCGCATTCCAATAAAGATGCGAAGGAACAATTGATGGAGGGGAAAGTTGATCTTGCATTTATTTTGGATGAATGTAAAACGGAAGATGCTTTGCATGTGGAGCCACTTATGAAAGAAGAATTAAAAGTAGTAGCTGCTCCAGGGCATCGTTTACTCGAGCGACCTTCCGTTTCTATAAAAGATTTAGAGAAGGAAACTCTTTTGTTAACAGAACTAGGGTGCTCATACCGGACTTTATTTGAAGAGCTGTTTCGTACAGAAGATGTGTATCCAGCGAATAAGATTGAGTTTGTAAGTGTCGAGGCAATTAAACAATGTGTCATTGCGGATTTAGGTATAGCAGTTTTACCAGCAATAGTAGTAGAAAAAGATATACGAGAGGGAACGATAAAAGAGTTGCAACTAGAAAATACTATCTATCCAATTTTTACACAAATTGCTTGGCATAAAGATAAATGGATGACAGCGCCGTTACAACAATTTATTGATGTAACAAGGGAGTTTTTTACAACGGATTAAGTGGAGAAATATTTATTTTATATAAAAGAAAAAATGGCACTTTTGTATAGAGAGAACCGATGCTTGCATGTAACAAGTATCGGTTCTTTTATGTTTTAAATAAAGAATGCTATAAAATGTGTATTTCTCAACTTTTTTTCTTACAAGGATAAGTAAATTTCTTCGTATATTCCAATAACCATAAGGGAATTTACAACGTTTATTCGTTTCTGTAAGATGCCTCTAGGTGGAATGAAAGGAGGGGCGTACATAGGGGATAGATTGTCTTTATTATACGTACTTATATTGAGGGAGGAGATTTACAATGTTTAAAAAGTTCATGAAAGTATGTGTGTTAAGTATAGCTAGTGTAGGGGTATTATTTAGTTTTCAAGGAAGTACATTTGCAGCTACCGATCTTAGTAGTTATTATGACGGGAAAAATCCAGCAACAACGAAAGTATACGGAGGCAGTACAACGTGTGATGCAGATGGATTTAATGCAAAGTCTACAGCGGTGTACGAAGGTAGTAAAAAAGTAGGGACAGTATATTTACGTTACAGTAATAAATGTCACGCAGCATGGTCTAAGCTTGTTTTAGATCAACCAGCCCCTTCTGTTTCTGGAGGGATATATGCTTACGCTGTTATTAATAAATATAAAAACGGTGTATTTCAAAAATCAGTAGACTCTAATAGTGGTAATGGAGCAATTAAAACAGGTCAAACGAGTACGTATACAGGAATGGTATTTGATTTAACTGCTGATTTTGGTTATACAGCTGATGCTGAAGCGGTGACGATTAATAATGGTTACGGGAAAACTGGACGTTATTAATAAAGGAGTGGAATTCTATGAAACTTTTTAAAAATGTGGGCGCATTTCTTTTTCTATCTGTGTTCGTTTTAACAAGTATGTTTAGTACGACCAGTAGCGATAAAGCATATGCAGAAGACCATTCGTATGATGGGAAAAGTCCTTACTATAATAGTTGTGATCAATCAGCAGTAACGAAAGAAAAGAAGTGGATTGATTCAAATTCTTATGTAGAATTAAAATTTAGCACGACGTGTAAGACAGCATGGGCAAAAGTTACTGTAACCCGCCCAGCAGTTTATAATAATGAAGCTGATGCAAGGATTGTTAGAAAAACAGATGGAAAGGCATATACTTGCGGAAGTGCTGGGGGAAATGGTGTTGTAAATAAAGGGCAAACATCATGCTATACACCAATGGTATATGATTTAGATCCAAGAAAGGCACAAGCGCAAGGGAAACATGCTATTCCGAATAGTGATGCATATAATTATGCGGAGACAATTTGGTATTAATATAATACATGTGTTAAGAGCTGTTATTTGATATAAAAATGAAAGAGCCTTACTGCATTTTATCCCGCATTAACGGGCAGTAAGACCCCCACCTCAAAATTCAGCGAAAGCAAAGAAGTTAGATGGGGGATCAACTGCCCGTAAAAGCCCGATTGGTTCAACTAATAATCAGTGGGGGATGAACAAAGCCCCCACTGATTAAAGTTTCACTTTATTGTGGTAAGGTTCTTTAAAGTTGTTTAATAGTTTAAGAACAGTTATTTACAATGATATATCTTTATAATCACTTTTAAGTATTGCCATAATAATTTCATCCGAGTATGTATCGTTACAAAATAAAGATTGACGTAAGGTTCCTTCTTTTACAAACCCAACTTTTTCATAAGCTCTAATTCCGCGTAAATTATGGCTAAACACTTCTAACTGTAAACGATTTAATGATAGTTGTTCAAAAACAAAACTTAAAACTATTTTAATAGCTTGAGTTCCATAGCCTTTTCCTGTTAATGACATAGAAAGCATCGATATTCGGAAGCCTGCTCTTTTGTTACCCTCATCGATATCTAAAATCGACAACTCTCCAATCATTTCGTCATTGCTTTGTAAACAAATAGCAAAATCGTAGCGACTCGAATCATTATTTATATGAGCTATATGTGTCTTTATTTGTTCCAATGAAAAAGTAGGTTTGGTTCCAGTCATATAACGTATCTCTGTATCCATCGTACTTTCTAATATAATTGGGGCATCTAGTTCGCAAAGAGGTCTTAAATAAATTCTTTCACTCTCTAATCTCATTATAATTTTCTCCTTAAGTTTGGTGATAGAGTATATAAATATTTTTGCTCTACATGGAAGAAGAGTTTTATTTTGTGTATTGTTTGAAAAGTATGTGTCTTACTTTGATGTTACATGAATTTTATAATGATATGGTATACCTAAAACAAATAATAAAAGTTTTATACATAACAAAATGCATCCACAAGTTTTTTAATAGTCGAATTAACTAAGATCTGTATCAGGAGGAGTGTATCCAAGATGACGAGTCATTGATACAATTTGTCCTTTATGGTGAAACTCATGAGTCTCTGTATGAGTTAAAAGCCATAGCGGAGTTGTGCTCCAAGGCTCTTTTTGCCATTTCACTTCATTTGCTATATTTTCGAGCCACCGGTCATTGTATTCATCTAAAAAACGTATTACAACCTCATCTACTAACTTAAATCTATCACGGACTTTCTCGATATCTGCATGCTCAATTTCATAATCACTAGCAAATGGAAAATCTGCCCGTTTTTGCTTGAATGCGAATGATCCAAGCCAGTATCGGTAGCAATCGGCTACATGAATATGCGTCTTTATAATGCTACCGCTTCCGAAATTTGGAACAGTGCTATGTAATTTTTCTAGTGGGATTTCTCCCAAAAATGTAAATAGAGTTTCTCTTGTAGAGCTAATAAGATTATATTGTTGTTTTAACACATGTAACATGAAATTAACACTCCTCTTTTATTTACTAAACTATTTGTGTAGTAAGTAATTCTATATATACGAGAGGTGAACCTTTTTATTATTTTTACTAAGCATATTAGATGTATTTCTTCATTGTTTCTGATAGATTAAACAAGGTGAAACTTTAATACATTGAACATTTTTAGTTCATAATAAATTGTACATCAAGAAGGAGAACGATAAAATGAATAGACTAGTTGGTTTAAAACAATTTGAAATAACGCGCGGTGCATTACTTAAATTTATGGAAACGTTAGATGATAAAACTGCGGATACGCAGCCAGAGGGATTTAATAATACAATTCGTTGGCACATTGGTCATGTGTTAACAGCAGCGGAAACATTCATGTTTGGAAGAGAGTTTAAACAATTACCAACGGAATATCCAGGTATGTTTGGATATGGATCAAGACCGTCTAAATGGAAAACAGAAGGACCGTCATTAGAAGTATTAACGGCCCAATTAAAAGAACAAGCAAAACGTATTAACGAAATTCCAGCAGAAGCATTTGAAAATAAACTTCCAGAGCTATTCCTAGGATTGGAAACAGTAGGGGAGCTATACGGTATGATGCTTTATCATGAAGCAGATCATATTGGGCAAATGAAGGCGATGGAACGTATTATTAAGGCTCTTTAGTTTTTGGTAAAGTTTAATTGCATATAAAAAACGAAATTACAAATGTTTTGTCAAAATTGAGGTGTAAGTAGTTACAACCTTATTTTTCACAATACAGGTGTAATGTGAAATAATATATAAACAAAAAGGGTAGATAATTTATTATCTATCTTTTTTTGTTGTTGAACTTCTTGAAGGATTATGAACGCTTACCATCGTGATACTGATGAAGTAGGAATAGTTATTATTTTTTTTTTACATAATAGAAAAATATTGAAGATCATACAGAAATAAGGTTGCAAAATCCGTATGAAATAGGGTGTTCCTAAATATGGAATATACGTATAATAATAGAGAAGAACTAGAAATAGGGGTGAATACTATGATTACATTAGAACAAAAGTTGGAGCAATACACACATACATATACACAGTTAAAGGGAGAACTAAAATGGAAAACGAGTGATTCTCGAACAGGAATGATGATTGCTGCTATGTATGCAGGTAGTGATAAATTGCTTGATCTCGGACGTTTTTTAGAAATTAGTAGTTATATTAAGAATCAGGTAGGGATGTTTTCATACTTAAAGTCTTATCATCGCTTTGTGGTGGCCGCAACATTAGATATTCACTTTACAGATTACAAGGAAGCTTTTCGGAGGTTTTTAGATTTATATGAACAATTAGTCGCTGGTGGTTTTAGCCGAAGTATATTTACTTATCTCGCAGCAGCTGTGCTTTTAACAGAAGAAAATGAACAGCATGGCACGCACGTTCAGCGTTCGATGCAAGTATATAAACGCATGAAAGAGGATCATCTTTTTCTTACAGGTACTAACGATTATCCGCTCGCGGTTTTATTAGCAGGACAATCAGAGAATGTAGAAACACTTATGGACCGTGTAGAACGTCTGTATCAGAAACTAGCGAAAGCGGGTTTGCGTAAGGGGAATGATCTTCAATTTTTAAGTCACATTCTTTCACTAAAGAAGGATGTCCGTGAAGAAATGTTAGTTGCAACATGTACAAACATATGGAATTTGTTAAAACAAGAAAAGGTAAAAGTGAAACAGATGCATTATCCAGCTATCGGGCTACTAGCGTTACTTGAGGATGGAGAAAAAGAGATTCATTCTATTAAAGCATTTATTGAAAAATTGCAGGGAGAGAAATTGTTCCGTTGGCATACAGATACAAATATTCTTATTGCTATTCAGCTGTTCGTAAGTCAGAAAGGTGAGGAGAGTAAAGCTACCAACACAGGTTTACAAACTATGATAGAAGTCCTTATACAAGCACAACAAGCAGCTATGATGGCAACGATTGCCGCTTCATCTGCAGCAACATCTTCTGCTAGTAGTAGTTCATAATGTGCAACTGCTTATGCTGTTGTAAATTATGGTGAATTTATAACTCCTTTGATAAGGACGGTTTGAAAAATATTATTAAAAAAGCCCATCACTCTCTAATGATTGATGGGCTAACTGTTTTTACATAATCAGCATTATCTTTTTGATTCTTTCAAATGTTTGAGTTGCGTAACAATCATAATGCTAATAACAACGAGTAAAAACCATGAACTAATTTTGCTTAAGTGAACGAGATTCCATGCTTCCCGTTGATTTGGATATTGCCATGCTCCGAAAAATGTTGCGATGTTCTCTGCAATCCAAATAAAGAACCCGATAAGGAAAAAAGAGAGAACGAGTGGCATTTTATATGTAACGCCTCGTAATGAAAACTCCACAAATGTCCGAAAGAAAACGATGAATAGAAGTAAAGTTAATATCCATCTAAAGTCGTATGTAAAGTGGTGTGTGAAAAAATTGAAGTAAATCATTGCTCCTAGAGGTATTGCAAAAATAGCTTTCGGCCAATGATACATATGTAAATGCAATCTTCTCCACGCTTGGCATATGTAACTCGCGACACTTGCGTACATAAAGCCGCTGTAAAGTGGAACTCCAAAAATCTTTGAATACGCCTCTTCAGGATAACTCCATGAACCGAAATGTACTTTATATATTTCTAGTAAAAGGCCGATGAGGTGGAAGACGGTAATTACTTTTAATTCGTCTTTCGTCTCAAGTCCAGTTTTATACATAAACCACTGCATAAGAAGACATATGATGAGTATGAAATCGTAGCGGTATAACCCTGGGATAGAAATGATTTTTGAAAGGGCTAGTGTTAAGAAAATAACGACTGGGAATAAGCAAGATAATGTTTGCTCGTAAGTGAAGTGTAGTAGTTGTTTTATATATAACATTGTGTCACCTTCGATATTTTTATTTGAAAACTCAAAATAATGACTAAGTATACTACAATTTTAAAAATAAGCTAGTAGTCTATTTTGCGTGTATTTGTAAGTTTTGGAAGGGAATTGTAATAATTATTTTAATATTGTAGCAAAGTAAAAAAATAGTTTGCTATTTAAAAAGAGTGGAGATATAATATCCAAATGAAAATGATAATTATTATCAATAATAATTACAAATAAAAAATAATTATAAAAAACAACTGAATATAAAGGATGAAATGAAACATGTTACATAAGCCCGCTGTATATGCTAGCAATAATCGCTGGATACATATTAAGTTCATATGTTTCATGAGCTTAACAATTTTATGTTTAATTGGGTCTATATTTTTGGCCGTTGCATTTGGTGCAAAGGATATTCATTTGCAAACAGTATGGGCAGCGGTTTTTGATTATAATCCGAAATTAACGCAGCACCAAATTATTTATGAATTAAGGCTCCCAAGGGTAATAGGCGCAGCAGTTGTGGGAGCTGCTTTTGCGGTGGCTGGCGCTGTTATGCAAGGAGTAACACGAAATCCTTTAGCGGATGCAGGTGTGCTTGGCATAAATGCAGGTGCGATGTTTGTAGTAGCACTTAGTTTTGCCTTTTTCCCGCATATGCCGTATTCCTATTTGATGATTGTTTCCTTTATTGGAGCAGTCTTAAGTACAGTACTCATCTTTATTATCGGATCGGCAACATCAGGCGGATTAACACCGATGAGGTTAACGATTGCTGGAGCAGTTATGGCAGCGCTTTTGCATTCGTTAAGTTCAGGTGTTGCAATTTATTATGATTTAAGCCAAGATTTAGCGTTTTGGTACGCTGGTGGTGTTGCAGGAGTTAAGTGGGAACACTTGAAATTTTTAGTTCCTATTATTCTCATAACGATTGTTTTTGCGACAGTGTTAGGGCGATCTATTTCACTCATATCAATGGGGGATGATGTTGCTACGAATTTAGGAGTAAAAACGAACCGAACGAGAATACTAGGGATGATTATAGTAGTCATTCTTGCTGGTGTATCTGTTTCAGCTGTTGGCTCTATTGGGTTTGTAGGACTAGTTATCCCGCATATTGCTAGAAAATTAGTTGGTGTGAATTATCGACTCATTATTCCTATGTCAGCATTTTTAGGAGCTATGTTATTAGTTTTAGCTGACTTAGGGGCAAGAACAGTAAACCCTCCTAAAGAACTTGCGATAGGAATTATGGTAGCTCTTGTTGGAGTTCCGTTCTTCCTCTATATAGCACGTAAAGTTGGGAGGGGGCTATAAGTGAAGGATCTTTTGAACACAGATAAAAAGAGAGCCATTACTGTAACTACAATTTTTGGTTGTATGAGTATCGCTGTCATTTTAATTAGTTTAAATACAGGGACACTGAGCATAGCGCCACTTAAAGTAATTCAAACACTTTTCGGTTATGGTGATTTTGAGAGTGCAACCGTGCTATATGATTATCGTATGCCAAGAATTATAATTACAATGTTAGCCGGTATTGGCCTTGGGATTTCCGGTGCGATTTTGCAAGGGTTATCACGTAATGCACTTGCAGACCCTGGTATTTTAGGATTACATGCAGGTGCATCTTTCGGGCTAATTATATTCGTTACTTTCTTTCATTCTATTAATGAGAATGCATCAATTTTAATACCGTTATTTACATTTGGCGGGGGAGTACTAGCTGCATTTTTAATTATTATACTTGCGAGTGACCGGTCAAAAGGTTTACTTCCTATTAGACTTATTCTCGTTGGTATTGCTGTTTCAGCTGGATTTAGTGCGATTTCGTTATTTTTCTCTCTCAAGTTAAATGATGAGACGTATACATTCGCTTCTAGATGGTTAGTTGGTAATGTGTGGGGAAGGGATTGGATTCATGTCCTTGCATTATTACCTTGGATTTTCATACTAACTCCATATGCATGGCTAAAATCTAAAACGTTAAATGCATTGTCACTAGGTGATAGTGTGGCAGCAGGACTTGGTGTTTCAGTTCAAAAGGAACGGTTATTACTTTTAGCTACAGCGGTTGGATTATCTTGTGCAAGTGTATCGATGGCAGGAGGGATTGGTTTTATCGGTTTAGTTGCTCCGCATATTGCAAGAAAGTTAGTAGGTACTACCTATCAGCATTTCCTTCCGCTAGCTGGCATTATTGGAATGATTATTTTAGTACTCGCAGATACGATAGGTCGCTCTATATTTGAGCCAAACTCTATTCCAGCTGGTGTAGTAGTGGCGGCTTTAGGAGCACCGTATTTTCTTTATTTACTTACAAAAACAAAATAAATACTTCAAAGAGGAGAACATATGAAAAAGAAACTTACTATTTTATTTAGCATGATGTGTATTTTAGTATTAGCAGCATGTGGTCAAACGAAAGCTAATGAAGAGGCAACGAAAAAAACGGAAAAAAGTAATGATCCAAAAATCGCCTCTATGTCCATTCATTTAACAAATAATTTACTTGCATTAGGAATTACACCAGTAGGTTCTGTTATTGGCGGAGATTTAAAAGATTTCTTACCGCACGCAAAAGAGCAGTTGAAAGATACGAAGAAACTTGGTGTTGTAACAGATCCGAATATGGAAGCGTTACTTCAATTGAAGCCAACTGACATTTATGTGGATGAAAAATACGCGGGCAAAGATTTAGCGAAATACGAAAAAATTGCAAAAACACATTCTTTCAATTTAGATGAAGGTACGTGGAGAGATCATTTAAAACAAGTTGGTAAACTTGTAAACCGTGAGAAAGAAGCAGATAAATATATTCAAGATTACGAAGAGCAATCAAAACGAGTAAAAAGTTTAATAGATAAAGAGCTAGGTAATAACGAAAAAGTAATGGCAATTCGCGTTACTGCAAAAGAATTACGTGTATTTAGTACAAAAAGACCGATGGGACCAATTTTATTCCAAGACTTAGGATTACAACCTGCAAATGGTGTAGAGAAAATTGATGGAAATCGCCCTTTCGAAGTCATTTCACAAGAAGTATTACCTGACTTTGATGCAGATGCGATTTTCGTTGTTGTAAATAGAGATGATAAAGCAAAAGCAGCATTTAAACAACTTCAAGAAACGCCAATTTGGAAAGACTTAAAAGCAGTTAAAGGCAAGCACGTATACATTATCAATGATCAACCATGGCTGGACTATTCTGCTTTAGGAAACAAAATGGCAATGGATGAAGCGGAGAAAATGTTTACGAAATAATATAGTTTTGCTATTAGGAAAGGCCCTCTAAATTTGGAGGGCCTTTCTATTATTGTTAGAATAAATAAAAAATTATACAATGAAGTTAATTCAATATGGAGGAGATGTGCCAATGTCAGCGCTTATTGTAAGTATCCCCGTTATTTAAAAGGGGGAGTTTGAAATGACAATGAATCTTTTTCAAAATAAAACGATTAAATTATCAGCTATTAGAGAAGCAGATGCTGAAGTAATGGCTATGTGGTAAGAAGATAGTGAGTATTTAAGGAATGTAGATACAGATGTAGCATTCCCGCAATCGATACAAGAAATAGCAAGTGATGGGCTATTAAAGGGACGGAGATCGAATAGTGTTTCTTTCATGTTAAGGACAGTTCAAGATGATCGCTTAATTGGTTTTGTTGCAATTCATGGCATAGAGTGGAATAACAGAACGGGTTTATTAGCTATTGGTATAGGAGATGCGAATGATAGGGGGAAGGGATATGGAAGAGAAGCGATCTATCTTATCTTAAAATATGCTTTTTATGAATTGAATTTACACCGCGTCGGTCTTGATGTTATTTCTTATAATAAAGCTGCTATTGAGTTGTATAAAAAGATGGGTTTTCGGATGGAAGGCTGTATGAGAGAAGCGGTTCAAAGAGATGGGAAGTGTTTTGATCGTATCATTATGGGGATATTGCGGGATGAATGGATAGAGCTGCAAGGTTAGAAAGTACATTCAAAATTATATATGTAGTATGCAGGAGATATAATGATAATTGGCGAATTTTTACAATGTACTGATTGAACTTATAAGGAGTCATGAAAAATGAATTTAGAAAAAAGTAAACCAGTAAATGAAGAGGTCGCTGAATTAAAGGAATTAATTAAAGAATTACACGGAAGTGTACATCAACTTCAAAGTGAAGTGCAGCAATTAAGGCATGAAAGACCGGTTGTTGAAGTAAGAAAAGGTGTTCAATTATCACCAGCAATCGTTGGACAAATTGGTGGTATGATATTGGGTGGATTAGCAATTATCGGTATATTTTGGTGATAAAAAAAGGTTTGCAGCACGATGCTGCAAACCTTTTGTATTTGACGATATAATTTCATGCAATACAACTTTTACATTAAATAACGTAAATATATATAAGCATGTGATAACAAGAGTGCAACAATAGTTAATGGTAAACCAATTTTTAAGAAGTCCATATAAGAGAAAGCATGTCCTTCACGTTTTGCAATACCAGCAACGACTACGTTTGCAGATGCTCCGATTAGCGTTCCATTTCCTCCTAAGCAAGCTCCAAGAGATAACGCCCACCATAGTACTTCGATTTGCGGAGAATCGACAGATAGTCCGAGTCCTGTAGCTAAGTCTTGAATAAGAGGAATCATCGTTGCGACAAATGGGATGTTGTCGATTGTCGCAGATGCGATGCCAGATACCCATAAAATAAGTATAGCTGCGAATCCGATGTCACCGTTTGTTACGTCGATTACTTCTCTTGCAAGTGAAGAGATAAGTCCGATATCAATTAACCCGCCAACGAGAACAAATAATCCGGCGAAGAAGAAAATGGTTACCCATTCAACGTGGGCAAATACATCTTCAATATCATGTTCTTTCACGCCGATTAACATAAGAAGTGTAGCGCCTGTCATCGCGATAACAGCAGCGTCTACATGAATAATCGAATGAAGTACGAAGCCTAAAATAGTTAGTCCTAAAATCGAAATAGATTTTAAAAGGAGGCTTTGATCTTTAATGTAATCTTTTTCGTTTAATGCCATTAGTTTTTCGATTTGTTCAGGTGTTGTTTTTAGTTTGTTACGATACATGAAGTAAATAATGCCAAGTGTCACGATAGAAATAATAATTACGATTGGAGCTAAGTTAAGTAAAAAGGCGTTAAAGTCTAAATGCTTGTTTGCTGATCCAATCATAATATTAGGTGGATCACCGATTAATGTTGCTGTTCCGCCTATATTTGAAAACAGCACTTCTGAAATCAAATAAGGCACAGGATTTACTTTTAAAATACGTGTAATGGATAATGTAACAGGAACGATTAATAAAACAGTCGTTACATTGTCCAAAAATGCTGATCCGACAGCAGTTAATAGGGATAGTAATAATAAAATGCGAATCGGTTTTCCGTCAGCTGCTTTTGCCGCTTTAATGGCCACAAATTCAAAGACGCCTGATTGACTCGTAATATGTACGAGAATCATCATCCCAATTAAAAGGGTAATCGTTTCCCATTGAATATGTGATGTGAAAGCAGTATGTAAATCTACAACTCCAAAAATAATCATAATAGCAGCACCAAATAGTGCGATTACAGCACGATTCAATTTCTCAGAAATAATAAATCCGTACGTGATTAAAAATACGGCAATTGCAAAATAATATTGCCAATTTGCTACTTCATGTGCTGACTGTTCCAATCATGTCACCTTCTTTAAATTATGTATTCAATTGTCGAAATGTATCTCGCTGCAATAATACGGGATAAAATATATTGTAGCAAATTCAAAAAAGAAAGAAAACTATTTAACAAAGTGAAGGAAAAAATGTATTTTTTACATATCATATAAAAAATATAAAAAACACAGTGCAAATTATTAGGAAAAGTGAGCGTTGTCCTCTAATATAGAGATAGCAATTTACATTATTTTTGCGTAAAATGGTTTAAAGAGGTGAATTCCGATGGAAATAGTAAAAGATAGTTCTCTTATTCAAAATGAAATTGAACGTTTTGTAAATAAAGATGTATATATTCATTTAGAAACGACAAACGGAGCGTATGCATCACACATAAATGAAAAGATGATGACAGTTGGTGCTTTCATTCGAAATGCGATTATCCGTTTTGAACGCGGGAAGATAACTGGAACAAATCCATACCGAGTTGGTCTGAAAATGGATCACGGTTGGGTATATGCTGAAGGTATTACGCACTGGGAAGTAGACGATCAAGAGCGTTTATTATTAGCTGGACATGATAATTTAGGTCGTCTAGCAGTTGCACTTGAGTTAAGCTTAACACCATTTAAGTAAGAAGGAGGGAAACTTATGGAGAGACATGTACTTGTTGTATTTCCGCATCCAGATGATGAAGCATATGCTGCGGGAGGAACAATTCGCTTATTAACAGATCAAGGAGTACCTGTAACATATGCATGTGGTACTCTAGGACAAATGGGACGTAACATGGGTAAGAACGTATTCGCTAACCGTGAAACGATTCCACATATCCGTAAGAAAGAATTGAAAGATGCTTGTGAAGCGATGGGTATTAAAGATTTAAGAATGCTTGGCTTCCATGATAAAACGTTAGAATTTGAAGATGTTGATTTCGTTGCTGACAAAATTGAAGCAATCATTCAAGAAGTAAATCCATCTCGAATTATTACATTTTATCCAGAGCACGGTGTACATCCAGATCATAATGCATTTGGCCGCGCTGTCGTTCGCGCTGTATCACGTATGCCAAAAGAAGAGCGCCCAGTTATCCATGCTGTTGCGATTACGAAAAATCGTGAAGCAGTATTAGGAGAACCGGATGTTGTAAATAACATTAGTGAAGTATTTGATCATAAATTAACTGCATTAGGTGCGCACCGTTCACAAACAGAAGCAATGCTTGAAGACACGCATGCAAAAATAAAAAACAAAGATGCAGCAACATTAAAATGGCTGCAACTTGAACAATTTTGGACTTATAAATGGGAGTAGGCTAGAAGGATACCTTCTAGTTGCTCTTACATAGAAAAGCGCCGTCACTTGTGATGGCGCTTTTTTTATTGAAGACTATATATTTCTTAGGGGGCTTCAAAATTTTTAAATTAACGTGCAGTATAGCCTCCATCAACAAGAAGTGTTGTACCGTTAACAAAACTAGCATCATCACTTGCTAAAAATAAGACAGCTTTAGCGACTTCTTCTGGTGTTCCAAGTCTGCCTTGTGGATGAAGTGAAGCTAAATATTCTTTCTGTTCAGGATTAACACTACCAAGTAAAGGGGTGTCAATATAACCGGGGCACACCGCATTAATACGTATTCCATATTTAGCGTAGGCAGTACATAAATTTTGAGTTAATAGTTTCACACCACCTTTTGCAGAGGAGTATGCTGTTGGGGTAGGTAATGAAACAAAACTATGAATCGAACCAGCGTTAACGATGACACCACCTGTACCTTGTTTAAGGAATTGTTCAATCGAATATTTATTAGAAAGGAATACCCCAGACAAATTAATATCAATAGTTCTTTTCCATTTTTCATAGGATAATTCATTTGCCGGTGCATCATCAGCAACGCCGGCATTGGCATACATAATATCTAATTTACCGTATGTACTTACTGTCTCATGAATTAGCTGTTTAATATCTGCCTCTTTTGTTACATCAGTTTTAATAAATAACGTATTATATCCATGTGCATTCAATTCATCTGATAGTTCTTTTCCACGTTCAGAAAAGTCAGCAATAACTACTTTTGCACCTTCTTCGATAAAAAGACGAACAGTAGATTCGCCAATTCCACTTGCTCCACCAGTTATGATTGCTACTTTGTCTTTCAATTTCATATAAACCTCTCCATTCATCAATGAATTTAAGTCGAATTTTAAAATCTGGTTATATCACTATTAACCTTAAATAGTAAGTAGATAGAAGAAAAAGCTCGCGTTTACTTAATTGTGAGAGTGCTATTTTTTCTTTAGTGTACTTTTTGATACAGTTATGGACGAAAATATTAATTTGGTCAATCTTATCATTAGATTGAATATTTGGTAAAGAGCTCTCGAACAGAGCGAGTACGGATGCTGAAAAATTAAAATAAATATGAAGTATTATTTGTAGGGTAAGGAACAAGGGGGAGAGAAGCATAACGAAAACTACTACTCTATTTAAATAGGAAAAAACCTTGCAGGGGGCAAGGCTTTAAACAGGGTATTAAAAATTATTGATTTATTAAGAAGAACTTCTTCTTGTGAATAAACTAATTTTAGCATGATAACTCATATGTATGTGTTACGAATTTGTGAATAAAAACTCAATGATAAAAGTATGAGTGAAAGGAAATAATGTATTTGAAATATGTATTATTACAGAAAGTTTAGTTGAAATAGTGAGGAAAATAAAAAAGCGCAATGAGCAAAATAATTAAGAGACGAATTATATGAAAGATTAGTGGAACGCCTACTATTTAATTCTTTAGAACTGATTTTTAATAATGTATATAAGAAGCGTATATTTTGAATTATTTAATAGAATAATATATATTTATATTGATTTAGTGATTTTAGTTTGTTAAAAATGGGGAAATCGATATGAAGGTTAAATTTGCCGTAATAAAAGATGAGAGCTTTGATTGTAGTTTATTGGAAACAAAATTATTGAAAACTTTTAAAGAAGTAGATTGTGAAGCAGATATTGTAAAGGTTGAGGATGAAATTTTTGAAAACAATGATGTACAAACGCATTTATCAGAAATAACCATTCATGTTACTGGAAAAAATATCGGATATAGATCCGTTTCAGCCAGTATATTTATTGTTCTAGAGAGTTTATCAATACAGCTATTTCGTATTCATATTAGTATACTTTAAGCAGTTCAAAAATTGGCTTCTTCAGAAAATCATACTGATTATATGGAGTTGTAAATATGAAAACAATAGAAATTATCGTAGGTGCTCCCGAATGTTGGATTGCACCTTGTTTGTTGTTAAATAAACAAGGGGTTCCTTTTAAAATTTTAATGTATCTTAACGCTAATTTATAAATAGAAGAATGGAAACATGTGAGTAATTCAATTAGATTGTACAAAAAAATTTGGTACGCGAATGTACGCAATGTATTCACAGATAAGAGGGTTGTCTCATAATATATATAGATTTTTCTATTAAGATGAACAGAGGGTGTGAATATATGGAAGATGTTTATGCTAAAATTGATAGTCTCAAGGCAGAGCAAAAAGAAATGATGAGAGACATTCGAAATTTAGAAACGCGTACCACTATTAATGAGAAAGATATAGCAACAATCAATAAGCAATTAGAAAAAATAAGTACAAACACTACTTGGATTTTGCGAATTATTATTAGCACGATAATAATGTCAGTTTTAGGATTAATATTAAAAGGAATGATTTAGTCTTGTGAAATAGAACGATATAAAAGAAAGGGGGGAGCTCCCTCTTTCTTTTATGTAAATGAGAAGCTATAAATTTTCTGTTTCCTTTTCACCTGCATATTTTTCCTCTAAAGAAATTAATAGAGGAATGGATACGGTTACTAGAATGATTAAAGTAGTTATAAAAGATTTAGAAAGAGAAAAAGAACTTTCAATTAAAGGTGATAAAAACTTGACTGAAAGTATACTTGTTATGAAGGAAATTACTAAAAAGCTAAAAAGAGAGATATTTTTATTCTTTATAGATGTTTCTATAAAGTCTTTAACACAGGTTATTACAACAAATATAGTTAATATGATAAGAGAAACAAAATAATGTGTTAAATTCGTCATACTAATAGTAGGGTCGTCTATTATGTAGGCAAGTAACTTAGATACTAATATTCCTCCAAACAATAAAATAATAAAAGCAAGTAATCCTTCCAATATATAAGTGCTGAAATTGTCTTTCTTGTTAAAGAGTTTATAGTTTAGAGTAGATTGGGTTATTTGAATTAGGAATAGGCTAATAATCCATACATAATATACAATTGGTAATTCTCCTGAGAATAGAGAAATTAGAAAGTTTAATACTGTCCTTAAAATTTCAATCATTACGAAAGTCCTCCTACTTGTTCAGCTTTATGACATTAGGAATATATGAGTTTATCATTTTATAATCAGGCTCATTAATTCAAACTATTTCTAATTATTCCATAATAAGGTGGTTATATCAAGTCGTTATCTTCTATGGCATGTATTAGTTGTTCGTTAATATAAAAAGAACATTCGGAACGATAATACTAGAAAAATAAAAGTAATATGTAATATAATTGAAAAAGTATATTTAAAAATCGATGTTAATATTACCCTCCTATAAGTATTAACATACGTAATTGAGGTGTTTTCTTTGTTGTTTTATGACCGGATTTCTATAATGGCCCCTCCTGTTCCGTAGCTAAGGAAAGTCTTTTTATTTCTGAGATTTTCAAAGTTATAGGAGGGTATGAAAAATGAAAAAAGTCTCAGTACCATCACTTTTGTTAATGATTGTTCTTGTCGCATTTCCGCAAATTAGTGAAACGATTTACACACCGTCGTTACCTGACATTTCAAAGGCGTTACATGTAAGTAATAATGAGGTGCAGTTAACGCTTAGTGTGTATTTTGCTGGATTTGCTTTAGGTGTATTTTTTATTGGATGGCTATCAGATATAATTGGCCGTCGCCCAGCAATGTTATTTGGAATTGTAATATATGGCGCTGGGAGTTTCTTATGCTATATTGCAAATTCCATTGAATTTTTATTGGTAAGTCGTTTTATTCAAGCGTTTGGAGCAAGTGCAGGATCAGTTGTGACGCAAACGATTCTTCGTGAAAGTGTAGAAGGGCATAAGAGGCATGTTATGTTTGCTCAAATCTCGGCAGTCATTGCTTTTACACCAGCGATAGGACCGTTAATTGGTGGCTTTCTTGATCAAATGTTTGGATTTAAAATAGTA
>Ga0102589_1002843_pt1 | contig 19020 bp, 18 predicted proteins | sample AraplaMF_Col_mLB_FD_76858 | JGI IMG/M metagenome (GOLD analysis project Ga0102589, IMG submission 76858) | Arabidopsis root microbial communities from the University of North Carolina, USA - plate scrape MF_Col_mLB | ecosystem: Host-associated > Plants > Roots > Endosphere | place: USA... | reverse complement strand
AGACACTTGCTCTATTATTATAGAATAAGTGAAATCCGACCTCTTTAATTTTTGTATCGGGCTATGTTTTCTAACGAACAAATAAGAAAACATTATAGTATACAGGAGGTGGACACCTTAGTTTTTTTAACTAAGGGGATTCATTGGAAATATTTAATTTAGTCATGGTTGCGATTTTAATCGCATTTACTGGATTTTTCGTAGCAGCAGAGTTTGCGATTGTAAAAATACGTTCAAGTCGCATTGATCAGCTTGTTGCGGAAGGGAAACGCGGCGCATTAGCAGCGAAAAAAGTAACAACAAATTTAGACGAATATTTATCTGCTTGTCAATTAGGTATTACAGTTACAGCGATGGGACTTGGTTGGTTAGGTGAACCGACGATAGAAAAATTATTACACCCGTTATTTGAGAAATGGAATTTAAATCCGTCTATCTCATCAGTGTTAACATTTGGTCTTGCATTTATGACGATGACGTACTTGCACGTTGTAGTCGGAGAATTAGCTCCGAAAACGATGGCAATTCAAAAAGCTGAAAAAGTGACATTGTTATTAGCAGGTCCGTTAATGATATTCTATAAAGCTATGTATCCATTTATTTGGGTATTGAATGGTTCTGCTCGTGTTGTAACTGGTTTATTCGGTTTGAAGCCAGCTTCTGAACATGAAGTAGCTCATACAGAAGAAGAGTTACGTCTTATTCTTTCAGAGAGCTACGAAAGTGGAGAAATTAATCAAGCTGAATACAAGTATGTAAATAATATCTTTGAATTTGATAATCGCATTGCGAAAGAAATCATGGTACCGCGTACGGAAATCGTTGGTTTCTATCTTGAAGATTCAGTAGAAGAACACATGAAAGTAATCCAAAATGAACGATACACACGTTATCCGATTTTTGGAGAAGATAAAGATGATATTATCGGTATGGTCAATGTGAAAGATTTCTTTATTCGATATATGAACAACGATAAAGAAGATTTATCATCGATTCGCACGTATATGCGTCCGATTATTGAAGTTATGGAAACTACTCCAATTCATGATTTATTACTGCAAATGCAGAAGAAGCGAATTCCAATGGCTGTTTTATATGATGAGTACGGAGGAACAGCTGGAATTGTAACGCTTGAAGATATATTGGAGGAAATCGTCGGCGAAATTCGTGATGAATATGATGAAGATGAAGCACCACCAATTCAACATGTGAACGAATACCATAAAATTGTTGATGGAAAAGTGCTTATATCAGAAGTAAAAGATTTGTTTGGATTACACATTGAAGAAGATGATGTGGATACAATCGGTGGATGGATTATGATGCAAAATCATGAAATCGAAGAAGGACAATACGTTGAAGCAGAAGGTTATGAATTTAAAGTGTTAGAAAAAGATGCTTATCAAATTAAACGTGTTGAAATTCAAAAAATGGATCATGAACAAGAACAAGAGAAAGCAGCAACTGTGTAAGTTGCTGCTTTTCTTCTGACACATAATAAAATGTGAAATTAGGAGCGGATATTTTGATTCAAGTAGCCTTACGTGTATATCGATTACAATTGTATACAATCTTTAGTGGTTTACTACTAATGTGGGCGATTACTCCATTTGGAAAACAAGTGACAGGGTTCGGTATTGGTTTAGCAGTTAGCGCATATTGTCTTTGGTTATTAGCTCGTAGAGTGGAGAAACTAGGAAGAAGTATCGTGATGAAAGAAAAGGCTCCTGGATTAGGAGTTTTAAACCGATTTGCAGCCGCAATATTAGGGGCTATCATTATGTATGAAATTGAGCATGAAATGGAAATGTGGGCATTTGGTACGGGTATTTTAGGTGGACACTTTTTAATGATTGCGAATTTAGCCTATGCAAACATGCAGCTAGTAAAAGAAGAAGAGAAGCAAAGAGAACAAGCTTCGAAAAACATAGAGCTATGATGAAAGGGACCTAATGGGGTTCCTTTTTTGTGTTTGAGAATAAATTGCGCAATAGTTAATGTACTATGAGCGATTTAATAATGACAATTGAATTTACGACCCAATATAATACGCCTCTTTTTTAGGTTTTTCAATAGTGTGGAAAAAAATTTGAAAAAATTTAAAAACCCATCGATTTCGAAAGCTTATGTATGTTATCATGACAAAAGAATTTGCGAAAGAGGTGGATACCAATGTTACAAGCTTTACTTATTTTTGTGCTTCAAATTATTTACGTTCCAACTTTAACAATCCGTACGATTTTGCTTGTAAAGAATCAAACAAGATCCGCTGCAGGTGTAGGATTGTTAGAAGGTGCAATTTATATTGTCAGTTTAGGTATTGTGTTTCAAGATTTATCGAATTGGATGAACATCATTGCCTATGTCATTGGCTTTAGTGCGGGACTATTATTAGGCGGTTATATAGAGAATAAATTAGCAATTGGTTATATTACGTATCAAGTTAGTTTACTAGACCGTTGTAATGAATTAGTGGATGAATTACGTCACTCTGGATTTGGTGTTACAGTATTTGAAGGTGAAGGTATTAATTCAATCCGTTATCGTTTAGATATCGTTGCAAAGCGTTCTAGAGAAAAAGAACTGTTAGAAATCATTAATGAAATTGCACCAAAAGCATTTATGTCTTCTTATGAAATTCGTTCATTTAAAGGCGGATACTTAACGAAAGCGATGAAGAAGAGAGCGTTAATGAAGAAGAAAGATGAACATGCATCGTAAAGAAAGGGGAGTAGTGCAGCTTTAAAAGCACGGCATAATCCCCATATAAAAAAGAGAGGAATCTATTTTAAAAAAGATTCCTCTCTTTTTTATATGTTATTTTTTTCTGCTCTTTCTCAGATTAACAATTAACCATACAACTTGAATAATTATTGGTAATATAAATGCAATTAATAAAACGATAAATGCCACTGATTTAAGCTCAGGTGTTTGAGTAACACCAGCACCATCAACCTCTCTTAGCCAAATGATAGCTGCCAATATCCCGAAAGTGATAATCCAAAATATGTTACCAATCCACCAATAAATCCATCGTCTGTTCATATTAGCACCTCTCAGATGTATTCTCTTTTAAAATATATTTTATTCGTTATATTAAAATGCGATAACTATAAAACTACTCTTTTTCAACTGTATATCTAACTTGTTTAAAGGTTACCATGTCTCCATCTTGAGTATCATCTTTCGTTTGTAAAAGTTGGACCCTTGGTTTGTAATCTGTTCTATGAGCATCCTTGATACTCGTAATATCAAGTTTGTAGGATTCATCATTTTTTATTTTTTGTTCAAAGACTTTTTTATTGGCAACGTAAATAAAAGTTACTTTATTTTCATTAATGCCCTCGGTCTTAATTTCTAATTCATTATCTGTTGTTGTAATCATTGGTGTTAATAATTCAATACTGCCGTTTCCAGTTTCTAAAGAATTTTCTGTTATAATTGAACATCCGGATAATATGATTCCGATGAATAGAAGAACAATTAATTTCTTTTTCATAACATCCCCCAATTTCAAGTGATTTTTGATTTTGGTATTGCTAGACTGCTAGTGTGGAACGTAAATGTTTAACTAGCGCTCTTTTTTAATTGTACCATAATATGTAAATTTTAATAGGCTGTATATCTACTTTAAGTGGGATTGAAAAGTTTATTTATTGTTGTAAATCAGTATTTTTACAGTAGGTATTTATTTTCTTTAGAAAGCGGTGTTACTAAAATCATTACGAATTGGATATCCAAATATATGATGAAATGTAGAAAGGAGAAAGAACTTAATATGAAGCACTCTTATTTTTATAGAAATTACAATTTTTACATTTTAAAATAATATAGAATAGATGAATTCATTCACTTCGGAGGTAGTTACTTGAACATTAATGAGAAGGCAATTGAAATGTTTGAACAAAATGAATATGAGGAAGCAATGGAACTGTTTCAACAAGCAGTACGTGAATCTAGAGATGTACAATCTCTCAATAATCTTGCTTGGATGTACTTATATGAGGAAGAGAATGATGATAAAGCTCTTGAATTAATAAGTGAAGTTGTTAAGTTGAATCCTTCCTCATACTTTCCTTATAACATCTTAGGAGAAATTTACATGAAACAAAAAAAGTGGGAAGAAGCGAAAGAAGCATTACAAAAATCTATTTCTATTCAACCATCCAATGAAGCATATCACAATGTAGCTGTAGCTCATTATAATCTTGGAGAGCTGGAAAAAGCTTTGGAATTTTTCTTGCGTGTTGCAGGGGATTCGGACTATATAATGTATAACTATGTAAAATGTTTAATTGATTTAGGGCGAACGACAGAAGCGAAAGAGAAGTTAGATGCTTTTAACAGGAAATCTGATAATTTTGTAGGAGAAATTAATGTAGCAGATTTATATGTTGAGTTGAATTGCTATAAAGAAGCAATTGAATGGTTCGAAAAGGGATACAAAGAAGTTTGGAAAAGCCCCAATTGGATTGGTAGATTTGTTTATGCTCTATATAAAGCTAATAATTTCTCCCGTATAAATGAAGTTATACGGGAATCTATCGAAGCGAAAACAGCAGATATAGAAGATGTTCAGAATGAAGAAGTAGAAGAAAACTGGACAGAAAAAGATAAGAAAGAGTTAATTGAGGAATATACAGAAGAGAATAATTGTTATAAAAAAATGATAGAACGTATCAAATCTGGATATGTTCCAGGTTTAGAATTTGAAACTGATCATATAGGGGCTTGCTATTTGTTTGGTTGTAAAAGACATAATCATCTTGAATATGAAAAATAAAAAGATTCGACTGTCAAACATGATGGTCGAATCTTTTTATTATAGGCTGCTTGTCTAAAGGTACCATCTCAATTGTAATGTGTTACAGATGTTTCGTCTCATTACATAGGTATATATCCTCTTTAGAGCTCCCTTTTTTAATATTTAAAATATGTAGTGAAATAAAACCAATAAGTCCTATTCCCCCGAAAATAAGCCATGGTGTATACATTCCGTTTAAGTTGGATGTAAAAGATGTACCGGTATAATTGCCGATGATAAAACCAAATGCGAGTGATAGTTGATAAAATCCGAAGTAAGTAGCTGTATATGATTCGTTACTGTAATTTGCAATAGCGATATCAGCGTTAGGTAATACGAGTGTTTCACCGATTGTAAATAAAATTACACAAATAAATAGCCAATATGGGTGTTGAAATAAAGGAATGAGTAAAAAGGAAATACTCATTAATAAAACACCGTACTTAATAATCAAAAGTGTGTTGTATTTATGAAATAGTTTTCGGAATAACACCATAAATATGACGCCTGTTATTGCATTTATCGTAATAACTAGTGTAGCAAGCTGGTTGCTATTACTAATGTTTTTCATATGAAGTGGAAGTGCGACAGTAAGCTGAGTAAACATAATATAGAAGAAAATCATAATAAATGAAAACAAAAGGAAAGATTTGTTTTGTAAGATAGCCTGTAGCCCTAATGTAATAGACGTGTTTTCAGTAGTGACTTGGAAGTGATTTTTAAGTAAGTAAAAGATAAAAGCGAATAACAGCATAAGAGATCCTGTTAGAGAAAAAGCATAGATTGGATCGAGTAAGAGTAAGAACCCTCCTGCAATTGGTCCGATTATTGCACCGCAATTAAAACTAAGGTTTAAATATGTAAATAGATTTTTTCTCATATGAGCTGGTTGTGAGCCGAATATGGCGCGCGCAGCAGGTTCGTAAAATGCAGTTCCGAAGCCAATAAGTGCAGAAGAAATAGAAATTGTATAGAAATCAGAGCATATTCCTAAAGCGATAAACCCGATTCCTCTTAAAAATAATCCGGCTATCATCATAATGATATAGCCTATTTTGTCAGCAATTAATCCTGAGAATAATGGGATAACTCGTGATGTGATTGTCATAACCGTCAACACTGTTCCTACTTGAACAGCAGAAAAATGAAGAAAGCTTAATAGATAAATAGCTAAAAATGCGTATACTGCAAAATACCCAAAAGACATAAAGAATGAAGAAATAAGCATGAAACGTATCGGTATTGAGAAACTTTTCATAGAACTCCTCCTAATATCGTAACCAGTAAAATCATTTAATGGTTAACTAATTTATATTATAATTATACATAAAGTCAGAAAAAAGTGAATTTTAAGAAGAAGGTGGATGGAATTGAATCAAAATGCACCAAATGAATTAGAATATATTCGGGAATTTTTAAATACATGGAAAATACCAAACGATACGAGAGAGCCAATTGACATGCTGCAAACAGAAGAGGATATAAAGCTTTTTATGAAAAAATATTTTCATAAAGAGGTTCCATTTCATACGATAGAGGAATTAAAAAGTTTTCGAGAAGATATTCGGTTAACGGTTGAAGGCGAAGGATCATTGCAAAAGTGGTTAGAGAAATACCCATTTCATGTACATGTAAAGGAAGATATGAAAGGTATTACATATGAGCCTGTGCACGAAGAGAATGTATATACAAAAGTATTAAGCATTGTGTTAATGTCAATCCAAGAAAATTTGTGGGGGAGGTTAAAAGCATGCCCAGATTGTCGCTGGGTATTTTATGATCATTCGCGAAATGGAAGTAAAAGATGGTGCGGTATGTATGCTGGAGAAGAAGGAGGAAGAGCGTGCGGAACGATCGCGAAAGTGAAAAATTACCGGGCGAAGAGAAAAGGGAGATCGGGGTATAATGTGTAATTTATAGTAGGGAAAGAAAATGGGATGGGGGAATGTAGGGTATGAAAGGTACACAAATGTTAGCTTTAAATAAAAAGTGTTGGGACGCAGTTGCACCTTATTTCTTTCAAGTGGATTGTTTACCGAAATATGGCCCGTATACAGCGTCTGAAGATGAGATTCATTTGTTCGATTCAATCAAAAATAAAAAAGTTCTTGATATTGGATGTGGAAGTGGGCATTCGTTGCAATATATGGCTGAACATGGGGCGGCAGAATTATGGGGTCTAGATCTTTCAAGTACACAAATTAATACAGCGAAAGAAACGTTAAAGTGTTGGAATCCAAAGTTAATATGCGGAGCAATGGAAGAAGAAGGAGATATTCCGAAAGGGTATTTTGATATTGTATATTCCATCTATGCATTAGGATGGACTTCAGATTTAGGAAAAACGTTGGAACTGATTTATTCATATGTAAAGCCAGGAGGAAGTTTTATTTTTAGCTGGGAGCATCCAGTATATTCAAACTTACAGTATGGTACAGAAGAGATTGCTTTAAAGTCTTCTTATCATGAGGAAACACCTATTACGTTTGAAACATTTAAAGGAGAAAATGTACAAGCGACATTATATAAGAGAAAAATAAGTACATACATAAATATGTTAAATAGAGTGGGATTTACAATTGAGAGAATAGAAGAGCCTGAACCGTCTCGTGTATTTGATGAAGAAGTAGCTACACCTTCTACGAAATATTATTCTTTATATAAAGCTAGAATGGTGCCAACTACTTTTATTATTAAGGCGAGGAAATAACTTGCTGAAAATAAAGAAGCCTATCATTTTATATTTGAAATGATAGGCTTCTTTATGTAAAAAAAATGAGGTTGAATGTGTACTTTTCATATAAAAATGCATTTCATATAAAAAGTGTAATTATTTTTGGGAAGGGGGATTGTTGTGCGTCATCATAGAAATTGCAAAAAATTCGGAGTGGCACTGCCTCTTCCGCTTGTGGGAGCAATTGGACCAGCTGGTAACAGTGGTCCGACTGGTCCAACTGGAGGCCATGAAGGTCCAGTCGGTCCTCCAGGCATCACCGGTCCTAGAGGGGCAACGGGTCCACAAGGTCCTCAAGGGATACAAGGAATACAAGGTCCGCGAGGGACAACAGGAGCACAAGGAATACAAGATGCCGTTGGGGATACTGGAGCGCAAGGGGTTACTGGTCCAATTGGTTTACAAGGTTCTCAAGGGTTGATTGGAAACCAAGGTCCAATTGGTGATATTGGAGTACAAGGACTAGAAGGGATACAAGGAGTGCAAGGCCCTACTGGTAGTCAAGGCTTACAAGGCCCGCAAGGAATACAAGGAGAAATAGGGGAGCGGGGACAAACGGGAGCACAAGGAATGCAAGGTGAGATGGGTGAAACTGGCATCTCGGGTGTAACGGGTCCACAAGGTTCCCAAGGAGCGAAAGGAATACAGGGAGAGGAAGGCGCTACGGGTATACAGGGAGAAGAAGGCCCGCAAGGAATACAAGGAATTACTGGAGGGCAAGGACCACAAGGTGATCAAGGGATACAAGGTGTCATTGGTCCAATTGGTTCTACTGGAATACAAGGATCACAAGGCATAAGTGGAATAAAGGGGATAACAGGTGTGATAGGCCCACAAGGTCCACAAGGTTCTCAAGGAATACAAGGAATAAGCGGATCAATCGGTTTTCAAGGGGCAAAAGGAGTACGAGGGATAACAGGAGCAACCGGTGTAGAAGGTCCACAAGGAATTCAAGGTCCGCAGGGAGAAATCGGTCCAACTGGTGCAGAAGGTCCTAAAGGTGTGCAAGGTATACAAGGAGTAACCGGTCCAACAGGAGCGCAAGGAATACAAGGGTTACAAGGAATAATAGGTCCCACAGGTACAACAGGAGCGGCAGGAGTCCAAGGCTCACAAGGAATACGAGGAGAAACAGGAGCAGCTGGAGCACAAGGGATACAAGGCCTACAAGGAATACGAGGAGAAACAGGAGCAGCTGGAGTACAAGGTCTTCAAGGAGTGCAAGGAATACAAGGGGAAAATGGATTGACTGGTCCACAAGGTGCTCAAGGTATACAAGGAGTTCAAGGAATAACAGGTCCAACAGGAGCAATTGGTTTGCAAGGTCCTCAAGGATTACAAGGGATAGCAGGTCCACTCGGTCCACAAGGTACTCAAGGTTTTCAAGGGATCCAAGGAATAACAGGTCCAACAGGAGCGCAAGGAATTAGAGGTCCACAAGGGAATGTGGGGGAAGACGGTATAACAGGCCCGCAAGGAATACAAGGCCCGCAAGGTAGTCAGGGCCCCGAGGGAACTCAAGGAAATGTTGGAATAACTGGTGAAACTGGAGAAACAGGTCAGGCGGGAGTAACCGGAGCAGCTGGAGCGCAAGGGTTGCAAGGTGTTCAAGGGATTATGGGGATACAAGGAAGTACAGGAATGACTGGACCTACAGGAGCAACGGGAGTAACCGGAATACAAGGTTTACAAGGTATTCAAGGTCTACAAGGTACAACTGGAGTAAGTGGAATGACAGGGGTTAGTGGCAGTATAGGGCCGATTGGAGCGCAAGGTAGTCAAGGCCTAAGTGGCGCGGTGGGACCTAGAGGAGCAACTGGTAGTACAGGGTCTATAGGTTTCTTAGGAATGGTAGGTGCAACAGGAGCGACTGGTTTACCTAGCGGAGGAGGTTATTTCTTTTCTACTGCAACGAGTGCAATTGCAGCGAATGTGTTAATACCAATTAATTCAGGATCTACAACTTTTGGTTCTGGTGTCAGTTTAACAAATGCAACAACTGTAACGTTAAGTACGCCGGGAATATATTTAGTCAGCTATTATTTTCAAGGTGATCCAAATGGGGGGAATGAAACGATTTCCGTGAGGCTTACTTTAAATGGAACGCAAGTCGCAGGGAGTTTTATTCTTTATGTTACAGGAGGTACTTTTGTATTAGAACCAGCAGTTTCTAATACGATGATAATTGAAGTTACTTCTCCAAATTCCACCTTGTCATTACAAAATGGTCCATTAGCTATTGGACATGTAACGACATTATCTGGTGTGATTACAGTTAGTTTAAATGTATTAAAAATAGTTTGATATGTTATAACGGGGGGAGATGCTTGTGAAGAATCAAGATAAGTGTAGTAAGTTTCAAGCACCTATTCCTTTTCCGCCGTCAGGTATTACGGGGCCAACTGGACCAACCGGTCCGACTGGTTCTTTAGGTGGACCGACTGGACCACAAGGGATACAAGGAGTACAAGGGCCAATTGGTCCGACTGGTCCGACAGGAATTCAAGGAGTGCAAGGGGTGCAGGGAGAGATCGGTCCAATAGGCCCAACAGGTTTAACTGGACCACGAGGTTCTCAAGGGAGTCAAGGACCAATGGGGGAACAAGGTCCACAGGGAATTCAAGGTGTTCAAGGTATACAAGGAGAAAGGGGGCCAGCCGGTCCAACCGGAATTCAAGGTATCCAAGGAATACCTGGTCCAATGGGAGAAACAGGTCTAACAGGAATACAAGGCATTCAAGGTATGCAAGGTGAAATTGGTCCAACGGGTCCAACAGGAATACAAGGTATACAAGGAGTGCAAGGCGAATTAGGTCCGACTGGTCCAACAGGAAATACTGGTATACAAGGTATGCAAGGGGATTTAGGGAGTAGTGGTTTACAAGGTGTAACAGGTATACAAGGCATTCAGGGTCCGATTGGTCCAACCGGTCCAACAGGCTCTCAAGGAATTCAAGGGGAACAAGGGCCAATGGGACCAACAGGAGCAACTGGCGTTCAAGGTTTACAAGGGCCGCAAGGTGAGATGGGGCTAACCGGTCCAACAGGTTCTCAGGGGATACAAGGAGTACAAGGGGGAATAGGACCAACAGGAGTAACGGGCTTGCAAGGGGATCCAGGTCCAACAGGCTCAACAGGCTCAACTGGGGGAATCGGTCCAACTGGATCTGCAACGGGTCCAACCGGCCCAACGGGTCCAGCCGGATCACCAGGAGGCCCAACTGGGGCAACGGGAGCAACGGGGGCAACTGGGGCGACAGGGGCAACAGGAGCGACTGGAATTCAAGGTGTTCAAGGTGTAATGGGACCTACCGGGGCAACCGGTTTAACAGGTTTGCAAGGCGTACAGGGACCAATGGGGGCAACCGGTCCAACGGGGGACCAAGGAATTCAAGGGCCACAAGGAGTAATGGGAGCAACCGGTCCAACAGGTTTACAAGGTTTACAAGGAGTACAGGGACCGATAGGAGCAACTGGCCAGGTAGGTCCACAAGGAGTGCAAGGGGCACAGGGGCCAATAGGTCCAACCGGACCAACAGGCTTACAAGGTCTGCAAGGAATCCAAGGTCCAATAGGTCCAACCGGTCCTCAAGGTTTACAAGGAGTGCAAGGGATAAGTGGTATGACAGGTCCAACTGGCCCGCAAGGAATTCAAGGAATTCAGGGGCCACAAGGAGGTATAGGTCAAACCGGAGCGACTGGAATCCAAGGCGTACAAGGTCCAGAAGGTCCAACAGGTCCAACCGGTGCAACCGGCCCGCAAGGAATTCAGGGAATACAAGGGATACAAGGCCCAACCGGTCCACAGGGCATTCAAGGTCTGCAAGGAATCCAAGGTCCGATTGGTCCAACAGGCCCAACTGGACCTCAAGGAATACAAGGAATAACCGGATCAACAGGTCCAACTGGTCTAACCGGGGCAACAGGACCGACGGGAGCAACTGGTCCACAAGGAATACAAGGAATTCAAGGTCCACAAGGGGTAACGGGGCAGGCTGGAGCAACAGGCCCAACGGGAGCAACTGGTCCACAAGGGGTGCAAGGAATACAAGGTCCACAAGGGATAACGGGTCAGGCGGGAGCGACCGGAGCGACGGGAGTAACGGGTCCACAAGGAATACAAGGAATACAAGGTCCACAAGGTGTGACGGGAGTGACTGGTGCGACAGGCCCGACAGGGTTACAAGGGATAAGAGGAGCAACTGGTGCGACTGGTCAGGCGGGAGTAACAGGCCCAACTGGTGCCACGGGTCCAACCGGCTTGACAGGTGCAACTGGATCATCTGCAATATCAACAGGTGGCGGTTATTTCTTTTCTACATCAACGAGTGCAATTGCGGCAAATGCCAATATTCCAATTAATAGTGGATCTACCGTATATGGAGCAGGTGTATCTTTAACTAGTGCGACAACCGTTACCGTATCTACACCAGGAATATATTTAGTAAGTTATTATTTTCAAGGGGATGCAAGTGCTGGGAATGAGACAGTATCTGTCAGATTACTATTAAATGGAAGTCAATTGACAGGGAGTTTTATACAAAACGTAACGACATCAACTGTAGTAATCGAACCAGCCATTTCAAATACACTTCTTGTAAATGTAGCGAGTGCCAATTCAACGTTAATATTACAAAATGGCCCATTAGGTGTAGGGCATGTGACCACTATAGCAGGCGCGATTACGGCAAGTTTAAATGTAGTGAGAATTTTATAAAGAATATAAAAAACACAAGGAATGTCTTTGTAAGACACACCTTGTGTTTTTTAATATTAAATAAACATTTTCTTTATCTTTTCGGTTGAAAAATATGCTGAAAGAAGTATTTGTGATGTAAGTTATCTATAACTTTATTTGCTTGATATGTGCGGTGTTGTTCTAGTCGAAGTCTTTGTTCCATCATTTTTATTTCGTGATCTGATAAACGTAACATTATACATTTCTCCTTTTCTATAAATATAGGTGTCTATTGGTATAGTTCCCATATTTATAACTAAGGAGGCATACTGTGTAACATAGGCAAAAAGCACCTTCCTCTCCCATTACGCTTACGAGGTTAGCTGTCGGACTCGGGAAGTGAGAGTTTCCCTACTTAAAAAAGATTCGCCCCAAGTAGCAAAAAGCTACATAAGTGGTTCCCCCGCTCCAAAATTTGGACTCAGCAAAAGGTTTTATAAGGTAAAAAATAACATGAACAAACAGTTAAGTCAAATTATTTTATGTTTTCTGTTTTTTTAAATTGTGTAAGAATCATACCATTAGGAAGTATTGTATCTGATACTGTAATGAATCCGTGTTTTTTATATAATGTAATAGCAGGGGTATTCGCTTTACCTGTTTGTACAATGTATGTCATTGAAGAAGGGAACATGTTAAAAATAAAAAGTAGCAGTTTCGTTGCGATTCCTTTTTGAAAAAAATCAGGCGATACAACGAGTCGGTGGATATCAATTCGTTGTTCTTCTTGCATAAAGGAAATAAAACCGACAAGTTTATTTTCAGAAAAATATCCATAGAATGTTTCATCGCAACTTTGAATATCGTTTACAGTATCATATAAACGGGGTATTGCAGTACTGTTTAAATAGAATGCTTCAACTTTATAGGCTGGGATTTGAACTTGTAATATGGATGATGCTACCTCAAAAGAACTGGAATGTAATTTGTGAATCATAGATCAAGAAACCTCCTTTATATATGATATATTAATATAATTCCTTTTTGGCTAAGTTTGACAATATTTTTCTTTTTTGCATATAATATATGTATCTCCATACATATATTATTCTAAGCTATATTTCTATAGTAGAATATATTTAGTGTAAATGAGTTTATAATCTTATATAAGAGTTTGGTTACCCTTATGTTTGATCATACAAACTATAATAGAAATGGAGGACTAAAAATGGGATGGATTATCACATTAATAGTTGGTGCTATTATAGGTGCAATTGCTAGTTCTATAACGGGTAAAAATTTTCCAGGTGGTATGTTCGGAAATATTATCGCAGGTTTATTAGGTGCTTCGTTAGGTGGTAGATTATTTGGATCTTTTGGACCATCATTTGGTGGGATTCATGTCGTGCCAGCATTATTAGGTGCAATTGTATTAATTCTTATTGTATCATTTGTAGTGAAAGCTGCAAGGAAATAAAGATATAGATCATGACGAAAAGCCCTGAATAAGGGCTTTTCATCATTCGAAGAGGTGGTTTAGTTGGAAAAAGTAAATATAAGAAAAAGAGATAAGTTGAAAAAGTTTTTTAGAGAACAAAATTATTTAGCGGTGCTACTTGGGTTTGCATTATTGTTTATCAACATATTATTGCTAACGAAAATTTCTTTTGTTTTTACTCCGTTTATCGTCTTTTTAAAAACAATTTTCTTCCCGGTATTATTAGCGGGTGTGCTATTTTATATTTTACATCCATTCGTTTCGCTTTTAGAAAAGAAAGGTGTTTCACGAATCGTATCAATAGCTTCTATATATATAATAGTACTAGGATTATTTGTATTTTTAGTTGTAACAGTAATACCGATTATAAAAGATCAAATCGATGCATTAATAGATAACCTACCGTATTTCGGTCATGAAATTGAACGAGCAGCACGTAGATTCGGGGAAAGTAATTTACTAGGAAAAATTCAGGAGAATTTAAATATTGATGTAGCGAGTATGGTAAAAGACTACACAGTTGATTTTACGAAATCATTATCATCAGTAACTGGAAATGTAACTGGATTTTTAAGTACTGTTACAGAGGTCGTTTTAACGTTTGTAATGGTTCCGTTTATATTGTTCTATCTTTTAAAAGATGGTGAGCAATTACCGAATCACTTTTTAAAGTTTATTTCAGAGCAAAGACAACCAGCAGCGATGAGAATACTAGATGATATGCATTATGCGATTAGCTCGTATATTAGAGGGCAAATTATTGTTAGCTTGTTTATCGGTATTATGCTATTAATCGGTTACCTTATTATTGGTATTAAATATGCAGTACTACTCGCTATTTTGGCAATGATTGTAAATATTGTTCCGTACGTAGGACCAATCATTGCAATTACACCAGCATTAATTATCGCGTTTATTGACTCGCCATCAATGGTGTTAAAAGTAATTATCGTTATGATGGTTGTACAATTAGCAGAAGGTAAATTTATTTCTCCGCAAGTCATGGGGAAAAAGCTAGACATTCACCCGATTACTATCATTTTTATTATTTTAACTGCCGGAAATTTATTTGGAATTATGGGGATTATTTTAGCAATTCCAGGATATGCGATATTAAAAGTGTTAGTAACGCATGGGTATAGATTTGTTAAGTTGAATACGTGAAAAAAGAGCTAAAACAGATAAAACTGTTTTAGCTCTTTTTCATTTATAGTCTTGTTATAGTAAACAAATTCACCTTATGCGTAGGCTTTTAACTCAATAATAGGTAGATTGCTTTCCTTTAGTTTGTAATCAAATATTAAATCGTCCATGCGAAAATTAGCATCTACTTCAAGAGAAATGAAGGTACCCCCGATTTCTACTTGATTTCCGTTCTCATTTTCAAAAGTGAGCGCACCGTCAAATGTTTCTATGTACTCATCGCAAGTGTATAAATATATAGCGATAGGTGTGAAATGTATAATTACCCCTAAAGTATCATCTTGACTTTTATCATCGTTCTTAAATACATCAATCTTAAACGTATCATTCTTTTTAGTAAACCAACCCATGACATCACCTCGTTTTTTTATTGTAAATCGATTCTATATATATTGATTATATATTGTTCGGAATAAATTGGTAATCACTATTGCTAAAACCTAACAAAAAAAGAAAATTCAGTTTTAGATGAACGACAAATGTGATAAACTGTAAAAAATAACTAAAAGCAATGAAAGAGAAGAGTACATATTCGAAACTTTTTAGAGAGCTGATGTGTGGTGGAAATCAGTAAGGGATGAATATGGAATGGGCTCTGGAGCTTCTCGCTGAAATGAGTAGGTAAAGACGGTTACTTCACGTTATCGAAGTATGAAGTGAGCTAATGATAGCTAATTAAGGTGGTACCGCGGGAGTTTCTCGTCCTTTTTATAGGATGAGGGGCTCTTTTTATTTTTATTTTGAGGAAGGAGGAGTTAGTGTGAGTGAAAAAATAATGTTAACAGGAATTAAGCCGACAGGTTATCCGCATTTAGGAAATTATATTGGTGCAATTAAACCAGCATTACAAATGTCAAAAAATAATGAAGGAAAAGCATTATATTTTATAGCTGACTATCATGCGTTAAATGCTGTGCATGATCCGGCGAAGTTCAATAATTATACGAAAGAGGTAGCAGCAACTTGGTTATCGCTTGGACTTAGTGAAGACGTTATTTTTTATCGCCAAACAGAAATACCGGAGATTTTAGAATTAACGTGGATACTATCTTGCCTAACTCCGAAAGGTCTTATGAACCGTGCCCATGCGTACAAAGCGAAGGTAGAGCATAATAAAGAAGCAGGATTAGAGAACGATGCAGGTGTGAATATGGGGTTATACACATATCCCATTTTAATGGCGGCCGACATATTATTATTTCAAGCTACTCATGTACCTGTCGGAAAGGATCAAATTCAGCATATTGAAATCGCTCGTGACATTGCGACGTATTTTAATCATACATTTGGCATGACATTTACGCTTCCAGAGTTTGTGATACAAGAAGATGGTGCAATTTTACCGGGGCTTGATGGAAGAAAGATGAGTAAGAGTTATGGGAATGTTATCCCGTTATTTGCAGAGCAAGAAAAACTACGAAAATTAATTTTTAAAATCAAAACAGATTCTTCACTTCCGAATGAACCGAAAGAGCTAGAGACGTTATTTACAATTTATAAAGAATTTGCGACAGAAGATGAAATGCAGTCGATGCGTGAAAAGTATGAGACTGGCATTGGATGGGGCGATGTGAAAAAAGAGTTGTTTCGCGTTGTAGACCGTGAATTAGCTGGACCTCGTGAGAAATATGAGATGTATATGAATGAGCCGCATTTATTATATGAAGCGTTAGAGAGAGGTGCTGAGAGGGCACGAGATATTGCGAAGGTAAATTTAGCGGAAATTAAAAAAAGAATTGGATTTGAGAGGGGACGTTAAGCGTTCCCTTGTTTTGCGATATGAATTTTAATAATTTTTGCGTAATATCATTAAGTGAAGTAAGGAATTCACATTTTCTTTCGAAACTTATTAGTTGCATATATTAAAAAATATGCTAATATAGGGATACTTATTAAACATGTTTAATAAGTAAAATTAAAGTCACTTATTAAAGTTGTTTAATAAGTTAAATTCATTCTATAACGAAGGAGATGATTGTATGAAAACGGAAAAAGAGAAGATGTTGGCGGGAGAAATGTATATTGCGGATGACGAAGAATTAGTGGCTGATAGGGTGGAGACAAAACGTTTAACACGCCTTTATAACGAGGCGATGGAGACAGGAAATGAGGAGCGTTTTACTTTATTAAATCAGCTTTTAGGTTCTTCAGCTGACGGGAAAGCCCAAATTAATCCTGATTTTCGTTGTGATTACGGCTACAATATCCACGTTGGAAAGAGCTTTTTCGCAAATTTTAATTGTGTTATTTTAGACGTTTGTGAAGTGCGAATCGGTGATAATTGTATGTTTGCACCTGGTGTTCACATTTATACTGCTACGCATCCGTTGCATCCGGTGGAGCGGAATTCTGGAAAAGAATATGGAAAACCGGTAAAGATAGGTAACAATGTTTGGGTTGGTGGGGGAGCTATTATTAACCCTGGCGTTTCAATTGGTGATAATGCTGTAATTGCCTCAGGGGCAGTTGTGACAAAAGATCTACCTAATAATGTAGTAGTTGGTGGTAATCCAGCTAAACTTATTAAAACGATAGACGAATAAAGGGCGTTTTCGCCAGTTCGTACATTATCGTATAGACAATTTGAAAGGTGTTTCATATGGAGAAATATAGTGCGGACAATCATACAAAGACATTACTTGCCTCTCGAAACGCTCTTTTTCTCTTATTTGCTTTGCCAGGTGTCGCGTTTGCTACATGGATTTCAAGAACAGCAGCTACTCGAGATATTTTAGCAGTGTCAAATGCAGAAATGGGCTGGATTTTGTTCGGATTATCTGTCGGTTCAATAATGGGTCTACTGAGTGCAAGTCACTTCATTGACTGTAAGGGAGCTAGAGACGTTATTATAGGTAGTATGTTTTTTATGATTGTTGGATTGATTTGTTTAGGTATAAATATTTATTTTGTTTCTAGCATTGGGGCTTTTAGTAGCTTACTAGTATTTGGAGTAGGATATGGGTTAGCAGAAGTCGCATTGAATGTAGAAGGTTCTTCCATTGAGCGGAAATTAGGAACAACACTTCTTCCGAAATTCCATGGCTTTTTTAGCGTAGGAACTTTAGTAGGCGCGCTCAGTGGTTCTATCGCAGCGTCGCTTCACATCCCAATTCTGTATCAGTTTCTTGCGATTTCGGTCGTGTTTGTATTACTTGTATGTATGGTGTATCGTTTTCTTCCGTATGGAACAGGAAAGAAGGAGAAATCGCAGAACAAAAAGAGAGCGAAGCGTACTTCCTTACGTATGGAAAAAAAGGTGCTTTTAATTGGTCTTTTTGTGCTTGGAATGGCTTTTGCAGAAGGAAGTGCAAATGATTGGTTACCTATCGTGATGGTAGACGGACATGAACAAAGTGTAGTGACAGGTTCTATTATGTACACAGTTTTTGTAATGGCAATGACGTTAGCTCGTATGTGTAGTAGTTATTTCCTTGATCGATTCGGTCGTGTCGTTGTTGTACGTGCTACTATTATGATGGCGATCATAGGAATTTCAATCGTAATATTTGGGAGTAATTCGTATTTTCTAGCATTAGGTGTAGTACTGTGGGGGATTGGTGCAGCATTAGGTTTCCCGATTGGTCTGTCAGCTGCTGGAGATGATCGTGAAAATGCGACTTCTAATGTTGCTGCAGTTTCTATCATTGGTTATACAGCCTTTTTAGTCGGACCACCATTTTTAGGGATACTTGGAGAAGCATTCGGAATACGTAATGCCTTGCTAGCGGTTTTATTATTTGTTCTTTTGTCTGGAATTGTATCATCTATTACGAGAGAGAATACATCGAGTTAAATAAGAATGGCATGCAGCGGAAATATATCATCTCTATTGCTTTAGAAAATGATGTATGATATATTGTCAACGCAACTTATTAAAAGTGTTTAATAAGTATGTTGATTAAGGTGGTGAGCTATTTGGGTGAACAATTTGTTACTCAAAAATCGATTAAAGAGACGATCCTTCGCGGCATTCGTACAGCTCTTCTAGAGCAAGGAAGTGCGACGAAAGTTGAACTTAGTAATACATTAGAAATTAGTTTTCCAACGATAAGTAAATTTATAGAAAATATGAAACAAGATGGTGAAGTCACTTTAGTTGGTTT
>Ga0102589_1002842_pt1 | contig 19021 bp, 18 predicted proteins | sample AraplaMF_Col_mLB_FD_76858 | JGI IMG/M metagenome (GOLD analysis project Ga0102589, IMG submission 76858) | Arabidopsis root microbial communities from the University of North Carolina, USA - plate scrape MF_Col_mLB | ecosystem: Host-associated > Plants > Roots > Endosphere | place: USA... | reverse complement strand
TTGCTGGCTTTGTCATGAAACATCCTGTTACCATCGTTATCGCAGCATTATTATTACTAGGTATTGGTATGGTTCCATTGAAGGATATTAAACTTACAATTCCTCAGGTGGATTCATTACCGACAAAATATGAGGCACGCGCAGCCTATGATCAGTTAGATGAAACGTTCGGACTCGGTGATACCTCAACTTTATATTTGCTAGCAGAACGTAAAGAAGGCTGGGAAGATAGTGAGGCAAGAGATCTTATTTTTAATATTCAAGAAAAATTACTTGATGATCCTCTAGTGAGTAATGTATCAACTATTTATACGACGGCTAACATTAAGTCACCTGAGGAACTAACAGCTTCTTTGAAAATTCCACAAGTGGCAGAACAATTAAAACCAATACTAAATACGTTTTCTAAAGATAAGCAACTCTTTATCCCCATTACATTGGATGCAGCCGGTTCATCAACTACGGCTCAACAATTCGCTCGAACATGGAAAGATAAAGATTTAGGTGTCGATTTTGCTCTTGGAGGTCATGCGAAATTCAACCAAGAAATTTTCGATGAAATCTCCAATAAAATTTTCTTGGCTGTATCCATTATTATCGTCTCAACGTTCTTTATTTTAATGCTCGCTTTCCGCTCTATTTTAATCCCACTGAAAGCGATTATTATGAATATCATTGGCCTTTCATCAGCTTTCGGTATTCTCGTCTATATTTTCCAATATGGACATTTAGGAATTGAAGCCGGTACGATTGTCCTTATTATCCCGGTAATTGTTTTTTGTCTTGTATTCGGCTTAAGTATGGACTATGAAGTCTTTTTAATATCACGTATTCAAGAGGAATATCAAAAAGGAGCGGATAATACACGTGCAACGATTGAAGGTCTAACCTCTACAAGTCGTATCATTACGTCTGCAGCGCTTATTATGATTGTTATTACAGGGGCATTCGCTTTTACAGATGTAATGCCTGTGAAGCAAATTGGAGTCGGTATAGCTATTGTGGTCGCTATCGATGCAACTATTATTCGTCTTATGCTCGTTCCAAGTCTTATGAAGCTATTTGGGGACTGGAATTGGTGGCTACCCTTCACGAAGAAACAAAATAGATAGAGATCAATTATGGCTTTGCATAATTACGTCCGAAGTCGACTGAAAGAAGTAAAAAAATCCGCAACCTTCCGTGAGCTCTCCCTCACTCAAAGGTTGCGGATTTTTCTTATTTTGAATAAATACGGTCGTACCATTCTTTTGCTGCTTCTACCTCAGGCATTGTTAGCTGATGTCCATAATTAAACCATACTGTTGTCACATCTGCACCAGCCGACGTTAAAAGCGCCTCTAAATCCTCAGATTCCTGAGCAGAACACATTGGATCATTTGTCCCAGCACCGATAAAGACAGGGATTGAAGAAAGTGTAGGCAATTCAATATCACGTCTAGGCACCATAGGATGATGCAGTATTGCACCTGCTAAAGCATCCTTATAATGGAATAATAGGCTAGCAGCAATATTCGCGCCATTAGAGTAGCCGATAGCAACCACTCGATTACGGTCAAATCCATACTGCTGCGCTGCTTCTAATAAAAAGTCATTTAATTCCTTCGTACGGAAAATTAAATCCTCTATATCAAAAACACCTTCTGCTAAACGACGGAAAAAGCGTGGCATACCATTTTCAAGGACATTTCCACGAACGCTTAAAATACTTGCTGTTTCATCAATTTCCTTTGCAAGGCCAATTAAGCTTTGTTCATTTCCACCTGTACCATGTAACAGTAAAAAAATTGGTTTTGTTTCATCTGTTCCTTTATGAAAAACGTGTTGCATTTACAGTCCACCTCTCAATTATCTTGAATTCGAGATAATTGTAGCCTGTGGCAAAATTAAATTCAAGCTCTTTGACTTATTAATTTCTCGATTTTCACGATTTGGCTGTTCTTCATGGTCTTTATAAAACTTTGTAATTGTAAATACCGAAAATAAACAAACAGCTATAACAGCAACAATAACTACTCCCACTATTTTTTTCCCATTCATTCGCTTTTATCCCCCGAATTACTTATTTCTTTTTACGAAAACCTTCTTCTAGTAAATATTCTTTCGCCGCTTCTTGTGTACCAAAGGCTTCCTCTAAATTTTCTCCATGATAAACATTCCACGAACGTTGCTCAAAGGCTAACTTTAATTGAGCACCTTCACGATTTTGCCAAAGCTCTTCAATAGGCTCTTGCTCTTCTTCTTCTTCCGATAAATATTGAATGGCATCTTCAATAATTTCACGAAGCTGTTGTTCATCGTAGTCTCGAATATTTACTAGGCCTTTATCTTTTGCTTCTTCCTCATAGCGCAATAAATCACCTACAAAGACGAAGCCGTTGCCATTTGGATGTAGCTTTTCTACAACAATGGTCTTTTCATAAAGGCTGTCCATAAAGTGATAATTTAGGCGTTTCAATGAAATTTCCTTCTTCGTAAGTTCAGGAAATGAGTCGATGATGGCTTGCTTTTGTTCAAATGTTAGCATATAAAAATGCTCCTTTTCTATTCAATCTACCTTACAGTATAACTTATTTTTTCTGTTATATCGAAGTAAATTGGGCAGTTCTCGCTCCAGGGTTTCGTGCAAGCAGTTGTTTTTTGCGCGAAAGCAAAGCGAAACGTAGCGGCAGCAGTAACAGCAGATGTTTTTTTGTGCGAAAGCGCAGTGCTAACGTAACGGCAGCAACACGATGTTCGTCACGAAGGCGTTATCACAGGACGTGATAGCTATGGTTATTAGCCTTCGTTCCTCTATTGCTGATCCCCAAGGACTCCACTCCAATCAACTTTTTCACATGGCACCGCTTTAAATACCCCTAACTTTTGATGAAAAGACGAAAGTCATAGCCTAATTATTATGGTAAAAAATCCGCTTAAGCTCCCTGCGGATAGAGCAAGAGCGCACCGATGCGGCTCATACACTGTCCAAGGAAAGCGAAGCGGATTTTACCTTTTACATTTTTGCTAGAATTCTTATGGAAGACTTTTTCAGCCTCCCACAATTCATAACATTTTATCTTTTACAAACTTAATAACATGAGCAACATATAGTTCACGGTAAGGGACGAATTGTGCTGCACCTACCGGGCGCACAATTTTCGCTCGTTGTCCATCAGGGAAATATTCGTAGCCTTCAATATTCAGAGTAGCTGTTTCTCCTAAAAAGAATGCCTCTGCCTCATCAAGTTTTGCTCGAACGACCCCTGACACTTCCTCATACTGCAATTTAAATGATTCCCAATCATGTTTGAACGGATATATATAAACATGACAAAACTCATTGTCAATCATGTTTTCTGAAACGATACTACATGATGTCATACCCATTTTAACAACTTCGTGTACGTCGATATTGAGCCCTAGCTCTTCCTTCACTTCACGAATTCCTGATTCTACTGTCTCTACGGCTAATAGATGCCCCGCCGCTGTAATATCGAGCAAGCCAGGGTAGTCCTTTTTTTGTGAACTACGGATTTGGAAATAGATATAGTCCTCATTGACAAGCCAACAGTGGAATGTTTCATGCCACAGTCCTTTTTCATGTACCTCTGCTCTAGTTGCTGTCCCAATCTGTTCATGCTGTTCATTAAAAACTTTTACAATTTCTTGTTCCATTTTTTTCGACTCCTATACCGACTTCGTAGCCTTTTTCTTAATCGCGTTACGTTCATCATAAATATTGGATGCGATCACTTTTACTACTGCATAAAATGGTACAGCGATGATAATACCGATGAAGCCTGCGATATTACCTGCCGCTAAAATAACTGTAATAACTGTTAACGGATGGATATCGAGTGTTTTCCCCATTACATTAGGCGTTATAAAGTTACTATCAATTTGCTGCGCCACGAGTGTAACAACAGACACCCAGATGACTAACACTGGATCCTGAACAATAGCCACAATCAGTGCTGGTGTAAAGGCGATCCACGGTCCAATAAACGGAATCATATTCATAAAGAACGCGAATATAACAAGTAGCAACGAATAGTCTAGACCTATTATTAAATAACCGACAAACATAATTAGTGCTAGTAAAAAACTAATTTGCAGCTGCCCTTGAATATAGCTACGTAAAACATCGTCAATTTCACTTAACGTCTTTTTCACCCATTCTCGACGTTCACCACTGAAATATTTATAAACTGACGGCGCAAATTTTTCATGATCCTTCAACATAAAAATAAAGAAGAATGGAATTAAAATAGCTAATAAAGAAACTGATACAACTGATTGTAAAAACGAAACTATCCCCTTACTTGCCACAACGGCAAAATGCTGCATAGAATTTGCCATATTGTCGATAAAATCTTTCAATTGTGGTGGGAAGTTATCCTTGTTTTTAAACACATAATCAGCTGCGTCCTGAATGCTAGCACTAATCATTGGTATATTTTTCACTAAATTATTAACCTGCTCTGCAATCGGATTACCAACGATCCAACCAAAGCCACCCACAAGCGCTATTAGTCCAATGACTATCGTTAGTATGCTTGCCCATCTCGGCCAATTACGGTTTTCTAAAAACCTCTGAATCGGCTCTGTAACATAATACAAAACACCGCCAAGCAACAAAGGTATAAAAATAGCCTTTAAGATAATAACAAACGGCGAAAAAATCCAATGAATCTCTATAAAATATTTAATGATTAGTAGAGCAAGTAAAACCCCTACTCCTACTTGAAACCAAACTTTCCTCGTCACTTTTATTCACTTCCTTTTATCACAGTTACTGAAAATACTACTTATATATTAACCATTTCGCAAGTATCCTATTATTTAATTATCCAAATAAAAGAAATTTGAAACTAAAAAATTTGCAACCCTCCAACAGGAGAGTCGCAAATTTTCATTAATGTTCTAAAATGAACAGTTTATAATTTTGTATCTTCTACTGAATTTAAGTAATCTTCAATATCACCAATTACCGATTCAACACAGCCATCCTCAAATGGTGAAATTAAGCCCGCTTCTTTTACAAGCTTCGTAAAGGACATAGAGCCGCCTAGACCACATAAATGAATATAGTCCTTCCAAGCAGCTTCAAATTCTTCACGTGAACGTTTCCAGAATTGGAATGCACAAATTTGTGCTAATGTGTAATCAATGTAATAGAACGGACTTGCATAAATATGTGCCTGACGTTGCCAAATACCACCTGCTTCTAGATAACTATTATGATCATAGTCACGGTGTGGTAAATATGTTTCCTCTATCTTTTTCCACGCAGCTTTACGTTCAGCTGGTGTCATATTCGGATTTTCATAGATTACATGCTGGAACTCATCAACTGCTACACCGTAAGGAAGGAATAATAAGCCACTGCTTAAGTGCGTGAACTTATATTTTTCTGTGTCTTCCTTAAAGAATAGCTCCATCCATGGCCATGTGAAAAACTCCATACTCATCGAATGAATTTCACAAGATTCATAAGTTGGCCATAAATATTCTGGGATTCCGATGTCACGGCTTGAATAAACTTGGAACGCATGTCCCGCTTCATGTGTTAACACATCGATATCACCTGAAGTACCATTAAAGTTCGAGAAGATAAATGGTGAGTGATAGTTTTCGATAAATGTACAATAACCGCCACTCTCTTTTCCTTTCTTCGCCACTAAGTCCATTAATTCATGATCAATCATAAAGTTAAAAAATTCACCAGTCTCAGGTGATAGCTCTTCATACATTTTTTTACCGTTGGCAACAATCCATTCCGGATCGCCTTTAGGTGTAGCATTTCCTGATACAAAGTTGAATGCTTCATCATAGAACTTAAAATCAGAAATACCAATACGCTTTGCCTGACGTTCATATAATTTTGTGGCAATTGGTACGATTAAATCGCGAACTTGGTCACGGAATTTCTTTACCATATCTGCATTATAATCAATGCGATTCATTCGAACATATCCTAGCTCGACATAGTTTTTATAGCCTAATTTAACAGCGATTTCATGACGTACTTTAACAAGCTCATCGTAAAGACGATCAAATTCCTCTTCATGGCCAGCAAAAAAGCCAAAGCGAGCATCTGTTGCTGACTTACGCATTTCTCGATCAGTAGACTCTGCATACGGCCCAAGCTGAGCAAGCGTTAATGTTTCACCATTAAAATCAATTTGCGCAGAGGCAACAAGTTTATTGTATTCTGAAACGAGCTTGTTCTCCTTTTGCATTAGATCTATGACTGCTGGTGAGAAGCCTTTTATTTGATAGGTTGCTAAATCAAATAATTGCTGACCCCACTTTTCTTCTAACTGCTCACGGAATGGTGAAACGATTAGCGCTTTATAATATTCTGTTGTTACCTCTTCCAACTCAGGTCCAACCTCGTCAAAATAATCGCGTTCTGCATGATAAAATTCATCATTTGTATCAATAGAAGCACGAATGTACACTAGGTTTGCCATCGTAGCGTAGTCATTGCTCAATTCATTTAATTTCTCAATTATTTCACTTTGCTCGTCCATCGTTTGAGCACTTTTAAATTGCTCAATTAAGGATAATTGTTGCTCTTTCATTGCCTCGATATTCGGACGGCTGTATTCATAGTCTTTAAACGTTTTCATTAAAGTCCCCTCTTTCTCTCATATACCCCGTTACATTTCTATTATATGCCAAATCTATAATAATAAGAAACAATTTAGTAGCCAATTATATAGGTTTTTAATAACGCAGCCCTTTCACGTAGCTTTAACTGTATTTCTACTGATTTTGGCGTTTTTGCCGGAACGACATCTACTTCAAAACCTAAAGACTCAGCTAAATATTTTGCACGTTTTAAATGAAAATCATTAGAGAGAATAGTGATTTTCTTTGTTCCTTTAGGTAAAAGTTCTTTAGAAAATTGTAAGTTCTCATAAGTTGAAGTAGATTGTTCTTCTACTAATATTCTGTTAGTATCTATACCCTTGTCCTGTAAGTATTTAAACATTACTGAAGCCTCTGTCTGATCTTCATCCTCCCCTTGCCCACCTGAAACAATTACTTTTACATGAGGATATTTGTTTAAATACTTTACAGCCTCCTCTAATCTATTTTTCAAAGAAAGCGATGGGATTCCACCCGGTTTTACCTTCGCTCCCAGGACAATTATGTATGTAGCTGTTCCATTTGCAGCAGGCTGGACACCTTGTTTCATTTCCTCTCCTAGCCAAATAAAAACAACAATACAAATAGCAAGTAGTATAACCCCTAATCTCATTACCCATTTTTTCACATTTCTTCCCCCTTTACCTTTTACTAACGTTTAGGTATAGAAAAAGGATGCTTGTACAAGAATTATTGTACAAACATCCTAATTGATTATCTTAATATAAAGCGCTTAATAGACTCCTGTAGTGCCGATAGTTCATCTGTTAAATCACTGGAAGACTCACTAACAAGCTGAATGGCACGCTGTTGTTCATCAACAGATGCCGTTACTTCCTCTGATGCAGCTGCATTTTTCTCACTAATCATCGCAATACTTTCAATAGATTGCATAATGTTATCCTTTGAGTTATTCAAATATTCTACTCCCGCAGTCATTTCTCCAATGACAGTAATAATTTTCTCTACGGCCAATTCAATTTCCTTAAAGGATGACTCTGTTATGGCAACCGAATCATTTTGCTGATGAACAATGACGTTTGTTTTCTTCATCTCATCGTTCACTAAATTAGTTTCACTTTCGATTCCCTTTAAGGTTGTACGTACTTGCTCAGTTGCTACAGATGTTTGATCCGCTAACTTCCGTACCTCTTCAGCAACAACCGCAAAGCCCTTGCCATGCTCACCGGCTCTAGCTGCCTCTATCGATGCATTCAATGCAAGTAGATTCGTTTGATCAGAAATCTCGGTAATGGTACCGACAATGCCTTCAATTTCCCTTACTTTCACGATTAAGCTATTAAATACAGCATAAACATTATTAATCAATTCTGAAGACTCGTGTGATTTCTCTTTTAAGCTGTTTAAATTTAAGAGCCCCTCTTGATTTGACAGCTTCATATGCCGAGATGCATCAAGCATTATTTCATTTTTGTCATGCAATACTTCAATCTGCTGAGCAAAATCAATGGCAGTTCTATTTGTATCCTCAGCTTTTGAAGCCTGCTTTACTGCACCGTCCGAAACCTCATTTATCGCCTTTACTATTTCATCTCCATAAGCATTTGTTTCCTCTGCCACAGATGTTAAATTTGACGATGTCGATTGAATTTCTACAATTGCTTCCTCTACATCTGTAATTAATGTTTTCAGTTGATCAACCATTTCATTGAATCCTTCATTTAACTGACCAATCTCATCTGAGCGTTGTAGATTTTCAATTTCTACAGTCAAATTCCCTTTTGCTACCTCACGTACTCGTTTAGATAACTTTTGAACAGGTAAAGCTAAATGTCTCGAAACCATTATGACAACTACAGTACCTATAATAATGGCACCTAATAATGTAATCCCAATAACGATTAATAATGAATTAGCCCCTTTATTAAAGTCTTGCATATATGTACCCGATGCAATGATCCATCCCCAATTAGGATCCTTTGCAGAATAAATTATTTTATCAGCCAATACATCTTGACCCGGTAGCTCAAACTCATATTGTGTAAATCCTCCACCAGCAAGTGCTTTTTCGGTTACTTCCCGAATAAAGTAATTGCCGCTACTATCTTGACCGTCCCATAGGTTATCCCCTTCTTTAGTCGGATGGGCTATAAATGTTCCTTTATCATCTAAAACATATATATAACCATACTCCCCTAAGTCTCCAGGATAATTAATTGGCCTCTTTCCTTCACTATCCTTTGGTCCAAGAATTTCCTCCCTCACTCGCTCCTGTGCAACTTCCAAAGGAACGTCGCCCCTTTTAACACTCTCATTCGCAAGCTCGATTAATTGCAAAGAAGATTCAACACTATTTTTAATAACTTGTTCTCCAATATTATCCATACTCTTTATTGCTTTGCTATAACTAACCAAACCTATTACCAGACTAGGTATAATTAATAATGCTAATGAAATAATAATTAATTTCCCCTGTATCGAACGTAAAAACTTCATTCTTTAGCCCCCTTTTCCTCATCAATCACCATGACTATTAATCTATATTATGTTATGATTTTAAATTTTCTACAATGGGTAAAATGTAATTTAAGTATGACTTATTCGCCTTTTTACCCCCATATGCTTGATCACCATAACGTAGATGGATAAACTAGGGCGCTTTCCTGGGCGACCGATGAGCAGGAATAAAAGAAAAAACTATCCTTCTACAGCAATATGCATTATAGAAAAATAGTTTTTTAATTTTATCGTATTTATCTAAGAAATAATCGTACTCCAAGCCACTAAAGCAATTAAAGTAGCGAAAAGAGTTGGGATTTTATTAGGATGGATGAGCCAAAATAGTAATGAATAAAGAGATCCCCCCTTTTATATCCAAGGAAAGCCTATTACCATAAAACTTTATGGCATCAGGAGTATCGTTTGTCTACAGACAAAACCAGTAGCTTAAATTTGCTACTGGTCTTATATGTTTATATTATTCGCCTAAATCAGCATTATGGTAAACGTTTTGGACATCTTCTAAATCTTCTAATACATCAATTAATTTTTCAAACTTCGCAACGTCGTCACCAGTTAATGCTACTTCAGTTTGTGGTAGCATTGAAAGCTCTGCTACTGTAAATTCTTGAACACCTGCTGCTTTTAGAGCTTCTTGTGTAGCAAAGAATTGGTCTGGTTCTGCATAAATAATGACAGCCTCTTCTTCTTCTAGAATATCACGTGCATCAATATCTGCTTCCATTAAGATTTCAAGAACTTCATCTGCTGATTTACCTTCTAAACCAATAACTGCTGTTGCATCGAACATGTAAGCAACAGATCCACTGACACCCATATTCCCATTATTTTTACCAAATGCTGCACGTACCTCAGAAGCGGTACGATTAACATTATTCGTTAAAGCATCAACGATTATCATAGTACCAGCTGGTCCGAAACCTTCATAACGTAATTCGTCGAAGCTTTCGTCGCCGCCACCCTTCGCTTTATCAATTGCTTTTTCAATAATATGTTTAGGAACACTGTATGTTTTTGCTCGTTCAAGAACAACTTTAAGGGCACGGTTTGACTCAGGATCTGGCTCGCCTGATTTTGCTGCCACATAAATTTCACGTCCAAATTTTGCATTGATACGGCTTGTGCTTTGGTCTTTAGACGCTTTCTTTTCTTTAATATTGTTCCACTTACGACCCATAGTTTCCACTCTCTTTCAAATTATAAGTTTATAAAAATCATAGATGCGCAGTTGCACATCTGTAAATGGTAGGTAAATCAATTATGCCTCGGCATAATTGTGTCCGGATTCGGCTTTGTGCTCGCACAAAGAACTCCTTTCCGATTCCGTGACATCCTCCGGAGGCTTTAACTCCTTTCAGCAAGTGTCTTTTGTACCGAAAGCGTAGTGACAGGTACAGGTGTTTTGACACCCGTTGAAAGGTTACCTAAATCAGCATTCATCACACCATCTATAGAGGAGGGTGACTTCTGCTGGAAGAAGTTAAATACTTAATCGTATCTTTACTCTGCAAATAATAACACAAATGATACTTGCAAGGCTAGATATCCCAATGTTTAAGATCACTTACCGAAGAATAAATTGTAAAAAATCAGCATGACCATAACGTTTGTTGCTGACGCTTCGCTTTCGCACAGATAAAAGGATTTGTTGCTGACGCTTCGCTTTCGCACAGATAACTGACGAGTAGAGCAAAGCTTCCTGGGGGCATCCGATGAGACGATTCGACCAACTTATCCACATAACATACATTTTAATAAAATCTAACTTTCGATGATGATTTGGATTCCCATTCACTTGAATTCTTACAGCTTGTGTTGTCCTTTGATTTTTTCTAATAGTGCATGACAGCCTTCTAAAGCTAAATCATAGGTTTCTTGGAAATCTCCTGTATAGTATGGATCAGGCACGTCTTTTCGATGACCGGTTAAATCTAAAAAGCGGAAAATCTTTGGAGAATCAATATTGCCAAGCTTCGTTCGGATATTACGTATATTGCTGTCATCCATGCCAATAATGTAATCAAAATTTTCAAAGTCAGCTTTTTGTAATTGTCGGCCCTTCATCCCTTTCGTTGAGATGCCATACTCCTTTAGCTTTTCTTGTGTTCCTCTATGAGGGGGTTCATCAATATGCCAAGAGCTTGTTGCAGCCGAATCTACTTCAACTTTATGACTTAAATGCTCTTTCTCTACTAAATCACGCATGACCGCTTCAGCCATTGGTGACCGACATATATTCCCCAAACATACAAAAAGTACTCGAATCATTTCTATATCCTCCCACAATTAATTTTGCCATGGCGTAACTGCCGCTTTCGCGCAGAAAACATATTCTGAATGAAGATAAAGCACTCAAAATCAAAGATTCTGAGTGCCTTCTTAGTTATCCAGCATATGACTGGCAGGAAGCTACTCCACTTCAAAAGGTTGTGAAGGTTTGTTTTCTTCACAAGGAGGCTTCATCTGAATTTGTTTCACTTTATTTCTTTTCTGCTGCAATTCGCTTCTCTAATTCTTCAGTTAACGCTAATAATTCATGCTCAAGACGATGAGTAAATTCCTCGCGTCCTTCTTTACCTTTACCTGTTACATAAAATGGCTCTCCATAAATTAGATAACCCTTTCCACGCTTAAAAACATCGCCGGCATTACGCGCACCAACGTAAGCGGCTGGTACAATTTGAGCTTTAGAGAGCTGTGCTATAGTAATCGCACCTTGCTTTAAATCCGTACCATCAGCATTTCGTGTACCTGATGGGAAAATCCCGACGATTTTACCCTCTTTCAATAACTGTGAAGGGATTTTAATAACACTTGGTCCTGGATTGTCACGGTCTACTGGAAAGGCATTTAAACGCTCTATAAGCCAGCCAAGGCCTTTTATATCAAATAATTGCTTTTTAGCCATAAAGTGAATTTCCCGAGGAGTCATTGAAACCCCAAGGTTTAAAATATCAACATAGCCCGTATGTGTACAGGCAATAATAAACCCACCTTCCTTCGGTAAGTTTTGCTCCTCATATACACGCGCCTTTGAACCCGTTAATGTTAATATCACTTTTACAAGATTTGCTATAAATTTATACACTGTTTCATCCTACCTTATTCAATAGTTATACCTATTGTAATCGAAAAGACCAGTATATAGCAATTGCATATGAAATAACTAGATTCTTCCCACTAATACATCAACATCAATCGTAATTTCATTTAACTGAATATTGACTTCTTCTTTTTTATGCCAGCCCATCGGTGTCATTTCAAGCAGTGCTGGTACAAGCTCTGTAGCTAGCGGTACTGTATAAGTAATACGTTCTACACTAACATCAGCAAAGCTTTCTTTAAAACGAGCAACTATTTGTTCATTTGAATACGACTCTTTTGTAGAATCCGCATATAATTGTGCTCGGAGCTCATGTAGGTACCCGCTTTGAGGTACAACCTTCACAACACAACCATTCTGAGTTAATAGACGTTTAAATTCTTCGTAATTGGCGGGCGATAGAATATTTAATATGGCATCAAAGCTTGATTTTGCAAATGGACTTTTCGCTAAATCGCCAACACACCAAATTTGTTCTGGATAATGTCGGGATGCAGCAAGTATGCCTTCTTTCGCTATATCAATACCAACGCCAATACAGTTACCTCTTTTACCCTCCATAATACGGGCTAAATGTGAACCTTCACCACACCCTGTATCAAGTACAGTTTCTGCATTAGCAATTAGCTCTCCGATTTTATCCTCTACTAAATCATAGATGCCGCTATCAATAACTGCTTTTCTAGATTCAAAAAGATCTTTACTGTACTTAGAAACCGCACCATGTGTCAGCATATTGACGTAGCCCTGCTTGGCAATATCAAAAGAATGATTTAAGGAACATACTAATCTACCCTGCTCAAATACACCCATTGACTCCTGACAAATTGGACAAGCAAAAAGTGTAATATTTTTATCCATTAAGGCTGCCCCTGCAGCTCTTTTAGAAAGTGCTCCCATTAATTCGCCTCCTTTTGTTCTGTAGGTGAAACAAGTGCAAAACGCTCCCACTTACGACTTTTCCATCTAAAGTATACGATAATGGCTCGCATCCATTCATCTGCCGAAATCGCTAGCCAAATACCTACTAGCCCCCAATCTAAAACAAAGACAAACAAGTAACCTAGTGGGAGGCTCATACATACCATTGATAAGAAACCGATTTTCACTGGGAATCTTGCATCCCCTGAGGCACGCAATGAGTTAATAACTACAATATTCATCGTACGCCCTGTTTCAAGTAGAATACTTAATGCTAGGACAGACGCTCCGATGGCTATGACCTCTTGATTATCAGTAAAAACGTGCATAAGTTGCTTACGGAATATCGTCACAACTGCAACCATAGTTATCGTAAAGGCAAAAGCTGCGCGTACACTTAACCAAAGCTGATGATAAGCTTGATCTTTTTTACCAGCACCGACATTTCGCCCAATAATTATAGCTGTGCCCGTCCCGATTGCAATCGCAAATAAATACGTAAACATCGAAATATTCATAGCATACTGTCTTGCAGCAAGTGTCTCTGAGCCTAAATACGTTGCATAATAAAGGAAGACAATCTGACAGAACTGATAAAGTACCTGCTCAAATGCTGAAGGTAAGCCTATATTTAATATTTTTCGAATATATTCCTTTGAATACTCGAAATAATATTCTATCTTCACTCTTACTTCCATGACTTGATACAATAGCCAGAAAAACACAAGAACTGCTAATCCCCGACTTACAACTGAGGAAATAGCCGCTCCTTTTACACCTAACTCCGGTAATCCTAAGTTACCAAAAATTAAACCGTAGTTTAATACAACATGTAGCACATTCATACCTAGTGATACATACATCGTTTGCTTTGTCCATCCATGTACACGGATAATCGCTGCTAACGCATTTATAATTGCCTGTAAAAAAATAAAACTTCCTATGATTATTAAATAGCTTTGAGCATATTTAAGCACTTCTCCCTGCAAGTTCATCATGGTCATTAAATGACTCGAAAAGATGAAAAATAAGACACTCATCATTAGTCCAACGACCAAATTCATCGTTACTGCTAAAGCAGAAATCTTCGCAGCTTCAAAAAAGCGCCTTGAGCCTAAATATTGAGATACAACAATGGAAGCACCATTACCAACTACTTCAAGTATTAAAATCGCAATATGGATATACTGATTGGCTGCACCAACCCCTGATACTGCATTATCTGATAAAGCACTGAGCATAAAAGTATCGGCTAGTCCCATTAACATAAATAAAAATACTTCTAAAAATATCGGCCACGTTAAATGGAACAAACTTAACTTATTTGTCTCTTTTATATCACTTTCTCTTAATGTGTCTGACAATTTTCACTTCTCCTATACGCTTCATAAAGATTTGACGGGCAGTTTATCTCCCAACTACCCATTTTGATAGGGCGTTTTGTAACTGACGCTTCGTTTCGGTACAGATAAATTACTGCCCGTTACCGCGGGATAAAAATATATAGTATCTTATCATAGATTTTTAGGGTGTAAAGAGTTTTTATAATGAAATATTGTAAAGCTAGTATAATACGTAAAAAATCCCTTCCACAATTTTATGCGAAAGGGTTTCTTATCATATTAAACAATGGTCCTGCAATTCCTTACGTCTTTCTGCTGTTAAGCCAAACTCTTGCTCTAAAAAAGCGGTCTTAGAGCCATATCGGTTATCCATCGCATCAAATGCTGCTTGTAAATAGTCCTCACGGGCAGACATTAAGGCGTAAAATTGCTGTAATTCTCGATCGTTATAATCTTGCTGAATTGTCTGAGCCATCCGTTCTACTAAGGGACGTAGATGTACATTTGTATCTAAATAGTCCTCCATTATCGTTTCCTCAGGTACATCTAAGGCAAGTAAAATAAGTGCACTGCCAATACCTGTTCGATCTTTCCCGACCGCACAATGATGAACAAGCCCTAAATTTTCAGGATGTTGAATCGTTGCTATTAACTTTTTAAACGAGCCATTATTAAAAGGCATTTGCGCATAAAAGTCTCGGAACATCTCTGGGCTTACAACCTTATAAAAATCTTTTCCACCAGTGTTTGTAGGCATCTCAAAAGCATGATTTCCCTTTGCCGGTATTTGAATATACTTGGCATACGGAAATACCGGATTAGGATTATTTTGAGCCTCGTGGTTGTCTCGATAATCAAAAATTGTTTTCACACCTAGCGTTTCAAATAGCTCCTTATCCGCTTTCGTCATTTTACCAAGTGATGCTGAACGATAAATCAAACCATTCTTAACAGCACGCCCATCTCTCGACTTATATCCACCCATATCACGAAAATTATGAACTGCTTCAAACGGAACAATCTTTATATCAAACTGTTTCACTCTCTGCACCTCTCTCTTTTAGCAAGCATTCTTATCTCTATTTTATAGAACAATTCGATATAATACCAATTTTCGCACTAGGAAATGTCATACAGTACTTTGAACAATCAGGCGATTTATTTGAGCACTTCTTTATCGAAGCAGAGGAGATGGCCGTGGTAACTGATCACTTCTTCATCAACGCTGAGCAGTTATCCTCTTTAACCGATCACTTTTTCTCTAAAGCGGAGCAGTTATTCACTTTACCTGATCACTTTTTCTTCAAAGCGGAGCAGTTATCCACTTTACACGTTCACTTTTTCTCCAAAACGGAGCAGTTATCCACCCTATCCGTTCACTTTTTCTCCAAAGCGGAGCAGTTATCCACTTTACACGTTCACTTTTCCTCCAAAGCGGAGCAGTTATCCACTTTAACCGATCACTTCTTCATCAAAGCGGAGCAGTTATCTACCCTACCCAATCACTTCTTCATCGAAGCGGAGCAGTTATCCACTTTAACCGATCACTTCTTCATCGAAGCGGAGCAGTTATCCACTTTAACCGATCACTTCTTCATCAAAGCGGAGCAGTTATCCACCTTATCCAATCAATTATGCCTTGGCATATTTGCGTCCGGAGTCGGCTTTGCATTTGCTGAAAGAAATTAAAAAAGCTGCCCATAAAGGACAGCTCCAAAATACTCTTTTTCAATATATACTATTTAAATAACTCAGGGTATGCTGCTTTTGCTATTAACTCAACAGCTTCGCTAATACGTGGACCCGGACGGTTTGAAATATCAGTATCTATATAGTAAACCGCTTTATTTTGAATAGCAGTGATTGAATTCCATCCATCACGAGAAAGGATTTCTGCCGCTGGGTCTTTCACATAGTTTACTGTTGTTAAAATGACTTCTGGATTTTTCGCAATGACATCTTCCTCAGATACCGGCTTCCAGCCTTGGAGTTCATCAAAAACGTTCTTTACATTTGCAGTATCTAAAATCTCTTGTTGGAATGTACCAGAACCAGCTGTATAGATGCTTGGCTTTGGACTAATTTCTAAGTAGATACTTTTTTGTTTTTTCACATCTTTAACTTTCGCTTGAACATCAGCAATTTTAGCTTTAATATCTTCATTTAATTTATCGCCTTTATCTTTGATTCCCATAACTGTTGCGATTTGTTCGATATCCCCATATACATCATCAAATGATTCAGCTGATTGAATGGCAAACACTTTAATACCAGCATCCTCAAGGCCTTTTAATCCATTTAAATTTTCTTCATCTTTGCCACCAGTTGTATAGGCAATAACGACATCTGGCTTTAACGCTAAAATACGCTCACTATTGAATTTTGTAGAATCAGAAACACGCTCAATTTTCTGTGCTTCTTCTGGATACGTATCATACTCAGTTGCACCAACGATTTTATCACCCACACCTAGAGAAAATAAAATTTCTGTATTACTCGGTTGTAATGAAACAATAGTTTTAGGTACAGCAGTAAACTCTACTTCTACGCCACGGTCATCCTTAACTTTATAGCTAGTTTTCTCAACTTGTTGATCTTCCTTAGAAACAGTCTTTTTATTTGTATCCTCTTTCGCGCCACAGCCAACTAATACGAGTGCCAGCATCAACACAGAAAGCCATTGTAGTTTAAACATTTTCTTCATTTCATTGATTCTCCTTTTTCTTCTTCATCGGGTACGACTTACTAATAAACGGTATTTCAGCAATACCAGCATACTGATTCATATAGACAGCCATTACAAAAAAGACATTGGCTAGTAATCCTAAATAATCAAAGAGAATAGCCGGTACTTCCCGTTCTTCAGATACTTTGTGTAAAATGCGATATGATTTTTTCGCTTCACTACGGCATAAATGTAATGCAGTAGCAGCACCTGTCCCTTGAGGTAATACAAAGTTTTGTATTTCATCCTTAACATGACTAACATAGAAATCATAGCGATCACTAAGCCAAGTTAAATCATCTTCAGTTACCGCCAATTTACCTCGGACTGACCCATTTACATGGTAAGCCATTGGTAAAATGGCTAGTAAATCATCTGCTACTACCTCTACCGTTTCCTTTTTTACCGCCGCCAAAGCGACGCCAATATGTGTTGTAAGGCTATCCGTTCGAATTTCAAAATCAACCGTTGATGCCTTTTCACGCATAAATGGATAACAAGAATAACGCGCATCTTTTTTCAAATCTAAGTCCCCGCTTTCCTTCGTGAAAAATTCTTACTTCATTCACACTCTTCCTAGGATTTCTTCAGGTGAATTATAAGTGTACATAAAAAAACGTTGTTTCCACTCCTAGGGAAACAACGAAAATAACATAAATAGTGTCGTAGCAGACACGATATAGCCTATGTAATTGCCGCATATTCTCCTAGCTTCCGAAGAGTTATCATACGTTCAAACAAAGGTCGGTCTCCTGGCTTGTACAGTTCACAAGATTCAATCACGTTGTGAGTCATAAAAAACCTTCCCATCAGACAATTCGATAGTGGTATATCTTTATGAGTACTGTACTTACAGTTGCGGAAACAGCTTCGGTTTTTCACCGAATTCCCGATTATGCTATAGTTCAGCACCCTTATTCTGCAAGAATTATTCACTTGTTAAGCAGTTTAACATAGATTAATAGGAAAAAATAGCTGTGGAATTAGAATAAACAAATACGTTGGATAAAAATCATGCAGGTATTACCTTATGCACTCGGATGATCTCATTGCCCACTGGGGTATTTCTCTTGCTTGTGCAGGTATTTCTTATACTTCTTAGATTGATGTTATAAAGGCTATCTCTCACCGAGAGAATTTGCGCAAAAAACAGCTTTTACAACTTTTAACGGATGGCACTCTTATATTTCTTTTTGTATTTAACATCTTCTTCTTCTTCAATTAAACGCCGTGCAATCTCTAGTAGTTTCGGGTCTTTCGTTGCATCGAATAGCTTTTTAAAAGATACAATAATATCATAGCGAATCAACGTCGGGTGCTTTTCGTCTAAGCATATTTGAAATCTTTTCGCCAAATATGATACGACTAAATCTCTTTGTACCTGCCCTGCTAAACCTATTCTCCAAATTGCCTGCAAAGTACGCCTCGCAGTTTCTGTTTTTTCATCATACGTTACTGCCCAAATCTTTAAAAAGTCCTCTAATACTCTTTCTTCGGGATCACTTTTTGCAGCCAACGCGCATAAAAACTGTGCAGCACTTGCACGCACATGTCCATTTTTGTATGTAAGAGCCTGAACAAGTTGTTCCCAAACTGAATATGTCCAATCAACTGGTTCCTGCATAATTTTCATCAATTCTTCGTATGATTTGTATTGCATATCACGGTCACGCTCTGTTAAATTACTAAAAAGTTGCAAAATCTCTTTTTCCATGATTCATCCCTACCTTTATTGTTTCAGAACGTAAAAAATGGCGAACTTATAGGTGTTGTCTTAATTTATATAATTGGTTACTTTACTACTATTAA
>Ga0102589_1002840_pt1 | contig 19027 bp, 16 predicted proteins | sample AraplaMF_Col_mLB_FD_76858 | JGI IMG/M metagenome (GOLD analysis project Ga0102589, IMG submission 76858) | Arabidopsis root microbial communities from the University of North Carolina, USA - plate scrape MF_Col_mLB | ecosystem: Host-associated > Plants > Roots > Endosphere | place: USA... | reverse complement strand
ATTCAATACCGCGCGAACAATTCCACCAAGAAATTTCGGTAACTTAATTGTATAAAATCTCATGGTTTCCCTCCTAATCCCCATTACTCCACTTGTTTACTATAGACGCCGCAACAGAAGTATTTCATCAATCAGTGCTTCTTATCACCATTAATATGCCGGAAGTAAATGAAAAAGTACCTTTTTCCGCAACGAGTTCATTACTAATACAAAGTGTCGATCCCCAGTTTATCGTTTTATCAGTAAGAGGATATTTAAAGCCACGAAGTGTAATTCCCATTACTATTTCTGTCATTGGAACAAAAGATATGTAAGGAAATGATGAATTCTCTTCAATTATATATGTGCCAAATTCTCTAACTGAGATTTCATTTTTATAATCTACAATGCTTATATTAGTATTGGATTTCAAACCTTTTATTAACATTTGAATGTTCGCTAAACTATGATCCAGCCTTCCACCTGTTGCACCAAAAATACGAATTTGTTCTGGTTGTTGCTTTAAAGCCCAGTTAATTGCAATCTCTAAATCCGTTTCATCCTTTTCTTTCGGTACAATATGCAAATCATGTTTCTGCTCTCGCATCCATTCTAGTTCCTCTTTTGTAACAGAATCATAATCACCAAACGCCACTTCTGGCATAATTCCAAACTGCAACAAATGGTATACTCCGCGATCAACAGCTGCCCATACGACCTTTTCATTCTCATATTTAGAAAAATCTGCCCAGCACTCTACTGGACCTCCAGCTAAAATATGAATAATCACGTTCTCTCTCCTCCTATAGAAAAAAGGCAATCTGCTAATAGCTAGATTACCTTCTCTTTTAAACAAAACTCCTATATATCCAATTAAATTTCCCGACATATAAACCACTGCTATGCAAAATAAAACATGACGCTACTTGCGCCCTTTGTTTTAAACCTCGCATGTGGCAGGAGCAGGCCCTGACCGCTTCTATACACAGCCAGATGCTCTCGCTCCCCTAAAAAGAAAGGTTTTTTGTCGTTTTTTAACTTGTATATATATCTACTTCTACATTCTTATCCGCGAATTGCAGCAATAGCTGCTCCGCGATCTTTTTCATTATATACTGCAGATCCAGCAACAAGAACATTCGCTCCTGCTTCTACACATAGTTTTGCTGTTTCTGCATTCACGCCGCCATCAATTTCAATCTCTACTTGTAAATTACGTTCACGAACCATATCAGCGACTTGTTTCACTTTCGGCAATACAGAGTGAATGAATTTTTGTCCGCCAAACCCTGGATTTACAGTCATAAGTAGAACCATATCGATTTCTTCTAATACGTGTTCAATCATGGAAACTGGTGTATGTGGATTTAAAACAACACCTGCTTTAATGCCATGTGATTTAATTAATTGAATCGTACGATGTAAGTGCGCGCAAGCTTCTACATGTACCGTAATAATATCCGCTCCTGCTTTCGCAAAAGCCTCAATGTACTGATCCGGATTTTCAATCATAAGATGAACATCTAATGGTAAAGAAGTAATTGGACGAATAGCTTCCACAATTAACGGTCCAATTGTAATGTTCGGAACAAAATGTCCGTCCATTACATCGACATGTATGTAATCTGCTCCGCCTTTTTCTACATCTTTAATTTCTTCTCCCAATCTTGAAAAATCTGCTGATAAAATCGATGGTGCAATTTTAATCATAATTAATACCTCGGCTTTCTCTCTCTAATTTCTTCAATAAACTGCACATAGTGCTCATAACGATAGTTTGTAATATTCCCTTCTTCTACCGCTTCTTTCACCGCACATTTCGGTTCAGAAAGGTGTGTACAACCTCTAAATTTACAGTATTGACTCCGTTCTTTCAACTCTGGAAAACAATATGTGAGATCTTCTACTTCTATATCGATGAAATCGAGTGAACTAAATCCAGGTGTATCCGCCACAAGTCCACTCCCTACTTCAATTAATTCTACATGTCTTGTCGTATGCTTACCTCGCCCTAAATGAGCTGAAATCCCACTCGTTTTTAGCGCTAAATCTGGACGTAATACATTTAAAAGCGACGATTTCCCTACACCAGATTGTCCTGCTACAACGGAAACACACCCTTCTAAAAACGGCTTTAATACATCTATACTTTCTGATGTTGTTGTTGAAGTGAATACAACATCATATCCAATTGCAATGTAATCCTTTGCATATGCTTCAATCTTTTCACGCGTTTTCACATCTACTAAATCCATCTTACTAATACAAATAATCGGCTTAATGTTATGAAACTCAATTAAAACTAAAAACCGATCTAATAGTAATGGATTGAATTCTGGCTCTACAGCTGAAAACACAAGAAGTGCTTGATCGATATTCGCAATCGGTGGACGCACAAGCTCATTTTTTCGTTCTAATATCTCTAGAACATATCCTTCACTCGGGTTATCGGCTTGAAATATAACTTGATCACCAACAAGCGGTGTAATCTTATGTTTACGAAATACACCACGTCCTCGGCACTGTGTGATCTCTTCTTCATGCTGCACATAGTAGAACCCACTTAAAGCTTTTATAATTTTCCCTTCTGGCATACATTCTCTCCTTTTTTTACCTTGTTCTAAAAGACATAAAAATAGCTATTCATAATACACTTTAGAACGAGATTCGCTCAACTCACCATTTATAATTATTTTTAATAGGAGTTTCACTTTATTGCGTTGGATACAAAACTTCTTTTTCAATTAAGGTCGTTCCATCACGAACAATTTTGTAACGCCCTTTTTTTCCTTCTTGAATAATAAACTCAAGAGAGACTGTCGTTGACTCTGTTATTGTTCTCGTTTCAAGCGGTTTATCCATAGTATTTTGCATATCTTCTTTATATATTTCAATTTTTTGTGGTGTTTTCTCTCCAGTTGCTGGCCCTTGATACTGAATTGGAATATTATCAACTTTTACAATTTTTGTTGGTTTTTCTTTTTGTCCTTCAGAGACAGTAATTGTTACTTTTGCCCCTTCTTTTAAATTCGTATCTGGTTTTGGCGATTGGGAAATAACTAGCCCCTTATCCACTTTATCGGAATACTCTCTCTTTATTTCCGGCACAAGTTTTTTCTCATTTAAATAGCTATTCACGCTACTTTCTGTCCAACCGGAAAAATCGGCGAGGCTAATTTGTTTTGGCCCTTTACTAATCCACACCTTTACCTCTTGCTCTTCTTCTATAATATCTTGTCCTGCTTCTGGACTTTGTAACACAATTTCACCGCGCGGCTTTTCACTTTCAATATAATCAGGAACAACCCCTTTATATGAAGTCAATCCATCTTTAATCTTTTCATAATCTTGCCCTATCAAATTAGGCATTTTTTTCTTTTGCTTTCCACCAGATTTAAAAATTGTAATTTTTGTATTTTCTCGTACAACTCGTCCTGCCGCTGGACTTGTTTTAATAACCTTACCTTCTTCCACTTCATCTGTATATATAACTTGAGGTGACGTCAAGTCGAATCCTTTAAGTGTATTCACTGCTGTTTCATATGTCATTCCAGATACATCTGGCACTTTGACTTCTTTTGGAATAAAGAAACCTGGTATCACCGTCACTGCTAATATTCCACAAACAACTAAAAATAGGAACGTCGTTAATAAAATTTTAAGCCAACGATTGCTTTTTTTCTTTTTCTTTTTTTGTTCTTCTTCTGGTTTATCCTGCTGTTTTTCTTCTTTCGACTTTCCAGCTAAAACAATTGTTTCTTCAGTATTTGCACTTATTAACTGTTCCTGCTGAATGATAGGAATCGCTTTTGTGGCTTCCATATCTTCTGGTATATAGAAAGGTTGTTCATTTATTCGCTCTGGATATAATGCAGTTTCAATATCACGTTTCATTGCATTTACAGACTGATAACGATGAAACGGATCTTTCGCTGTTGCCTTTAAAATAATATTTTCTACACTTTGTGGAATATCAGGGTTCCACCTTTTTGGAGATGGTGTTTCATTTTGCAAATGTTTCAGTGCAATAGAAACAGCAGATTCTCCGGAAAATGGCGGCCTTCCAGTTAATAATTCAAACATTACAATTCCAAGAGAATAAATGTCTGATTGCTTATTTGCAACACCACCTCTTGCCTGTTCAGGAGATAAATAATGAACAGAACCAAGAACAGAATTTGTATGTGTTATGGTAGTTGCACTTGTTGCGGTTGCAATCCCAAAATCTGTAACCTTTACAACACCATCATTTCGAATTAAAATATTGTGAGGCTTAATATCACGGTGGACAATTTCAAAATGATGCGCATGAGCCATCGCAGCAGTTAATTGCTCCATAATATTAATCGCTTCTTCTACAGGAAGAAGACCTCGCTGTTGTATATATTGTTTTAACGTTTGACCTGGCACATACTCCATAACAAGATAATAGATTCCATCTTCTTCTCCAACATCATACATATTCACAATATTTGGATGCGATAGCGTTGTAACCGACTGTGCTTCTCGATGGAAACGCTTAATAAATTCCTCATTATTGGAATAGTCAAGTCGCAACATTTTTACAGCTACATCACGATCGAGTATGTCATCATGCGCCAAATATACATTGGCCATTCCTCCTCCGCCGATCATTTTAAGTAGCTTGTAACGGTCATTTAGGCGTCTTCCAATCATCACGTTGTCATTCACCTACTTTCGTTCGCCGAGTCCGCATAATCAATAATGACAAGAGTAATATTGTCTTCTCCTCCAAAATCATTTGCAAGCTGCACAAGCTGCACACTTTTTGTTTGCAGAGGTTCATTAGACTGTAAAATTTCTTTCATATTACTCATTGCAACTTTATTAGATAACCCATCCGAGCAGAGTAACAACTGATCTCCCTCTTCTAATACTAAGGTTTTCACATCTAATATAACGGTTTCTTCCGTTCCAAGCGCCCTAAGTAAAACATTTTTTCTTGGATGATATTCAGCATCTTCTTTGGAAATTTCCCCATGCCGAACGAGTTCATTTACAAGGGAATGGTCTTCTGTAACAAGTGACATATAATCATCTGATAGCATATAACAGCGACTATCTCCAATATGACCAATCGTTACAAAAGTATCCGTACATATAGCAGCAACGATTGTTGTTCCCATTCCACTGCATTCTGGATGTTCTCCAGAATATTTATATACTCGTTCATTAATAATTTGTGCATGATTATGTAACCATTGTTCTGCTTTTTTAGGCTTATCCATATTGTACGTTTGTTTCCAGTAGTCATGGAACAGTTGGATTGCCATCGAGCTAGCAACATCGCCTGCTCGATGACCTCCCATTCCATCTGCTACAACCGCTAAAATATCTCCATCTAAATTATGAAATACTCCTGCACTATCTTCATTATGTTGACGAACTTTTCCCTTATCTGATAGAAACACGGTTTTCATCATCTCACCTCGTCTCTTCTTTGCGCTCCTTTGCACGCAATTGACCGCAGGCTGCATCAATATCATGACCTTGCTCGCGACGAATTGTTACGTTAACTCCACGATCTTTTAATGTTTTTTCAAACAAGAAAATTTGTTCACGTGGCGTTCTCACATAATCGCGTTCTGGTACATAGTTAACCGGAATTAAGTTAACATGACATTTTACACCTTTTAACAGCTGAGCTAACTCTTCAGCATGTTCGACTTGGTCATTCTCTCCTCCAAATAAGCCATATTCAAACGTAACACGGCGCCCTGTTTTTTCAGTATAATATTTAATAGCTTCCATTAAATCTGGCAGCTTGTACGCTCGGTTGATTGGCATTAATTTTGAACGCAGCTCTGTATTTGGAGCATGTAAAGAAACCGCAAAATTAATTTGTATATTTTCTTCAGCAAACTTATAAATTTTCGGGATAATTCCACTTGTTGATACCGTCATATGACGAGCCCCAATGTGAAGACCTTTTTCATGATTCACGATGCGTAAAAACGCCATTAAACTGTCATAATTATCAAACGGTTCTCCGATTCCCATTACAACAAGGGAGCTAACACGCTCATCTGAAGCGTCTAACTCACGTTGTACTTCAACTACTTGCGCAACAATCTCACCAGCTTCTAAATTACGTTTTAAGCCGCCTAGTGTTGACGCACAAAATGTGCAGCCAATTCGGCACCCAACTTGTGTTGTCACACAAATTGAATTTCCATATTCATGGCGCATTAATACTGTTTCAATCGAATAACCATCATGCAGTTGGAATAAAAATTTAATCGTTCCATCTGAAGATGTTTGTTTTACTAATGTTTTTAAAGTCGTAATATCAAAGGAATTCGACAATTTTTCACGCAATCCTTTAGAAAGGTTTAACATATCCTCAAAAGTCGTTACTCTTTTTTTGTATAGCCAATCAAAAATTTGACTGGCACGGAATTTAGGTTCTCCTTGTTCCTTTAACCATTGTTCCATATCATGAAGCTGCAAGGAATAAATAGATGGCTTTTTCTCTTCTAATTCTTTCTTTTGTTTTTTTACAGTAGTTTCCATGATGCTACACCTTCTTTCTTAAACAAGCAATATAAAATCCATCCGTTGCAAAGTAATGTGGCAAAATTTGCACTTCACCATTAACTACATAAGGATGCACAGCTTTTGGTAATCGGTCTTTCATTGTTGCATCCCATTCAAATTCAGGATGTGATTGTAAAAACTGCTCTATTACTTGTTCATTTTCTACTTTCTCAATTGTACACGTACTATAAACAAGGCGTCCTCCCTTTTTCAACAAAGGAGCTACCTTTTCTAAAATAGATAGTTGAATATTAGCAAGTCTTTCACTATCTTCTTTCTGTTTCCCTATTTTAATATCTGGTTTACGGCGGATTACTCCAAATCCAGAACACGGTGCATCTACTAATACTTTATCAAAGCTTTCTTGTTCAAAATGTTCTTGCACTTTCCGTGCATCAAGAGCTTTCGCTTCTACATTTTCTAATTCAAGACGCTTTGCTTGCTGCTGAATTAAACGCACTTTATGTGGGTGTAAGTCAAGAGAAATAACTTTCCCCGTTCCTCCCAATCGTTCTGCAATATGCGTCGTTTTCCCACCAGGAGCAGCGCAGCTATCTAGAACTATATCTCCTGCCTCTGGATCAAGCGCACGAGCTACAAGCATAGAACTTTCATCTTGAATAGATAACATCCCTTCTTGAAATGCTCCTGTATGAGCTACATTCCCTTTTTCAATTTGGATCGCATCTTCCGATAAATCGCCATGCTTTGCTTGAATTCCTTCTGTTTCTAACATTTTGAGCGCATCTTCTCTAGACGCTTTCGCTACGTTAACGCGAGCTGTCGGAACTGGCGGGAGTAAGTTTACTTCGCACATTTGCTTTGCCGTTTCAATTCCGTATGCTTCTATCCATTCTTTAACAAGCCATTCTGGATGACTTGTTGCAATAGCAAGACGCTTTTCCGGACTTTTAATCTCATCTAGTGATGGAATACCTTCACGCTGAATCGAACGAAGTACTCCATTCACAAGTCCGGCGATTCCTTTATGGCCACGACGCTTCGCAATTTCAACCGCTTCATGAATGGCTGCCCGTTCTGGAACACGATCTAAATACAACATTTGATATAAAGAGAGACGAAGCAATACTTTTACCCACAGTTCAATCTTTTTTCGTAAAAACGGCTGTAAATAATAATCAAGTGTATCGCGTCGTTGAATTGTTCCGTATACAATTTCAGTTAACAATCCAACGTCTTTTTTATCAATACTATTTTTTTCAATAAGGTTGTTTAAAAGCAAATTGCTATATGCGCCGCTTTTTTCAACTTGCGTTAAACCGTCAAGAGCTAATTCACGAACGTTTTGTTTCATGCGTCTTCTCCTAACTTCGTACCTATTTCAGGCTTTGTTCCACGTAAAAATTGCGAACAGTCCATACGTTTTTTACCAGATGGTTGCAACTCAGTAATCTTAATTGCCGTTGCATTTCCTGTAGCCACAACGAAACCATCTTCTTCAATTGCAACAACTGTTCCAGCTTCAGCTTTTTCTGTGACAGGAACTTTTTCTCCCCACCATACTTTTACAACCTGTCCTGCTAATGTCGTATAAGCAACTGGCCAAGGATTTAAGCCACGAATATGATTGTAAATCTCTTCTCCAGTTTTCGACCAATCAATCTTTTCCTGCTCACGTTTGATATTATAAGCAAATGTTGCTTCTTCCTCATTTTGTTTAATTGGTTCTAACTTTCCTTGTATTAAAAGCGGCACCGTTTTAGATAATAACTGAGCTCCAGCTACGCTTAATTTATCAAATAATGAGCCGGTTGTTTCGCGTTCGGTAATTTCGACTTCTACTTGCGTTAAAATATCACCCGCATCTAATTTTTCAACCATATACATGATCGTAATGCCTGTTTTCTCTTTTCCTTGCATAATCGAATAATGAATAGGTGCACCGCCGCGAAGTTCTGGAAGTAACGAAGCATGGACATTAATACATCCATATTTCGGCGCTTCTAAAATTTCATTTGGAACGATTTGTCCGAATGCAGCTGTCACAATCAAATCTGGCTCTAATGCCAATACCTTTTCATATTCATCTTTTTCACGAATCTTTAACGGTTGCAATACCGGAATACCATGTTTTTCTGCTTCAACTTTCACAGGCGTTGGGGTTAATACTTTTTTTCTACCTACTGGACGATCTGGCTGCGTCACAACACCAATCACATCATATCCATCTTCAATAAGACGACGAAGCACCGGCACTGAAAAGTCCGGTGTTCCCATAAATACAACTTTCACCATTTGAAAAACTCTCCTTTTACATCTCTTCTAATTCATTTTCCTCATAATATCGCGTTACTTTCGATGTAAATAACACACCATGTAAATGATCGATTTCATGTTGAATTGCACGGGCCAAAAAGCCGTCTGCTTCTAATAAATACACTTTACCACGACGATTTTGGGCACGTACTTTAATATACTCAGCACGTGTTACATCACCAAAAAGCCCCGGAAAACTTAAGCAGCCTTCGGGACCTACTTGTTCACCACGTTTTTCTAAAATAACAGGATTAATTAATTCAATCTTCCCGTTATCATCATCAATGTCTACAACAGCAACTTGCATACTAACACCAACTTGCGGCGCTGCTAATCCAACACCATCCGCAATTAACATTGTTTCGTGCATATCTTTTAAAAGCTTCACTAACTTTTTATCAAAATTAATAACACGTTCACACGGTGTTTCTAATACTTCATTTGGATGTTTTACAATTTCTAATGTTGCCATACTACTCTCCTTTTCAACATACAATCAGATTGAAACTTCCATCAATGGAGGCAACTCCATTGATGATTTGCTTGCCTATTCAGGCACATGCCAGCAGTACGGGCAACGAGGACCTTCTTCCTAGCTTATAAAAGTTTCACTCTATTTTATCCATTTGCCTCTAAATTCAGCTCTACTACATCAACATAGTTGGATTAAAATCAATTGAGATTTGCAAGTCTTTTTGCATTTCTGCCTGATAATGTTCATTTACCATTTTAAGCACGTACTTTAAGTTTAGTTCCCGTTTGTATTTTATCATGCATTGGTATCGATATCTATCTTTTATACGAGGAATTGCCGAAGCAACTGGACCTAAGATCATCGTTTGCTGTGAGCAATGTTGTCGTAAAAAACCAACAATTTTTTCTGTTACCTGCACTGCTTTTAATAATTCCGGGTGAGATACTGTAACTAACGTAACATAATAATATGGTGGATATTGCCGCATTTTCCTCATATACATTTCACGCTCAAAAAACAAATCATACTTCTGCTTTTTTGCTAATTCTATACTATAATGTTCAGGTGTATACGTTTGAATGACTACTTCTCCTGGAAGCTCGTGACGTCCAGCTCGACCACTTACTTGCGTTAAAAGCTGATACGTTTTTTCACTTGCCCGGAAATCCGGCAAATGCAACATTGTATCTGCTGTTAATACACCTACAAGCGTCACATTTGGAAAATCAAGACCTTTCGCAATCATCTGCGTCCCAAGTAATATATCAGCTTCTCCTGCCCCAAATGACTTCAGGAGCTTTTCATGCATCCCTTTACGACTTGTCGTATCCACATCCATTCGAATAACGCGTGCTTCTGGAAACAATTTTGTAATTTCTTCTTCAACCTTTTGTGTCCCTGTCCCAAAGAAGCGGATATGGGAGCTATTACAAGCAGGACAAGCATTCGGTAAATGTTCCTCATAACTACAGTAATGACATTTCAAACGGTTATTCATTCTGTGATATGTAAGCGAAATATCACAGTGTGGACATTGTACGACATATCCGCAATCACGACACATAACAAATGTCGAATGCCCTCTTCGATTTAAAAAAAGCACCATTTGTTCTTTTTTCTCTAATCGATCCGCTATCTTCTCATGAAGAAGCTGAGAAAACATAGAACGATTACCATCACGAAGCTCTTCTCTCATATCAATAATCTCAACTGCAGGCAAATCCTTTTCATTCATCCGCTTCGCCATTGTAAGCAGTTTATATACACCTTTTTGAGCGCGAGCAAACGATTCTAGTGTAGGCGTAGCACTTCCTAACACAACAGGACAATTGTGATATTCTCCCCGCCGAATCGCAACAGAACGTGCATGGTAGCGTGGATTATCCTCCTGTTTGTAACTCGATTCATGTTCTTCATCAATAATTATAATTCCTAAATTCTCAAATGGTGCAAAAATTGCTGAACGCGCCCCTACAACTACTTTGACTTCTTTCCGTAAAATCTTACGCCATTCATCATATTTTTCACCAACAGACAATGCACTATGAAGAACTGCCACTTGCGAGCCAAAACGCCCTTTAAAACGATCCACCATTTGCGGCGTTAACGAAATTTCAGGCACAAGTACTATGGCTTCTTTTCCTTTGCTAAGTACTTCTTCAATTGACTGTAAATAAACTTCTGTTTTTCCGCTCCCTGTGACACCGTACAGTAAAAACGTCTCATGCTGCTCTTCAGTAATGGTGGTTAAGATTGGTGCAATTACTTGTCGTTGCTCTTCTGTAAGCGGGAATGGCTTTGTGCGTTCGAAAGCATCATCATCATAGGGATTTCGATATACTTCCACATATTTTTCAGCTAACAAACCTTTTTTCACAAGTGATTTAATGGGAGCATCCGTCATTTGCAATTCTTCCATTACTATTTTTAACGGTACAGGCTGATAGTGTTCCATGAAATAATACAATACATCCTGCTGCTTTTTACTCTTTAGATGAAAAGCCGTTTCCTCCAATTCTTCAAAAGGCAAAACAGGTTGAATCATTTTTTGTTTTTTCTTTTGCGCCTTATCTTTTACTTCATAAACAACTTCAACAGTCCCTTTTGCAATTTCTGTTTGCACTGCACGGTACAACTGCGGCCATTCATCAAGTACATTCCAATCGATACTTTCTTTTCCTTGAAAGAGCTGCTTCACATTGGTCGCTACGTCTTCGGGCCGATGAAGACGTAGCTGTTTTTTATATGTCGCTTTAATTGCTGTTGGCAACATAACTTGGAACGCTGAAATTGTAAAACAAAGTGTTTCTTCTGTAAGCCAATTTCCAAGCTGTAGTAATTCCTCATTTAATACAGGTGTTACATCTAACAATTCATGTAATGTTTTCAACTTATTTACATCTACATCTACTGTATCTTTTATCCCAATGACAAATCCTTGTAATTTTCGCGGTCCAAAAGGAACAACAACTCGCATACCCGTTTGAACAAAATCTTCCCAACGTTTAGGAATAATATAATCGAATGGCCTATCCGTTTGCCTTGCTGAAACATCGACAATTACGCTTGCAAATTTCATGCAGGATCATCTTCCAACATTTTTTCAACATGCAGTAATATTTCTCGCGCTACTTCCTGCTTTGTTAATAATGGCAATTCAACCACGGCGCCATTTCGTTTATACATCGTCACAATATTTGTGTCCGTACCAAATCCTGCCCCTTCTGCTTTTACATCATTCGCAACAATCATATCAGCATTTTTTTCGCGTAATTTTTTCGTTGCATATTCTTCAACGTTTGTTGTTTCTGCTGCAAAACCAATGAGTAATTGATGTTCTTTTCGCTCACCTAATGTTTTCAAAATATCTGTCGTTCTTTCTAATTCAATAACTGTATCTCCGCTTTTCTTTTTCATCTTCTCATCGCACACAAACTTTGGACGGTAATCTGCTACTGCTGCTGTTTTAATTACAACATTCATATTAGCATAATGATGTAAAACCGCCTCTAACATATCTTGTGCTGATTCCACTTGTATTGTTGTTACATTCGCAGGCGGTGTTAGCGCTGTTGGACCAGAAATAAGAATGACTTCTGCACCAAGATTCGCCGCAACTTCCGCAAGTGCATATCCCATTTTGCCAGAAGAAAAATTCGTCATAAAACGAACTGGATCAATTTTTTCACGTGTCGGGCCAGCTGTCACCAATATTCGTTTCCCTTGCAGCGGCTTCTCTTCTGAAAAATGCTTCTCTAACATAGTTACAATGTTTTCTGGTTCTTCTAACCGACCTTTAGCAACATATCCGCAAGCTAAAAAGCCCTCTCCAGGCTCAATAAATGTATAGCCTAACTGTTTTAGCATTTGCATATTTTTTTGGACAACTGGATTTTCATACATATGAACGTTCATCGCAGCTGCAATCCACACTGGAGCTGTTGTCGCGAGAAGCGTCGTTGAAACCATATCATCGGCAAGACCATTTGCGAATTTACCAATGATGTTTGCTGTCGCCGGTGCAACAAGTACAAGATCAGCCCAATCTGCTAAATCAATATGAGCAATGACTGCTGAATCCTTTTCATCAAATGTATCTGTGTATACATCATGGCGAGAAAGTGCTTGAAATGTAAGCGGTGTAACAAACTTCGTTGCCGATTCACTCATTATTACTTTTACAAGCGCACCTGCCTGTGTTAATTTACTTGTTAGCGCAGCTGCTTTAAATACAGCAATGCCCCCCGTAACACATAAAAGTATTTTTTTCCCTTTTAGCATAAGTCTCGTCCTCTTTCTTTCATCATCCTTAACCCAATTCGAACTTCAATTCATTCATCATCACAGCCTGCAAATATAAGCTACCGTTATTCTAACTTCCATCAGTGGGGACTTCATCCCCCGCTGATGGAAAGCCCTCACCTATTTTCTTCGATTTTCTCGGAACCTTGAGGTGGGGGACTTACTGTCCGCGAATAGCGGGATAAATCCATTTTGTTTTTTTCGGCATATAAGTCGCTGCTATGCAGAATACAACATGACCACAACTTGCTTTCTCCCTTTGTTTTAAACCTCGCATGTGGCAAAAATAAGCCCTGACCGCTTCTATGCACGGCCAGACGCTCTCGCCCACCTAAAAAGAAAGCTTTTATCTCATTTTTAAATTTATCAACATCGTAAAAAAATAACAACCTACTTGTAAATAGGTTGTTACTGTTACATAGAAAAGTATAGTATCTATGCCTCTATTTGTCGAAAATAACGCATTATTTTTGGTTGTTATCTTCACTTGGTTCGTAGCTTAATAATTGTGCATGAATTTCTTCTAATGATTTCCCTACAAATTTATGAGATACCGGTTTTTCAACAGCACAATCATTATGCTCTTGCATTTCACGAGCGCGCTTTGCAGCTACTGTTACTAGCGTATATTTAGAATCAATTTTTTGTAACAATGCATCAATAGATGGGTTTAACATATTATATTTCCTCCGTCATTTCTTTATAATATTTTGCTACTCGCTCACGGCGACAATGTTCACCTATCACAATTGCATTAATACGTTCGCAAGCAAGTTCTACTTCATCGTTTTCTACTACGTAGTCATAAGCATCCATCATTTCGATTTCTTCTTTTGCTACTGTTAAACGATTTTGAATTACTTCTTCTGTTTCTGTACCGCGGCCCACAATTCGGTTTTTTAGTTCCGATAAACTTGGAGGAGCTAAAAAGACAAATACTCCTTCTGGAAAAGCTTTCTTTACTTGAATGGCACCTTGCACTTCAATTTCTAAGAAAACATCTTTCCCTTGCTGTAATGTTTGCTCGACATAATCAATTGGTGTTCCATAATAGTTCCCAACAAACTCCGCCCATTCCAGCAGTTTATTATTTTGAATCATCTCTTCAAACTCTTCTCTCGTTTTAAAGAAATAATCAACGCCGTCTACTTCTCCTTCACGTGGTTTACGCGTTGTTACAGAAATAGAGTATTGTAAATTTGTATCTTCTTGACTGAACAATTCCTTTCGAACTGTTCCTTTTCCAACACCAGAAGGCCCTGAAAGAACGATGAGCAACCCTCTTCTACTTCTCATATATATGTTAAACCTACCCTTCGTCACTTAAATCTTCTTTATTGTTTAACCGATGTGCAATTGTTTCCGGTTGTATCGGACTTAAAACAATATGTCCATCATCCATAACAATCACCGCTCGCGTTTTTCGCCCATAGGTAGCATCAAGCAGCACATTTTGTTCGCGCGCTTCCTGTACTAACCTCTTAATCGGTGCTGATTCCGGACTTACAATAGAAATAATTCGATGTGCAGATACGATATTTCCATATCCAATATTTAAAAACCGCATGGCCATAATTTGCGCCTCCTAGTAAGTCTATCCGATTTCTCCCTCTCGTATAACTTCGTATACAATTGACAGCTACTCAATATTTTGTACTTGTTCACGGATTTTTTCAAGATTATTTTTCATTTCCACAACATATTTTGAAATGGTTAAGTCATTTGCTTTTGAACCAATTGTATTTATTTCACGATGCATTTCTTGTACGATGAAATCCATTTTCCTTCCAACAGGCTCTTTACTTTGCAATGCCTCTTGAAATTGTTCTAAATGACTTTGTAAACGAACTAACTCTTCATGAATATCACAGCGGTCTGCAAACACCGCTATTTCTGTAAGTAATCGTTGTTCTTCTAATTCTTGATTATGTAATTCTTTCAAACGGTTTTCTAAGCGCTCACGATATTTTTGAATAACTGACGGCGCATAAGGAATAATGGCGTGCACACACGTGTTAATTCCTTGTAAACGATGCTCCAAATCTTTATGCAGTCGTTCCCCTTCACCATCACGCATCGTTTTTAACATGCTAGCTGCGCGGCGAACCGCCTCATACAAACTATGTTCAAACGCTTCATTTACATTTTCAACTTCTTCAATTGCTGTCACTTCTGGCATAGCAATAAGCTGTTGTAATGTAATCGAATCCTGTAATTGAAATTTCCCCTTCGCTTCTTCCATAATGAGCTTATATTGCTCTAAAAGGGACCAATCCACGCGTAACTTTCGTTCAACGAGTCCTTCCCCTTCAACAATGATCGATACTTCAATACGTCCGCGGCCTACTTGTTCTGCAATTAACTTGCGGATTTTATCCTCGAACACCATCATTTGCTTTGGAAGACGAATATTCATCTCTAAAAAACGATGGTTGACCGACTTCATTTCTACTGTAATTTGAAACGCATTACTTTCTACTTTTGCGCGTCCAAAACCTGTCATACTCGAAATCATTTTATCACATCCAAGCCATGATCTTACTCAATGAAAAAGGTAATAGAGACTCTACTCTACTACCTTTTCAAATTATAGCATACTTTTATGTCATTTACTATTTCAAGTTTACCCCTCTTTTATATACAATTGGTTTCTTCTTTTCAGACTTCCCAGTTAGCAAGGATCCAACTAATAAAAATGTTGGAATAGAAGAAAGTCCACCAATTAATAACCAATCTCTCGATTGAATTGGCATCGTACTAAAAATCGGTTGCAGCGGCGGATAATATATGACTACTAGCATGAGTAAAATCGAAATAATTACCGCCCCTACTAAATACATATTTCCAAATGGATTACGGTGAAAGACAGAATGCTCACTCCGGCAATCAAACACATGAATAAGCTGAGCTAATACAAGTGTTGCAAAGGCAACTGTTTGCGCATACTTTAATTCATTTGGATGTTGATTGAATGTAATGATAAACGCTAAGAGTGTCATCGCACCGATTAAAAAGCCTCGGCTCACAATTTTCCATGCAAGCCCTCTCGCAAATACCCCTTCTTTTGGATGGCGTGGTTTTCTTCTCATCACATCACCTTCTGCTGCATCAAGTCCAAGCGCCATCGCGGGCAAACCATCTGTTACTAAATTCACCCATAAAATTTGAATCGGTACGAGTGGCAGTGGCAATGCTAATATCATTGCAAATAGCATAACTAAAATTTCGCCAACATTAGACGCTAATAAGTAACGAATAAACTTACGAATGTTTTCGTAAATATTTCTTCCTTCTTTAATCGCCGCTTTAATAGTAGCAAAATTATCATCTAATAACACAAGAGATGATGCTTCTTTCGCAACATCTGTCCCAGTAACCCCCATCGCCACACCAATATCAGCTGCTTTTATAGCAGGCGCATCGTTCACGCCGTCGCCGGTCATTGCCACAATATGATCTTTATTTTGCAACGCCTTCACAATTTTCAACTTATGTTCCGGAGAAACACGCGCAAAGACATATGTTTCATCCACAATATCTTCCAACTCTTCAACTGACATGTTTGCAAGTTCAATTCCTTCCACAACGCGGCCGCCAGATGGTAAAATCCCAAGCTGCTCGGCGATTGCCATCGCTGTAACTTTATGGTCTCCTGTAATCATAATTGTTTTAATCCCCGCCTCTTTACACTCTTGCACCGCTTGTTTCACTTCAGGTCTTGGCGGATCAATCATTCCTTGCAGTCCAATAAACATTAAATCTCGTTCTGCTTCTCGTTCACTTTCCAATTGCTCTGTTGTTTTTAAAGGCTTAAAAGCAATCGCAATTGTACGAAGTGCCTGACTTCCTAACTGATGAATAGCCGTTTGCACTTCATTTCGATACAATTCTGTTAATGGCTGCTGTTTATTTCCCCATAAAATAGTTTGACTCATTTGTAATAAAACATCAGGCGCTCCCTTTGTTATTACAAATTTTTTTCCTGCCTTGTCACGAACGATGACACTCATCATTTTCCGCGTTGAATCAAATGGAAACTCGTGAATGACCTCAAATTGATCCTTTATGCCTTCTCTTGAAATACCAGATTTCATCGCCGCTACAACGAGGGCACCTTCCGTCGGATCACCATCTAATACATATGATTTTTTCTTTTTCACAATATTTGCGTTGTTACATAGACATCCAAATGTAAGGAGCTGATATAAAGAGCGAGCCGCTGTTGGATTTATTTTCTTATCGTCTTTCATAAATTCGCCACTTGGTTCATAACCTTGCCCCGTTACATTCCACGTTTCACCACTCGACCAGACATGTGTGACCATCATTTTATTTTGCGTCATTGTCCCTGTTTTGTCTGAACAAATGACAGATGCGCATCCTAAAGTTTCAACCGCAGGTAACTTTCTTACAATTGCTTTTTTCTTAATCATCCGTTGAACACCAAGTGAGAGTGCTACTGTAACAATGGCCGGCAATCCTTCAGGAATCGCTGCAACCGCAAGCGAAACACCTGCTAAAAACATATGATACATTTCATTACCTTGATAAACACCAACTAATACAACAAGTGCTGTTAAAATTAATGCAACGATAATTAAGATTTTTCCAAGCTGCTCAAGCCTTCTCTGTAGCGGCGTTTCATTTTGCTCCGCATTTTGCAGCATATTTGCAATTTGTCCCATCGCTGTATTCATTCCAGTTCCAATAACAACGCCAATACCGGATCCTCTCGTAATCATCGTTCCCATAAATGCCATATTGGTTTGATCACCAATTGAAACATCAGTACCATGCAGAACATCAATCTTCTTTTGGACCGGCACTGATTCTCCAGTTAATGCAGACTCTTCAATATATAGACTTGAAGCTTCAATGAGCCGTATATCCGCACCGATACGATCCCCGCTTGAAAATTTTATAATGTCTCCAAGCACAAGACCTTTCGAAGGAATCTTCATCCATCTCCCATTCCGAAGTGCAGTTACTTGCGGGGCGGCCAGCTCTTTTAATGCTTCCAGTGATTTTTCTGCTTTTCTCTCTTGAAAAAAACCGAGAATACCATTAATAATGACAATTGCCACAATCGCGATTGCATCCACATATTCTCCTAAAAAAGCAGAAATAATCGTTGCACCAAACAAAACAAGTACCATAAAATCTTTAAATTGCGCCAAAAACACAATAAGTGCAGAAGGCCTTTTTGCTTCTTGTAATTCGTTTGGGCCAAGTTTTTTCAGCCGCACTTCTACCTCTTGCTCCGTCAATCCTGTTTTTACATTTGTATTCGTTCGCTCTTCTACTTCATGTGCACGCAGTTCATACCAATTCATCTCGCCATCTACCTCCTGATTGCAGACATGCTCTAATGAAAGCTTATTCAGCCTCGTCCGAAAAAATGCTATAATTAACTTTTAGTGAGAAAGGAGTGTTCAACGTGGCATTCGATGGATTATTTACAAGAGCAATCACACATGAAATTGCAAACTCTCTTCAAACAGGAAGAATTTCAAAAATATATCAACCGTCAAAATATGAAATTTTATTACATATTCGGGCAAACGGAAAAAATCAAAAATTACTTCTTTCCGCTCACCCAACATATGCGCGGATGCATCTAACAACACAAAACTATGACTCCCCTGCATTACCACCAATGTTTTGCATGCTTCTTCGCAAACATTTAGAAGGTGGATTCATTGAAAAAATTGAACAAATTGATTTAGAACGAATGATTCAAATTACTATTCGCAGCCGCAATGAAATTGGTGATGAATCATTAAAAACAGTAATTATTGAGATTATGGGACGCCATAGCAATATCATTTTAGTAGACTCCAAAACAAATATTATTTTGGACAGCTTAAAACACGTTTCCTTAGCGGTAAACCGTCACCGTACTGTATATGCCGGGATTGAATATGTTGCACCGCCAAC
>Ga0102589_1002838_pt1 | contig 19033 bp, 16 predicted proteins | sample AraplaMF_Col_mLB_FD_76858 | JGI IMG/M metagenome (GOLD analysis project Ga0102589, IMG submission 76858) | Arabidopsis root microbial communities from the University of North Carolina, USA - plate scrape MF_Col_mLB | ecosystem: Host-associated > Plants > Roots > Endosphere | place: USA... | reverse complement strand
ACGTAATCAGGTTCTTTTGAAACATATGATTCTTCGATATGCTTCTGAAATAGCTTTTCTCCATCATCATTAGTAACTGTTTCTTTAACTTCTTTACTGATCTTTTTTCTTTGTGTATCTCCAATTAGTTCTTTTTCCCAATTATAAAAATTAAATAAGTTCAAGGTGTTTCGTTTATTTTTATAATCTATTTTAGGTTATAGTACATAACAAATATGATTAATTTTCTTTTCAAAGCGTAGTAGAAGATAAAAAGCAACAATAATAGGAAAGCCAAAATTCCCAATAAGATTAGGCCATTGTTCTATCTTGATTACTTCCTTTTAGATACCGTTATTTCATATAATACGGTCCAATCAAAAGGGTTTGGATGTGTTCTAAGAAAGAAAGCCGTTGGAACTAACAATTCCAACGGCTTTCTTTCTTAGAATAACAATAAGCATAGAAACAAATTTATCGATTTAGAATATTATATTTCATGCTAACTAGAGATGAGGTGAAAACTGTGAAATCAAAACCATCTAAAAGTAAGAAAACAGCAAATAGTGTAGAAAGTCATCAGCTAGATAAATCTATAGTATCTGAAGTCAATGATATTGTAGAAGTTCCTATTCCATATCAAAGTTTTCAAGAACAAGTTGTATATCTAGTAAATGAAGAAAGGAAGGGATGTGGTATCGCCCCCCTTATGATTGATTCAAAATTAAGTGAAGTTGTAAACCTGAAAGCTGCTGATATGAGGGATAATAATTATTTTTCACATTATAGTCTCCAATATGGTACGCCTTTTGAAATGTTGAGAAATTTTGGTGTTTCGTATCGATATGGAGCTGAAAACATTGCCGCCGGTTATATAACTCCTCAGGAGGTGTTTGAAGGATGGAAAAATAGTCCTGGCCATTATGCTAATATGTTAGGCCCTAATTACAAATATACCAGAGTAGGTTATGTTCAAGGCCTAGATTTTAATGAATATCAGACTTATTGGGTTCAATTGTTTACTGGATAATAAAATTCAATATATTTTTATAGGGAAAACAAGATTTAGACATTCTTTTATGAGAATTGTTTATGAGGATATGATTTTATAATATAGATTCATAAAATTTTGGGCATGTTCTAATATAGAAAAAGTTGTTAGAGTTTTGGTATCTAATGGCTTTTTTATTCCGGTAACATTCATTATGGTACGATAAGCTATCACTTTTATATAGTGTGGCTTACGCTACTAGTTTAGACGCAAAAACTATCTCTATCCAAAACTGCGAATTTGGTAACGGATTTGTGGGTTGCATGCGGAAATGCGGAAACAGAGAGTCCGTGCACGACTCAGAACACTGCTAGGAGGGATGAGTATGGGAAACATTAGGGGAGGTTTATAAGCTTCGTAAATGTTAGCTCAGCATAATGTATAGGTTCGCTTGGGTATTGCTAAGAGGGAAAGTAGATCCATAATGCTGTTGTGATGCATCTCGTATCTATAGAATGCGGAACCTGATAAGCCCTTTGTCATCAGTAGCGAGATCGTAAGATCAAACGGTGTGACAGAGGGTAAAGGATACGGGAGAAAGCGAATGTCGTTGCCTGGAAAGAGGACAGGAAAGTAGGAAACTGTATAACTGGATGGATATTATCGTCTTTACGGACAAACCTACGATAGGCCCTAAAGGGGGCATACTTCTCCATTGGTCCCTCTTAGACACATAAAGTTGTGGCTATCTTCTGATGAACGAAACGTACTGTTATGTATACCTCCACTCGGAGCGTCGACGTACGTTTTACTTACCTTTATGGCGTGTGATGAAGATACGACAGCAAATGGACCCGCAATGGAAGACTTGGGTCGACGTGTCTTGAAAGAGACTTGCACAGTTCTTAGGATAGTCAAGTAGGGCAGTGGTACCCTAACTGCCCTACTTAACTATCTTTGTATATGATATACAGTTCAAAAATATGAAAACTTCCTTATTTCGAACTAAATAACTATTTTTAGACAAAAACTAATAATTAGAGGAGGTGAAGTTTATTAATCCATTAGTTTTCTATTTTGCACATTACTAACCTTAGATAAGCTTGGTACATTGTTCTGGGTATAGCATTAAAAGAATCAACATTATTTCCCTTTAGTTTTCTTTCTAAAATTATTTTTTCTTACTTTAGCTCCTTTGATTTTCTTTCCGTACTTCTTAATAATCACACCGCCTTGATTAGCGTTCTGCCCACCTTTTTTAGCAATCTGCCCCCCCTGGTTAGCATTTTGTCCTCCATTACCACTAATTTGTCCTCCAGTTTCAGCATGGTTATAAATGTTAATTTGAATAAAGATGTTTGCTCTTTTCTGCTTTTTATGTTGATGATTTAGTTTTTGGTTATAGTAACAATAATGTTTTTTTATTGTAATCACCTTCTTTCTTAACTTATTAATATAGTTTATTTATTGATAAATAGAGTGTGTGGATGCTTGTCCAATAATATTTAAATTCCTATAAAAATTACTGTTTAGGTAATATAGTTGATACGTGGGGGTTTTTTCTTTTTTTAAAATAGGTTCTCTACATTTTCAGTTAAGTTGGATAGGAAGGGACCCCCATGAGTATCTTCCCCTCTAAGAACCATACGTGACAGATTTTCTGTCATACGGTCCAATCCTTCTTTTTATCCAAACAACTCTTTTTATTTAATACAATATGCTGTACCAATTTAACAACTTTATCCGGGGAAACTACCAGATTACATACGGTAACTTTTTCTCCATTTTGTGAAGTGTACCTACACGGTGCAAAACGATATCCTTGCTTTCCTGCGAGCTTTATCCTATCTAGCGTATTGTCACCATTAAAGACCTTACAGTCTCGTTTTTTCCAATACTCTTTTAGACTCGGATCATATGGGCTATTCTTATAGGCTACCATGACATGTCGTTCTGTCTTAATCCCAGGACATTCTTAACAATTGAATGTTATTAAGTGGACATGTGAGAGTCCATTTATCATTCCCTCCGTGGTTGGGTTTCCTAAAATAACGCTTATTAATCCATTTTCACGACTTCTTTGGATGTAATTATTTAAGGTGTTTTCTTATTTTGAAGAAAACACCTTAAATAATTAGGTTTAAAACACGTATCATTTCTTTCACTGGTCTTCCTACTCATCAAAAGAAGAAATGAATTGAATTCACTTATATGATAAGGTTCCTTCTCAAAAAGACGGAACTTTTTATATTTTCACAATATATTTTTAAAAAAACAGATTTCTTGAAATGGAATACATTAATAATTAATCATTACATTATTTCTAGTTAGATTGTTTACAAGACATCTATTACAAACTACTCATTTTATATTAAATCTCTATTCAACAAACTTTTTATAGGTATTTATTTTTGTTAACACAAACATAGATTATATTATGTTTTATAAGTAATTATTAAAGTATTTCATTAAAAAATGATATAATATTTACTCACTTTGTAGAAAAATATCATATTTGTCGTCACTAAGAGTAAATGATAAAACTTTAATTTTTATAACGTAGTTTATCCATTTACTTCTTTGAATAAAAAACGTTAATCTTGTATTTTTTAATGAATTTATTTTATTAAAAATATATTTAATTCAATAACTTATATATTTTCTATCAGGTTATCATGAAGACACTAATTCCTTAATAAGAAAGTAGAATATAGACTGATATATGAGAAGAAGTATAAATCCATATTTACCTACAGTATGTTTATTAATTAAAACTTAATAATTTAGAAGTTAGTTTTATATTTTACTTATTGATACATAACACATTTTTCAATTACTCTTTCGCCATTTGATCATTTGATTAATTGTCTCTTGATGAGATTCTAGGATTTCTCTGGTAGTAAAATTATGATGTTTTGCATGGCGAGAAAAATTAGCTTTACTATACCATTGATTACATAAAGGGCAGGGCAATTCATTCTCTACCTCGTAAGGTGTCGAAGTCCAACGTGTGGAAGGCATGGAAGTTTTTCGATCAATCACTTTTGTAGTCGGATAATCTTCTTTTTGTATAGGAATTTGTAGTGAGTTTGTTGTTACTGCTACTTCATTTGTATACTTAGTGTATAAAGAATCTTCTATTTCCTCCTTAATTAGAAGGTAACCAGCCTCTGACATGGATAAACCAAGTTCATCACATCGTTTTCGAAATTGATCGTAGATGCTTTCAGGCAGCCGAATCGGTAGTACTTTGCTAGGTTCTTTCCGCTTAGATTGACGAGCATATTTATCTAATCTTCCCATTTGTATCACCCCATTTATAATTTGTATACAGATTCAACACATAATAGATGAACTCCTGCTGACAAGATGTATACAATTTGTATTTATTTGGTGGTCATCTCACTTATTCATGTATAAAAAATAAACCTTTGCTTGACACACGTATTTAATATTCCTAGGGTGCTAAAATATGCAACGAATGAGAAAGGGTTTGCAAAACAAAAGTTAATTTCGACAGAGACCGTTTCTCTGCATGAGAATTATGAAAACTACTTAGACTTTTTTTAAAAGTTTCTCCACATTTAGAAGTTTATTTATTTTCATTTCAAAAAAAGAAGGCCACTCTATGTTTATATTGTATACATAGAGTGGCCCTTTTGTTTTATTTCATTCCTATACGCTTACACGAAACTATAACTATGTAAAAGAACAATTCAAAATAGAAATAGAGACTAAACAAATTTTATCAAACAACAAATGAAAAAGTCCCCAAGCAAGTTTAAGGGGACTGAATCCTGTTTTTGAGACAGGATTCAAAACACTCTTTGGGGTTGTAAATATTCACCAGTCATTAAATTAGGCTACTATGATGAATAGGCTTTTTCGTCTTCAATAGGGGAAAGCTAATGCGGCGAAGAATGCATTTTTTTGGTATTGTAATAGAGCTCTATATATTTAAATACTTCTTTTCGAGTTTGTTCTGATGCCGTAAGTTTGGCACCATGAATGAGCTTTCTTTTTATGGTCTTATAAAAAGATGCCATTAACGCATTATCATAAAGATTTCCTTTTCTACTGACACTTGAAATAGCATCATACTTTTTCAGTATGGCTTGAAAATTACTACCTATATATTGAGACCCCTGATCTGTATGGATAATTACTTCTGTTGGAGGGTGTTCTTTCTTGTACCCTTGTAAAAACGCGTCTATCACAAGAGAATCTTTCACCCGTGTACTCATAGACCAGCCACTCACTTTTCTCGAGTACATATCTACAAATACCGCAAGGTTTAAAGTGCCCTTTTGAGTAGGGATATAGATAATGTCACCGACCCACATTTTATTTCGTCCGTCTGTGTGAAAAACTTGATTTAAGGGGTTGGGTCTTTCTATAGAAGGTGATTTTTTATTATAACGTTTATGGCGATACCGACTTCCTTTCGCATACAGGTTCATTTGACGCATTAATTTTCCTACTCTTTTTCGATTTATCTTGATTCCCTTCTTCTCAAGAACCTTTGTAATTCTTAAGGATCCATACCAGCCCTTATGTTCCTTAAATATCTCCTGTATTTTCGCACGTAACACTTCATTCTCTAAAGCTCTTTTAGAAGGTTTTCTCTGTAAATATTCATAGTAACCTGATCGTGAGATGCTTAACGTTTTACAAGCCTTCTTGATGTTATTATTGTTTGCCTACAGACTATTCAAATCGATGCATTTCTCCATTTTTGTACCAACTCATTCACCTTTTTAATTGGGTATAATTGTGAATATTAATTGTGACAGCACTTCTTTAGCAGGCACACCACCTAGTCTCATTTCAACGGCTTTTATTTTTACCTTTACTGAATAACTGACTCTTGTCCCCATAAAAAAACATCTCCAAGTGATTGTTAGGTAGTATATACCCGTTTTTCAACTTAAAGGTGTTTTATTTTTCTCACTCTAGGGGGGCAGTCCCCTTTTTTATTACAATGTCCTTTAAAAATTGAACTAAATCTTTTTTTAGATCTTCTCGTTCCATTGCGAACTCAATAATTGTCTTAAGGTAACCTAATTTTTCACCTATATCATAACTTTTCCCTTCAAAGATTTGAGCATATACATTCTCATAGTTAAGCAGTGTTTGTAGAGAATCTGTTAACTGAATTTCGTTACCAACCCCACGCTCCTGTTTTTCTAATAATTCAAAAATTTTAGGGGTGAGGATGTATCTTCCAAATATAGCTAAATCCGATGGTGCCTCTCCTTTATCCGGTTTCTCTACTAGATTACGAACCTTCAACAGTGGCTCATTTCCCTTCATCACATCTACAATTCCATATCGACTTAATTCAGACTCGTTAACTCGCTTAACGCCTATGATAGATGACTGACATTCTTCAAATAATCTAATCATTTCTTTTAGACATGGTTTTTTATCTTTAATAAGAGTATCTCCTAACAAAACAGCAAAGGGTTCATTACCAATAAAATTTCTTGCACACCAAATCGCGTGTCCTAAACCATTAGGTACCCCTTGGCGAATATAATGAATATTCGCTAACTGAGAAATGCTTTGCATTTCTTTCAAGATGGTTATTTTTCCTTTATTTTTTAAGGTTTCTTCTAGTAACATTGAAGTATCAAAGTGATCTTCAATCGATTTCTTTCCTTTTCCAGTGACAATGATAATATCTTTAATTCCCGATTCCACTGCTTCTTCAATAATATATTGTATCGTTGGCTTATCGATAATAGGTAACATTTCTTTTGGCATTGCCTTTGTTGATGGCAATAACCTTGTTCCTAGACCTGCTGCTGGAATAACTGCCTTTCTTATCTTCACTAAATTTCTCCTCCCTAGTTAGCTGAACTTGTATATAAAGCTTTCATATGAATCATTTCTTTAAAGGAAAATAGAGATTTAATTTCCCGAAATATATTTATTAAATCACAATAAATGATCTAACTTTAATGGGAATAAAATGTCTAAAACTTCCGTTTAATTAATAGCAATATAAAGGAATAACCTAAAAAAATATTATTCTTAATAACCAGCAACAATTTTTTAATTTATGGGAGTAAATCTTTATTTGCTCCACGTGAGGAATGATTTAATCCGGCTTTTTTTTGTACTATATACATTAGGGATTTTCCAAAATCAATTCCAATGTTGCCTGTCGTTTCAGCAACTTTTTGGGCAAGAATGACAGAATTTACACCACATGAAATAAGAGCTATATCAAAGTTGCCTTTATTTGCCTTAATTATTGCTAAGGTATGTTCCAGCTGATCATAGTGATTAAAATTTATTCTCTTAGTAACATTTAAGTTGTAAGGTTTTTTTCTTAAGGTTTGAGTCACTTTTTTTGACCACTTGGATTTGGTTATAATCAGGATTCTTTTGCCCTGTAATGCTTTCCAAAAATCACTTTTTTGAGCAAAAACCCTGTTTACAAAAGTATGACAAGCCATTTTAGGAGTAATCTGAAAATGATTAAATACTTTATCAGTTAATTGGCGCTTTAATCTATCTTCAGCAAGAATTGGATCATTTTTATAAAAAGGAATACCTACTATGCTAGCATTTTTAATGGCGTTTACCATTTGATCTCTTAAAATTGTATTTGGAAGAGTAACTCCTTTATTATCTCGAGATTTGTTCGCGTTCCGTGCCCATTGTTCTTTTAAGGTTTTTTCGATTGTCATAACAGAATTTTGCGCTAGTATAATATTTTCTCCATCACCCACACGTACCAAAGAAAAGGGTTTCTTTTTCTTAATGGCCTGCTTTAGCTTTTTTAAAACTTGCTCAACAGTTAAGAGTTGTTTATCCGGAATCATATCTTTTACTCCTTTAGTTATATTTTTTTCAATATTATAAGATATGTTATAATTCAATATGTTGCTACCCTATAATTACTTTATTATGAAATGAAAATAGTTTTTTATATAAATCTATAAACTTAATTTATATATTTTTTAATTACAAACAGTGAAAATAAAACTTATAACTCTTCAATATATTTGGTTCTAATGAAAACTTAAAAATATACACAAGTAATCTCTTAAAATTAGATGATATAGGGTTGCTAGTATTCTAGAAGAATAGGGGGTCTATATTACTTATCAAGTTATCATACGCTAGTTTTATAAGTATAATTCTGGTTACGATGAACGAGTAAGATGACATGACATCCCAAACCAACTAATAATTTTTAGCGAATAGATGCAATAATGTATTAACATGGTGGGGCAATAAGAGGGGGTATCTTTTGTAGGCGATTTAAAAGAGCATACTATTGATTCTTATCTATGACGAAAATGTGTTAACTAAAAAAATCTTTCCTTTTACGCTGAAAGTTAACTTTTACAATCCATTGACAAAAATCATAGTATTCAGAATCTGCATCTGGAATTTTATTACTTAACTTTTTTTGGAGAATTTTCCATTGGGGCTTATTTAATTTCATAAATGACTTTTTATTTTTTTTCATTGATTTTAATAAATTCTTATTCATCCTAAAACCATGATTACTTGGATTTAATCCTTCGGAAAGTAGATTCGCCATTGTTCGAGCACATTTTTCACACTTCCCACAATTGCTTCCTTTTTTTGATTCCCAGCATACTCTTAATTGAAGGTTAGAACCATTTTTCTTTATATATTTTGCAATAATTCCTATCTTATCGAATCTATTTAAATGCGTACCATCTAGAGCAACCTGCGTATCCCCCCATTTAAGATTATTCTCAATCGAAGGATGTGATCCCCATGACGTAGAATATAAAGTGTTATTGTGTGATAAAAGTGGTGTAGATGCAAAATGAATTTTATTCATACCTTTAATGAATGTTAAGGGGGCGGATAGACCTACTAAACCTAATCCATGTTGAATGCCTCCCCACCAGCCTCTAAGGCCATGTTTGGAATAGGATTTATTAAGGTTACGTTCATTTAAAAAAGACCTTAGATTTGATTGGATAAACAAAGGGGTAAGTTTGTGCATTTTGGCAAATTGATTGGTATGACTCTTTACTCTACTCCATCCTTCATTTTCTGATAATGGTATATCAGCTCCCAAAACCGTCAGTAAATACGGTTTTTCATGGCGTTTTCTTATATATGATGCCACAGAATCTGCTCCTCCACTAAAGAAGAGCCCACTTTTTTTCTTTCCATATCCCTTATTTTCCTTAATTTTTTTATACTTTATATCTCCTTTAAAAGAATGTTTAGGATATAACTTCTGAAATGATTTTTTTACTATATTCAGTGCTTCCAGAAACTCTTGGTCAATTTCTTCAACATAAATATCAGTTCCCGTAACCCAAGCAACAGGACAAATATTTGATAAAGCGGGAATGATAAGAATGCTTTGAGGTACAGATTCAACGTTTGCATTTAATTTCATATAAAAATTATTTTCATTAAAATATTTGCTAACTTTTCCTGAACACTTAAAGTGACAATAAATTTTATTTCCGCCTCTTACTTTAGGAGGATCTAGGACTATTTTGTTTTGGTTTCTCATCGGGAAATTCTCTCCTTATTGTGATGAAAAATTTCATTTTAGTACCAAAAAGAACTTTCTTAATTTCCTCGACTTTCGCACTTTAAAAACTCTGTTTCATACTAATCCGTTTGATGCATTTCTCTTTTATTATGTTCGTTAACATCAACCTAATTAATTGAAAAGGCACCTTAGCCTTTAGTATAGCTAACCTGTCTAGAATAAACTCCAAATAGAAGTTTTCTCCTATGTGATAGCTAATAGGGATCATAATGACCTAATCCCCCAGGAATTAGTGTATAAGTTTAAAGAGCTAAAGTTATTAAACTTCCATGAAAGATGCTGATTAATACAATATTTGACTTCAGATGTGCTTATGTGCCCGAGCATATCTTTTATCACCTCTTTAAACGTAAGAATTAATACCACTTGCTTAATAGAAAAAAATCTGATGTTACTATCTAAGGGGGGAGTAGAACGGTTTCTGAAACATTCTAAGTTTGCTTAGTCTCAGTATTTCTTTTTATTGAGTATATTTTCGAGGTAGAAAGGTGAGAGTGTTAACAGCTGAAAAGCCCCCCATAATTAATGCCTCTACGTTTAATCTTGACCGAAATTGAAGTTAAAGATTAAATAACTAATGATGTAGCTCTGATTAATAGTTTTAGAATAACTTTATTTTATATGGGGAATATAATAAGAAATAAAAATTACGAATTCATTATGATTTGTTATGAAAGTAAGTTTTCAAAATCCATTGGTGAAAATCATAGTATTCAGAATTTTTATCTAGAATTATTTTACCCAATTTTCTTTGAATTCTCTTCCATTGAAATTCTTTATTTTTATTTAATCTAGTAAATAATTTTTTATTATTTTTCATTGATTTTAATAAATTTTTATTCATCCTAAAACCATGATTGCTTGGGTTTAATCCTTCGGAAAGTATACTAGCCATTGTTCGAGTACATTTTTCACACTTTCCACAATTGCTTCCTTTTTTTGATTCCCAGCATACTCTTAATTGCAGGTTAGGATCATTTTTCTTTATATATCTTGCAATAATTCCTATCTTTTCAAGTCTATTTAGGTCCATACTTTCCAAAGCAACCTTTGTAGCCCCCCATTTTAGGTTATTCTCAATTGATGGATGTGACCCTTCCGGTTCTGGAGTGAAGCGTAAATAATTATCAACTGATATTATACCCGGAGAAGATGCAAAATAAATTTTATTCATACCTTTAATGAATGATAAGGGAGCAGATAGACCTACTGTGCCTAACCCATGTTGAATACCTCCCCACCAGCCTCTAAGGCCATGTTTGGAATAGGATTTATTAAGGTTACGTTCATTTAAAAAAGACCTTAGATTTGATTGAATAAATAAAGGATAAAGTCCGTTCTTTTTGGCAAATTGCTTATTATTATTCTTTACTTTACGCCATCCTTCCGTTTCCGATAATGGTATATCAGCTCCTCTAACCGTCAGTAAATACGGTTTTTCATGTCGTTTTCTTATATATGAAGCCACTGAATCTACTCCTCCACTAAAGAAGAGCCCACTTTTTTTCTTTCCATATCCCTTATTTTTCTTAATTTTTTTATACTTTATGTCTCCCTTAAAAGAATGCTTAGGATATAACTTCTGAAATGATTTTTTTACTGTATTTAGTGCTTCTAAAAACTCTTGGTCAATTTCTTCAACATAAATATCAGCTCCCGTAATCCAAGCAACAGGGCAAATATTTGATAAAGCGGGAATGATAAGGATGCTTTGAGGTACAGATTCAACATTTGCATTTAATTTTATATAAAAATTATTTTCATTAAAATATTTGCTAACTTTTCCTGAACACTTAAAATGACAATAAATTTTATTTCCGCCTCTTACTTTAGGGGGATCTAGGACTATTTGGTTTTGATTTCTCATTGTGAAATTCTCTCCTTTTTAGACAAACGTGTTGAATATCTAAAATTCGACTGAATAGATATAAGAATTATTGAAACCACGTATTTTATGTCTTTTAACGACATCATGCCTTTTTATTAATTGGGATTGCAAAGTAAAGAGCTTACATGGCGGAGTTTCAATCACAAAAGAATCTTCTCATTTGAAGGTGCGAGATTGAAAAAGTTCCACGTTCTCTTTAGTTCAAATGATAAAAACCTGTCCATTCTCAGTGAATTGTCCCATTCGTTTTATTTTGAACTAACTATGGTCTTTTACCCAAATAAAAAATTTATCAACAAGCTGCTCATTGATTAGATGATCATACTTGGGTACGATTATTTCCATTACTTAATAAATTTACTTTTGTTTACATTGTGAGTCCAAGTGCGATAATATTGATTATTTTTTCCATAAGAATTATCATAAAGTATATTTTTTTTATCTAGTAAACAAGCAAGAATATGCCCATGTAACCTCGTTGTAATTACTTTATTATGGGTGCTAAATAACGATATTGCTTTATTAATTAAATAATCGCTAAATTTATACCACGATTCGGCATTGCTAACTCCCTTATTCTTATACTCTTTTTTAATTTCTTGCACTTTCTTGGAATCTTTTTTTGTTACTAAGTCATTCCAATCTACGACATTTTGATTCTTTTGGGTTTTGAATCTGTTTTTTTTATTGACTTCCTTGTCTGTACGCAAGAGATATAGATTCTTTTTCTGTGAGGGGGTGGGGGGGGTTATGGGCCAAAGCTCGTGAGCCATATCTGGTGAAAGGTATATATTTTTACTAAATCCTTTTAACTGCTTTAGACTCCGTTTATCTCGAGCATAAATATGAAGATCTGAATGTTTACTGAACAGCTTCTTGGCTTTTATATAGTTGTTATTATCTTTGAAATATACAGTTTGAGGCAGTATTACAATACGATGATTAGGGTATTGTGATATGATAGACTCCCTAAAACGCTGATGACTCACCCATAAATCCCCAAAATTACCTCCGCCATGGAAAACAATAATATGATTTTTAGGTATTGATAAGTCTTTTGGAAAGTTAAATACTGAATATCTTGCTTGCACCTTTATATTGTTATTTTCAAAAAATTTTTCACTCCCTTTATAAATTAGCAAATCACCGATATTTGTATGAAAGGGGTAATCAAGATAATATATATTGGAACCCGGAGGAATTACATTTAAAATATAAAGCAATTGCTCCTTTAATTTTTCCATTGGATGTTGCTTATTTTCTGTCATTTTTACTTAATCCTCCATTTAATATATAGTTTGAGTATAATTTTTCATATTTAAAAAAATCAAAATATGAGAACCTTTTTCTAATCTTTACGTTCGTTAATCAATTTTCTCATTTTCTTTACATTTCCATTTATTTCTTCATATCTCTTGTATAATTTATTATTATTTTTGATATTTGGATTGCCTTTAGGTCCGACCTTTGGATGCCATAAATGATATATAGAACTATTGTTGATTCTTTTAAAAGGTCCACATAAAGTATTCATTGCATCTCTGAACGCGTTATCTTCTCGACCCCAACCTACAAATCTTTCGTCAAATCCTTTAATACTATTAAAATTTTTGCGAGTAACGATGATAACTCCACTTACAGGTTTAACAGTTTTATCTTGAAAACGCTCTGTAGATTTAAATTTTGTCGATAAAGGCCATTTAGGGGAAGTCTTTAACAGTCTTATAGTACTTGCCTTTGAGATGTCTAACCATTTACCATAGGGAATAACCCAAGCATGTTTATCAAGCAACCGAATCCCCTTAATTAAAATTTTTGGATTATATATAACATCTGCATCAGCTATAACAAACACATCCTTTGTAGCCTTTTTTGCAGCTCTATTAATTGCTTGTGATCGATTAAAAGGTTCACTTTTGCTCGTTCCAATACACAATTCAACTTCAGGCATTACATTTTTATAGTAGGATTTTACCCATTTAAACAATTTATCCCTTTCGCCATTGTCTGGTTTGTATGGGATTAATACAGATACTTGGTTTAACATCTTTTTTCCTCCTTGTTCTCATTATGTTAGAACGCCTCTGTTTATAAATTTATCGAAAATTGAATGGGTTACTGCCTTAGAGTAAACCATAAGTTGTTTAAGTAAATCCAAGAAATCTATTGATCTTTCCAAACCTAATTATTTTGAGGAGAAGTGAACCACTCTAGTGATTTTGTTTTACTTGATTTTAAAATAATTATAGAACCAATCTTCAAGCTTTTCTCCTTGTAAATTATAATCTTTGGCTGAAATTCCTGGGTCTTTGTTTCCCTTTAACATACTATTATTGTCACCATGTGAGAGAACCCAAATCACAAAGGGGAGATTAATCATTTTATATTTCTTGTTGAGTTTTTTTAAACGCTCTGGGGACTTTGGATGTGCCTTTAGAGTTAATATATTAAAGGGATTCGCTTTCTTTTTCTTAGGATTAGGAAAATCCTTTTTAGAAAAATAAAAAAGTGCATTAGTTCCACATCTTTTATAGAATTCTCCCATTTCCCAAATCTCTTTTCGTCCAATATTTGTTATTAAACCTTTCTCTAGTATGAAAGCATCGGAAAACGGCTGGGACCTTATATATTCTACAAATCTATGGTGTATCCAGTCATCCGCATCGACAGCCATAAAATATCCATGAAACCCTATTTTATACAAATATTCACCTATCACTCTACGTTTACGCATTTTATCTTGAGAAAATCCTTTTGGACTTGTAGGTGAAGAGAATTTAACTGGTAACCACTTAACTCGCTTATCATTTAATTCCTTAATATTTGGTTTATTATGCCCAGCAATTATAATACGAAAATGTTGGTCAGTATTCCTGAATATTGATTTTAAGGTATTCGATAAATTTTTCTGTACCTTATTCCAATTGCGAGATACCTTTTTACTTTTGAGCGAAATGCCAAAAGCAATTTCTTTCCGGTTGGGTGCTTTGTTCAACTGTTTGCTTACTTCTGATTTATATTGTTTAAAATATTTTTCAACTTCATCTAATTGCTTCTTAATAGGGGATTGAACTTTATCACGGTCATTTTGCTTCGCCACCTATTTTCCCTCCTTTTTCATAGGTAACATATAGGTCCATATTAGATAAATCTAAAAAATTTACTCCTACCTACTATTTATAATAGTTAAATGCGAAGAGAATTTAATAAAAAAACAGGTGGTAAATTTCCTGCTAAATTAGGAATCATGCTTCAAGATTAAAGGGTTTGTTAATGAATTCCCTTAGATTTTAGGCAGAGCTTGCCCTTTGGTGAACCTGCCTCTTTTTAATCATATGCATTGCTTCGAGTCTGGTGCAGAAAACCTGAGCAATCTACCAAATTTGGACACATTAATACCATTACTCTAAAAAGGGATATAGCCGGTATAAAAACCTAAAATTTGGTTAGGAGGAGAACCTTATCAATCTGATCCTATTTACTGTCGAATGGTATCTATGGTACAACTTTAACATGTTGGATTTAATGGAAAGTATGGAATAGCAAGGATTATCTTTACCTCATACAACTAATATCGACTTCACTTAGAAGAAAGGGGAAAGTATCACCTTAACTGACCGTACACTACCCTCAGGTTAGATGAAAGGTATATCACAGTAAAAAGTCATGGAGTTACTTATATCATGCAGTCGATTTGAAGAGATAAATTGTGGATTTTTATGTAAGTAAATCAAGAAATAGAAAAATAGACAAATGCTTTCTTTAAATCTTCGTTTTTTTCGTAGGCTAGTAATTTAAAAGAAACCGAAACCTTATATTTTCAGAAAGTAACTTTTGCACCTAAACCTAAATTTTTGTGTTAAAGATTTCTCCTTTCCCATGGGACAGAGTTCACTAAATAACTTAAAACGTTAGATATATCACATATCAATGTAGAAATTGAAATGGCTATGGATATCATTTTTTTAAAAAATTATAAGTTTCTCAAGTTATACCTCTTTTAAATTGCCATCCGAATGCCAATTTAAAAGAGGTATTTGATAAATAGGGGAAGCTACTCTTGACATTTCGTACCTTAGTTTCGTTTCAAAGGCGAGTGCCAAATGCTCTGAACTCCTAATCCTATTACTTTATCCAATATATATAAATCGGACTTATCATCAAGTTTTTACTTTTAATTTTTAATTTAAAGTCAATTGCCTAGAGGATACTGATTGCTAAATACATAAGATAAATAACCATTTGATAATTTAAAATTTTGGAACGGATTATGCTACTGAGTTATATATAACTTAAATTCAATGAGGAAGAGGTATCTAAGTATGATTGATTCATTACTGAATACTTTTCCATTTTAATTAAAATTAATTAGTTTGCTATTATGAAGAATATTTGATTGAAACGCCCTTTTTGTTAGTCGGCTTTACAGGAATAGGAAGATCCTCTTTACTTACTCCTTTTCTTATATTTTTCGGAATTCATCCTACTATAATAATTAGTATAAACTGGTGGTATTTTTGTTTATAATGCAATTACAAAGATGTTTAGTGCTTTCCAACGAGTTAGCAAAAAACAGTTAACTATCAATTAGTGAAATATTTAGCTATCGGAAGTTTACCATCTGCAATTATTGCAAATTTAACTTTTTATTACTTTTTTTCTGATTATTACAATGAGCACTGGATGATTTTACTTTTTGGTTTTATTTTAATTCTTATACCAGTAATTGTATTAATTCAACTAACATTCACTCGAAAAATAAATAGTCCTTGGAGGCTAAAGCTAATTATCGAAAAGCTCCTATAACTATCGTCATTGGTATAATTATAGGAGCTGTCGTATGCATAACTTCTATAGGAGCAGAAAGTTCATTTGCTTTATTCATTTTATTTTTCTATAATCTAAAATCTTCTGAAGTTGTCGGCACTGATATCTTCCATGCTTTTTTCTCGTTTCACTTACAGGCCTTCTCATGGATGGTTATGGTCATATAGACTATAAATTAACAGGTAACCTTCTAGTTGGCTCAACACCAGGAACAATTATTGGAAGCAAACTAACTAAAAAAATTCTTCTAAAACTAAAATTTTGATTATTTCGATTATGTTAGTTAGGGGAATTAAACTTACTATAAATTCTTAGTAGAATGTGAAAGGAATATAACACTGCTAATTAGTAAAATATAAATTTCTTTATTTCTAACATTTAATTATTGTGGCGCGAGAAGAAATGAATTGAGTGAATAGTTCAAGCACAAAGACTGTTCTTGTCCAACACTAACTTCCTGTTTCTGGTGATAGACTTATTGGGTTACACGAGAAAATAGAGAGTCAGCGCACGACTACCTAGAAAACGGCTAAGAAAAATAAATACTATAGACGCAGCTGAAGGTTTGTACACTTGATAATACCCCAATGATAAAAAGATCTATTTTATCGACAGAAAACAGAAAAGTAGAAAATTATATAACTGAACGGAACTAAATAATTACTGCTTACAGATTACTTTTTTAAAAAAATCATCTTATTTTTTCTTGTTTTTCTTACAATTATAATCAGAATCCATCTTTATGCTTGCAGCCGCACTTTTTGGGTGACTTCTAGCTTATGACTGCATTTTTTCTTATGATCTTTGTTCTTACAGCTGCATTTTTTCTTATGATCTTTGTTCTTACAGCCACATTTTTTCTTGTGGTCTTTGTGCTTACAACCGCATTTTTTCTTGTGGTCTTTGTGCTTACAACCGCATTTTTTCTTGTGGTCTTTGTCCTTACAACCGCATTTTTTCTTGTGGTCTTTGTGCTTACAACCACATTCTTTGCAGTGGTCTTTGTGCTTACAACCACATTCTTTGCAGTGGTCTTTGTGCTTACAACCACATTCTTTGCAGTGGTCTTTGTGCTTACAACCACATTCTTTGCAGTTGGATTCTTTTATATATTTTTTTATATAATAATCACTCATTTTAGCCCTTCCTTTCCTTAGTATTCTATTTATTTTATTCATTGACAGAGAAAATGTTTGTATGCTTGTATTAGTAAATTAGAATCATTTTCCATCAAAAGATCTTTTAAATGTTTGTAACCTTTTGTAATGCTGATTACGATGTGAAAAGCAGTCGTATTCTTACAGTGTATCTTAAATTTCTTATTTATAAATCCAAAGATGCTCTCTATCTGAAGCAGGTTGCTTAGTAGCGAATTCATCGGTTGCAAGCAGAATTAGGCACAGAACAAGTTGTCCAAAATACTGGTGAGCCAGGGGGGGTGACTTAATAGTTTTTAATTTTACATCTAATGGATAATCAACTCTTGTTTCCATTGAAAAATAACCCAAGCGATGATTAGGTATTGTATACCCGTGTTTCAACTTAAAGGGATTTTCTACTTATCTCATTCTACTAAATCCTTCTTTTATCTTATTAGGAAATTAACTGGCTTTATTATCAATAAACGTGCTTTGATATAAAGCACGTTATTTCTTTATTATATCTATCATCTTATTAAGGTGATGATGGAAGGTGTGGTGGTTTAAAACTCTTCAGGAAACTAACTCTCGCTCTTCAGTATTGGAAAGGTAGTTACTAACTCTATTAATTGAATTCTTATCTGTTTTAAATGACACAACTCCATTTCCTTCATCAAAATTTTTGGGGGATCGTAGATTCATTCAGTAAGCTGAAATGTACCACAGCTAGCTATATCAGAGGTGCGATTATTTATGATTTTATTTATAATATTTGCACTATTTTGATCCACTTTATTATTATACGAACGTTAAGTATTAAGTGTAATTTTTGAGTTTGAATAGTAATTAACAGCTTTTGATGGGGAATCCAGTGTTGAATCAAATTTAAATTTTAAATAGAAATTTAAGGGAATATCGTTTTTTTCATTTTCCAATAACTTGTATTTGGTAAAGGGTCTCTTAAAACATCATGATTTAGTCGGTGCCATGAACATTCGATATGTACCTGTGATTGATGGTAACAGTCAATCATCCTAAGGTGCTATATGTACTGTCTTAAGAGGGGCAATGAGATGCCCTCATCTTGAAGGTTGTTCAAAATAGAAATGGACTGTGAACGCTTAGTCATTCAAGAACTCCACCCGCCACAACGTTAGGTGTAGGGCTTGCAGCTTTATCCGTGGGATTCCCAAATATCGATTGGAATATGAATAATTCACTTGATTCTTGATAAATTTTTACTTCTATATCAGGAAATTTTTGAAGTTCTCTTAAAATATATTGATTAAAAAACTAATAGATTCTAGGAGAACCTTATGGCATATATAAAATCCGCATTTTATCCACCTTTATTTTTATAAATATGTATAGCTTCTTCTTTAACTTAATCATTCGTTAGATTATTTTTCTAATAGTCCCTTAAATACGACCTCTACTAGAGGGTGACTTTTCACAAATTTATACAAATTACCATCTAAAAATCAGGCTGTTTATCTACAGCCTGATTTTTAAGTTATAAATCCAATATTACCTTTGGAATAAGTCTTGGAAAAAGGATTTACCAACATTCGTTGTTATCTTCTATGAACAAGATTCCAGAAATATTGTCGCAATCTTCAATAAGTGTTCCTTTTACAGAGCCT
>Ga0102589_1002837_pt1 | contig 19034 bp, 19 predicted proteins | sample AraplaMF_Col_mLB_FD_76858 | JGI IMG/M metagenome (GOLD analysis project Ga0102589, IMG submission 76858) | Arabidopsis root microbial communities from the University of North Carolina, USA - plate scrape MF_Col_mLB | ecosystem: Host-associated > Plants > Roots > Endosphere | place: USA... | reverse complement strand
TTTGACAGTTTCGTTTTATAGTCATAGCTGATACTTTTATTTCCTTGGCTACTTCTTCAGCTGATAACCAGTCTTTTTGTTGCACTGTTCAGATCACCATCCTTCTACACATCTAAACATCTGAACAGAAAAACAAGGGTTTCCTTGTTTTTCTGTTCAGATGGCTATTTAGATAATATGATATACAAATAGTTTAACACCTGAACATCTAAACGCAATATATAAAAGAATTACTAGAAAGTAAAATAGAAGGATAGATCTTAAGTCATGCACAGAATGTTAGTATTATGGGGATTATGGGAATATCTAACTTCTTATAATAGGACATTATGTAAACTCTCTACGAATACAATATTCATTATAAAATATAAAAGTAAAAACATAAAAAAGGGAGAATCTAGTAGTGAAAAAAGACTTTGAAAACGCACATCGTTTCTGTTCTCATAATAGAAATGCTTTAGAAACAGATACTATATGGGGTAGCATCAGGATTTTGCGGATTTACAGCGTCAAGGTAGAAATCCCTGTATCAATAGGGTTTACTCTATTGATACTTAACTGATTTTGCTTCAAATAAGGTTTGCGAGTGTCTCGTATGACTTGTCTCAAAATCCTTATCGTTGTTAAGTTATTCATTTTTAATACTATAAACAACTTAACGTTGTAAATCCGTATTTTCGGGACGCTACCCCTTAATGACGGTGGGCGGGCTTTAAAACCCTAAACCTGAAAAAGCTAAAAGTTCCGCAAGGATTGTTTTTTACTGCTCCACTTCGTTACTGCAGTAAAAAACAATCCTTGCCAAACTTTTTTCGGCTCGATTCGCGTTTTTCGCCAAGCCGAAGGACAAAAAGCAAAGCAATTGTTCTCGACTTGGACTAGCAATTATACGAGCCGAACCGCTTAGATCATTCGTTCAAAAATAGTTCTTACTCAAAATTTTGATACGTTTAGTACGTGGGGTTTCGTCCCCACACGACGAGCCAGCACTCCAAACAAAAAGCAAGGAAACCCCTAAATTCGGTTAATTTGTTTTTTATTATAAATACGGTATGTAGAATTTTACATTTATTCTTATGAAAAATAAAATAAGATACCTACAGATTTAACTAAAATCACTTATAACGCTCTATCTTCTTCTTTATAATCACTTAGCTTCATTGAATATAATTGCATTAATTTGCCCCCTATCTCGTCATACAAACGAATCTGAGCACCCGTTTTTTTCCTAAACGCAAAATTTGAGTGATTATTTTATTCAACTTTAGATTTTGGCTCTCCAAATCATTTAAACATTGCTTTTCTTGTGATAATCCATTCTTTTCTTGTACCATTTGGGGGCAGAAAGAATTTAACTAATTGAAAAGGACTTCCTTAGTGCCTCCATGAGTGATACACCAAGAACTAAAATGTACCCTTTGAAAAGGACATAAAAAAAAGCCTAGGCAGCTCGAAGAAGATGATCTCTGTATTGTACAGGAGTCATCTTTTTTAAATTCCATTGGTATCTGTAGTGATTGTAGTAAATCATATATTGTTTAATTTCACTTTTTAATTCATCTAAAGTTGTACATGCTTTAATAGAGGCTTCATCTTTAAGATGGCCAAAGAAAGATTCTTGGGGAGCGTTATCCCAACAGTTTCCTCTTCTTGACATGGATTGTTGTAACCCTAGTTTCTTAACTACTTTTTGAAAATGGGGGTGCGTATACTGAATTCCTTGATCTGAGTGAATCAAGGCATCTTTTGCTTTCTGGAAGTTTTTGTTCCTTTTTAACTTTAGAAAAGTATCTGTAGCTAATTCCACTGTCATACGTTCTGATATATGATAGGCTAAAATTTCGCTAGTCGAACCATCTTTAATGACCGATAAGTAAGCTTTCTGACCTTTTCCATAAAATAAATATGTGATATCTGTTAGAAGAACTTTACCAGGGATTTCTTGCTTAAATTAACGATTCAATACATTTGGCACAACTCGATGTTCTTTTGTAGCTTTCACAATTCGTCTATAAGGATTCGCTTTTCTAATTGGGCATATAATGCCGTATTTCTTCATGATTCGTCGTATACGTTTCAAATTGTAGACAACCTGAAATTGATCCGCCAAAGTCATTTTGATTTGACGAGCCCCTTTCTTGCGACCCTTGAAATGGAAGGCTTTTAGGATGAGCTCTTTTACTCCTTCATCCTTCTTATCTTTTTTACGTCTTTGTTCCTGTGATTTCACAGAGAAATAGTTATAATAACCGCTTCTTGAGACACCAGCTACTCCACATAGGTATTTCACCATATGTTTGAGTTGATATGTTTCTATCACCGAACGAATCAGGATATATTTTTGACTAGAAAGAAGGGCTACTTTTTTTGCCCCCTTTCTATCAAACGAATCTTTTTTAACAGTTCATTTTCTACCTTTAGTAAGTTAATTTGAGCTTCTAAGCGAGCGTTCTTCTCCTCCAAAGTCAGTTCTCTTTCTCTAAGACCCTTTGAACTTCCAAATCTAGTGTCACGTAGGCCGCTAATCCCGTTTTCATTGTAAGCTTTTCGCCATCTTTTACTCGCTGCCTTGATTCTATCCATTCCCAAGACTTCTACATCAAACCCACATTCTTCAAAGATTTGTCTTGGAAGCTTGCCTTTCTCTTTTTCACCAATAAATATACGCTTAAATTCATCCGTATATGTGATACTTTTTGAGCTGACAGATTTAACATATTGATTAGATGATAATCGCTTAATTTCTTTCTCTGTAAAAACCTTTTTACTCATAAATTTCCCCAGTCTTTATGTTTTTCTTAATTATATACAAAAAAACCTATAGGGAGACTTTTTTAGTGTCTACCCTATAGGGTACATTTTATTTTTGAAAGGGGACTTTTTTTGTTATTACTGAAAGTAAACTTTTTATTATTTGTTTACTTTCATTTTGTTTTCTTTTTTTCTATAAAACCAACCTCATATAAGCTTATTATACCCTCTCAGACAAACTAAATTTCCCTCATAGAGTTCCTTCTCTTTTATAAGTTTAAAATTCAAAAGATTATATAGAATTTCTTTTAATTTATATAAAAAAAATTATTTTTTGTATAATTAAACTTTACTTTTTTATAAAATATGTTTAATATAGGTGTTAAGAAAGGAAGGTGTTAACTATCAAGGAAAAATTTGGTGATTCTATAGTAAATAAAGTATATGAACATAGAGTATTAAGAAGAATGTCACAAAAAGATTTAGCTGATGCTGTTGGAGTTTCTAAGCAAACGATATTTGTTATGGAAAAGAATAATTATTCTCCTTCACTGGTGTTAGCATATAGAATTGCAAATTATTTTGAGGTTGATATAAACGAAATATTCTCTTATGTAGGAAAGGAAGATAATAATGCTTGATCTATTAAACAACTGGATGTCAGAAAGCACAGATAATTTCAATATCTTTGTAGGTTTTACAAGCCTTTTGATGTTGGGTTCAGCAATTGTACTTTTTATTATCTACAAAAAAATTGGTAAACCAGATGAAAGAACAAATACTATTTATTTAAAAATTACTTATTGTATGTTTGTTACTCAAATTCTAATGAATTCCATATTTACTTCTTTAGTTAGTAAAGACATGTATTTCCGTCAATTCTTTATATTAACTCAAGCCTTGGTATTCTTTATTGGAGCTATTTATTCTATTAAATTATATAGAAAAGAATGCAAGTAGTTTACTTGCAAATTACCGAAAACATTGACTTTATCGAAACTTACCCATTTTCCTCAAAAACTAATAGAAAAGTATACATTCAAAACAATATAAATAAACAGGTACAGAAACCCGTGGATAAAAATTTTATTTTAAATAAAATCAATTTATGAATATATCTAATTTAAATTATTAAAAGTAGTTAATATAAAAAACTCTGATTTTAAAAAGATCAGAGTTTTTTTAAATGATATGGTAATCCCTTATAGGGGTACAGCCAAGGCACTAACATAAAACCCACGCTAAGGAGTATTTATATCGTAACAATACTGTACGTTTTTGTTACAATGCTTTGTTTAAAGCTTATTACTAAGCAATTTGTTGATTTTGGCGTAACAAAAATGTGTAACAAATTTAATCTGTATCAAAACTTTTTGACATCCTTTTTATTACAAAGAAATTGAAGATGTTTATTACCTTTTTATAGCATGGAAAACCCTTAGCGTACTAAAATTAAGGATTTAACTTCCAAAAAAATGTCTTATCGTGGGTTTTATGTCATTTGGTTAGCGGGACCCCTACTAATACCACACCTTTTTTTATTTTACTCTCCTACCCCTTTTTCCTTTTTAATAAACCTTATAATTAAGTCTTCACCTTTGTATCTAGGGTCTAACTTAATCTCACCTTTATATTCAATTACCTTTACCTTATCCATGACAGTTATACTGTCATACAACTCTTGCTTTACCCATAACTTTTTAACTTTATCATCAACAATTAATTCTAAAGTAGGGTGTTCAAGGATAAGATACTCGGTCTCAACATGTCTCCCAAGAACAGGTGCTTCTATTGACTTACCTTTCGCAACTAGTTCAGCGTTTTGATACCCCTCTATTACTGACAAGACTATACAGAACAATACAAAACAACCAAAGTATATCCAATTTTTCTTTCTTTTCTTTTTCTTATATGCTTCCAGTTCTACAATATACGCTTCCAATTCATACTCTGTGTACCCCTTAACGTCTGTAGTCAAATAATAGGTTTTTCCAAACTTTTTACTTGTAAATGCTACATAGTCGTTTAAATACTCTGGGTCTTTCTCATAGTTTATAAATTTCTTTTCACCCATACTGCTACCCCTATCTGTCTTCTAGTATACCTACCTCTATTGTTATAAGAAACAAAACAAAACAAAACAAAGAGTATTAATAGTACTGTCTGTATTCTAAGACTGAATTTATTCTTAGAGCCTTCTAACACGCCCCACAGTATAAGTTAAACACATTATTAATTAAATAATTAATTCTTTTTCAAGAAAAGTTACTACATTATTCCATTCTTTTATTGTTGAACCTTTTTCATATTCAAATTCTCCGAAATTTATATTGTTATCTGATTCATCTTCATAAAGTGAAAATTCTCTTATTAATGAACCTTTTTCTATAATTATAAGTTCTGCATTAAAATTTTCATCATAGTAAGCGTACGTAACAGAATTCTCTTTTGCAAGTTCTATCCAAGATACATTTGATAGACCAAAGAATACTTCGCCTTCAAGGTCTACAAAATATGTCCATCCATCTTCATGTTCAGAAAAATACACTGATTCATCAATAAAATTCCCATATTCATCTAATTGAAATTCGATATCTTTATTCATCCAATCACAATAACGTTTTTTAGCTTCTTCTAATGATAAACTTATTTTAAAACGACATTCTCTCAATCTAGTTTCTCCTCTTCATCTTATAAATAAAATGTGCAACATTATAGATAGGATGTTGATTTAAAAATCCTATATACTATTACTTATCTTTAATGTTACAGAATAGCCGTGTATAGTTTCTAAAAAATTACATCCTAATATACCTTTAATTGACATAATACCACTTATCAGTAGTCACTGTATCTAGAAAAAACCCCTTCAATTTACTTGCTGAAGGGGTTTCGTATTTACATAATTGTCGTTATCAGAAGTTGGATTAAAGCCCTTGATGTATCTTTTCATCGGATTGTCTACTCATAAAAATCAGAGTGATCCACTTATAGATTAAGAATCCAATATAGACCCCAAAACTATTTAAAATAATGTCATCAATATCAAATGATCTAAAAGTAAGCCATAACTGGATACATTCAATTGTCAAAGAGCTTAAAAACCCCAACAATACTATTTTAAACCCTTTATTTACTTTTTTGAATTTCATTGGTATTAGAATTCCAAAAGGTACAAACAGTAGAATGTTTCCTCCTATATTGCGCAAAGGGACCATAAAGTAAAAATGATGTAGTAGTTCGTTTATACTCGCAAAAGGAACATAATTATTTTTCGTTGGGAACGACTCTTGAAGACCTATTGCTAAAGGGAAAATAGTTACACTTATTACTCCTACAGCATATATAAAACATAAAGTAGAGAGTAATTCCCTATGTAATTTAAACCTATTTCTGTTCAAGCCATAATAGATAACTTTATAAAGAACCCAAATTATAATTAATAAAAGGGCTGGTAACCTAAAATTTATAAACATAGTTTTCCCCCTCTTCTTTTATGGAAATTTTACCATAAAAGGAAGCATGAAGACATAACATCTCTATAAATATCATATTCATATAGAGTTAACATAACGTCTCATTATCAGTAGCGAAGACAAGGTGGTTCCCTACTCTCATAAGGAATCTGACTTTTCTCTTTCTATCAATCTATGCAATTTTTTATACATTCCTATCATGGTGTGGGTTTTCGAGTTCTTGTTTGTTATTGGATTAGCCGAAAAACTGTATAAAATCTTGCATGCTCTTAACGTGATTTTTTTTCGAAATGCTGGCGGGACCCCATGCCCATCAAGCTAATATTTTGAAGTGCCCCCAAAACGAAAATTTCATCTTTTCATAGGTGTCCATGAGAATTTAGTTCATTTTTTTCGTTTTGGGGAACATTTAATTTCTTAAGTTGATGGTAATGTGGCGGGACCCCAATAAAAAAATGAAACCCGTTAGGGTTTATTTGATATGCAGAATTTCCAATAATCTACACTGGTTTTTTAGAAAAAGAAAAAAGCCATTTTTGAAAATGACTTTTATTAACCTTAGCTTGATAGCGATGTGCTGTGCCCCAAAAAAAGTTTTATGCTAATCTATTTCTTCCCATCTTTCATGCTATAATACCCTAAATTAATCACAATTAAGAAATAACCACCCATAATTCCGGCAGCAAATGTCCATATGACACTATGGTGTTCAATCTCATACATAATAATCGCACCGAGTATCGCTGCTGCAAACCGATTAATCATACCAAGCGTCGGTGTTTTTGTTTTTTTTACAATGCTATCTCCAAACTTTTCAATACGCCTTCCTAAAATCCAAACACAATACATACTAACAAGCAAGCCAATGCTTGCACCTAAAAAATGGGGCGAAAAAGGCGTCATAATCCATCCTAATAACATCGTGCCTAGCAAATAATACATTTGTATTTTAAATGCCCTTAGTGCCATACGAATCATGCTGTACTCCTTTACCTTTCTCATTGAGACTTTATTACTTAGGCTCAAGGGTCTTCTTTTTTTCTTCCAGTATAATTTGATTTATTTTAATTAAGGTATCGGTCATTTGCTGCAAGGCTTCGATATCAATTTTAGAAAAGTATTTCTCAATAAGTAAATCATCTAGCTGAGACAATCGTTCTATATACTTGCTACCGTTAGGACCAATTGTAAGGAAATACTCACGTTTATTGTTAGGATTTACGTGTTTCGAAATCATATTATGTTTCTCCAATTTAGATAAAACTTGGCTGACAGCACTTTTGGATATATTAAAAGTGGTCGCAATACTGTTAGCTGTAGTATTTTTATTTAAATTAATATAGATTATCATGTTCTCTTGCTGCCCTGTAAGACCAAACTCATTCTTTAACTCCTGAGATAGTAAAATGTTTAATTCATTGTAGGCTCGGTTCATGTCGGTAATTACTTCTTTATAAGAACTAGTCATACTATTCTTCCTCCAATCATTCTGTTATTCCATTGTACGCCGTTTTTTCGTTTCGACATATAGTTTAGTTTAGTTAACTTAATTATATAATACCTTTATGTTAGTGTAAAGGAAAAAGTAATCAAATTTGTTTTGATTACTTTTTTCGGAATTATAATAAAGGGGAAATTAGACGCATTAGGGATTCCAGTATTCGTTTTCGAATACTGCGTTTTTGAAATGATTTCCATCTAATTTCAGACGAATGCTTAAAGTCCTCTTCAAAATCACGTTTAATATCAAGAACTGTCTTAGATTCATAAAGTACGCTAATGATTTCATAATTTAGTTCAAAGCTACGGACATCCATATTTGCTGTACCAATTGTTGCAATTTCATCATCTACAAGTACAATTTTAGCGTGCATAAAACCATCTTTATAGCTATAAATGGAAACGCCGGCTTTTAAAAGTGGTGCGAAGTATGATTGTGATGCTAGATCACTCATGATTCTATCTCTCTTACCTGGATATAGAATGCGGACATCTATTCCAGCCATTGCACTTAAACGTAGTAATGTTAATGTTTCTTGATCCGGAATGAAGTAGGGTGTTGCAATCCAAATTGATTTCTTAGCAGAACCTATAACAGCAAGTAAAGTATTACGAATGTTTGTATCATCTGAACTTGGTCCACTTGCTACAATTTGAACAGCACCTTCTGCATGATACTTTTCTTTACCTGGAAAGTACTTTGTATTCATAAATTGCTTCCAAGAATAAGTATTTAGACTACTAGAGGCATAGAGCCAATCCTCAAGGAATACTGCTTGTAATGTGTACAATGCCTTTCCTTCTATTCTTAAGTGGCTATCACGCCAAATTGGGAATTTTTTCGAACGACCAAGATACTCATCTCCAACGTTGAGCCCACCTGTAAAACCAATCTCGCCATCTACAATGACAATTTTACGATGATTACGATAATTTACTGTTTCAAGTGGCCATGGCGAACGAATGGGATCAAATGCCACAACCTCAATTCCTACATCTTTCATGGGTTGTAAGAAACGATTTCGTAATAAATTGCTTCCGATCCCATCATAAAGAAAGCGTACAATTACACCAGATTTTGCTTTCTTTATTAATGCATCTCGAATTTTTGTACCAATTTCATCTGCTCGATAAATAAAGTATTGAATATGTATATGATGTGTAGCATTTTCAATAGCTTGTATAATGTTTGTAAATGTTTGATCCCCATTTGTTAAAAGTTTTGTTGTGGTATTATTGGCAACAGGACCGCCACCGAATTTTTGTACAACCTGTGTTAAATAAGTAGAGCGCTCACTTAATGAGGAAGTAAATGATAAATCTAGGCGTTTTCCTTCTAAAATCTCACGGAATAATTTTCTTTGTTCTTCTGAACGATGTAGATGCTTTTTTCTTCTCCAACGACTTCGGCCAAAAAGAGCGTACAAAAGTACACCAACAACAGGAAGAAGTGCTAATACTAAAAACCATGCTAAAGTACTTTGTGGAGAACGGTTTTCGATAAAAATAATGAAGGCAATTCCTACTATTGTGATAGACCATAGTACATCGACAAAGTTGTATAGTGAGATAATGGATGTATCCAACAGAAAGAGAACGATAGAGACAAGTGTAAATACAAATAATAATTGAACTTTAGGATTTTTCATCTTTATAAAATTCACCTATTCTTTCTTAAATATAGGATTCGTATATGGAAGCTGTAACCTAACGTTTCTATTAGGGATAATCATAGGGTTGCTGCCCTAGCTCATCATATCATTTACATAAAATGTAATAGATTAATAAATTATGGAGTTTCTAAGACTCGTTTCTTCAAGTTTTCGCTAATTTATTGTTCGATAACCGGAATTTTATGATATTCCAGTTCCCTTTTAATAATGCTGAATAAAGTCGAGCGCATGAAAGCCAAAAAGATATAAGGGAAACCCTTGTATCTTTTTGACTATAGATTTACTTCCTCTATACTGATGCAGTAGATAAAGAACCTTTTTGTTTATCTTTTTTGAATACAGACAGTGTCATAATTATAAGAGATACAAGTCCAAAAAGCCCCATCGTCTGAACATTTGATCCTATTCCGTACCCTTCAAAGAAGAAACTGCTACGCAATGCTTCTACACTGTATTTAAGAGGGGTCCAAGAATATAACCAATATTTTGTCATATCCGGAAGAAATTCGTGTGCCAATGATAAGATTGGCATAGAAAAGAAGAAGACTAGCATTAATATTGGTACCCCTAGACGCCCAATCCAGTTGAGTACTGCACTTTGCAAAAGAAAGAACATAAAGCCAAAGAAAAGTAATAATAAGAAAATTTCTCCTTGGTTTGGTATGTTTACCCCGAGTATAGTATGAGCAATGAAAAGAATTAAACTTGCAATTACTATCACGAAAACAGAACCTGCAAGAATCTGTGATAGGACTAATTTTCCTGTCATACGTCCGTTTGTAAACTTTTGGACAGCCATAAATAAAATTAATGAACTGATAAGAATAGTAAACCATAAAACTTGTGTCATCATAGCAGGGATATTTCCATTTCCTGTATGTGATTGAACTGGATGAATCAACTCCGTTTTAACAAGTAATGGGCTTGCTAATAACTTTGCCTGTTCAGTTGTTAGTGTCATATTTCTTTGTGAAAGCTGATCAAGCAAGGTATTACGGATATTTTCATTTATCCCTCCAATGAGCTTATCAATCATTTGGCTCGAAACCATTGCGGCATTATAGTTCATTCCTTGATTCACCAAGACTTGCACCTCAGTTTGTTGTCCCTTAGGTGTGGTCAGCGATACAAGTTGCTGGGATATTTCTGGTGGAAACACAATGGCAGCGTAATACTTCTTATCCTTCATCCCTTGCAATGCATCTTTTTTCGATTGTAAAAACGTCCATTTAATTGTGCTTTGCTTATTTTTCAGGACTTGCTCTTTTATTTCATCTCCTAAATTTACACTTCTTTGTCCTGGTAAGTTCACACCTGTATCCTGTATTACTATAGCGATCGGCAAGTTTTTAGGTACAGGATTAACAGTTGATCCCATAAAAGCAAAACTAGCGATGATAACAGCAGCCATAATGCCTAACAAGCCACCTAGAACCATCTTTTGTTTGAAAAATTGCTTTATTGTAAGCATTTAAAATTATTCCTCCTAGTATTCGTTCAACGAAAAGATAGATAACGAACAATGTGTAGTTTATAATAAAAGCGTGTTGTTTATAGTGTAATTATATCGTTTTTACTACACAATTCAATTTACATTTAAGGCATGAATGTACGATAAGAAACAAAAGGATGAAATCTGTTGTGTATAATAACAATAACGAACAGGGAGGTATAAGATGTTGAAAAAAGCAGATCTGCGGATTATTCGGACAGAGAAATTTATATATGATGCTTTTATCAAACTGATAGCGGAAAAGGGATACGATGCTATTACCATTCAAGACATCACAGATGAGGTCCTCATTAATCGGGCAACATTTCACTCACATTATAGGGATAAAGAAGCTAATCTTAATTTTAGATTAGCTTCTTTTTGTAATATTAAACTAAGTTTAATACAGTTACTTTTTCACGTGTCATAGATTCAAGGCTCTTATGAATACCTTGTGCTCCCATACCAGAACCTTTTACACCGATGAATGGGAAGTGGTCAGGACCGCGCTCTGTACGTCCGTTAATTTGAACGGAACCAGTGTCAATTTTGTTAGCAATTGCAAATGCTTTATTAATGTCTTTTGTGAAGACACTTGCTTGCAGACCGAAATCTGATTTGTTCGCAATTTCAATTGCTTGTTCATCAGAAGAAACACGGATGATTGGAAGGATTGGACCGAATGGCTCTTCCCAAGCAACTTTCATGTCTTCTGTTACATCGTCAATTAATGTTGGGTAAATTAAGTTGCGCTCACGTTTGTTACCGATTACGATTGTTGCACCTTTTTCTACCGCATCGTCAACTAATCCTTGAACGAAATCAGCAGATTTATCGTCGATTAATGGAACGATTGTGCTGTCTTGTTCTGGAGAACCAACAGTTAATTCAGCCACTTGATCTTTTAATAAGCTAACAAGTTCGTCTGCTACATTTTCATGCACAAGCACGCGCTTAATTGCTGTACAACGTTGACCAGAGTATGAGAATGCACCGCTTACGATATGTTTCGCAGCTTCCTCTAGGTCAGCATCTTTACGAACGATACCAGGGTCTTTACCACCAAGCTCTAATACAAGTGGAATCATCGCAGCTTTTTTCGCTAAGTGTTTACCTGTATTTGTACCACCTGTGAACGATACCATATCGATGCCAGCATGCTCTACTAAGTAGTCACCAATTACAGAACCACGTCCTGTAACTACATTTACAAGTCCTTTTGGAAGACCTGCTTTATAAAGTGCTTCAACCATTTTAATACCGCTAATTGCGCCTTGTGTTGCAGGTTTAAAGATAACCGCGTTACCCATAATAAGTGCTGGTGCAAGTTTTGCAGCAGATAAGTTTACTGGGTAGTTAAATGGTGAGATTGCTAATACAACACCAAGTGGTGCGCGTTGGATAATCGCAAGTTTAGATTTAGATCCGCCAGGGAAGCTATCCCCCATCATGCTTTCTCCGTGCATGTGAAGTGCTTCGTCAACTGTGTAACGAATAAAGTCAGCTGTACGAACAACTTCTTTCTTTGCATCTTTATATCCTTTACCAACTTCTTTCATAATGATATCGGCAATTTCATCTTGCATATTTACGAGCTCATCAGCCCATTTATATAAATATTTTGCGCGATCTTGTAGGGAAGCTTCAGCCCATGATTTTTGAGCTTCTTTTGCAGATGCAATTGCTTCATCTACTTCTCCGCGAGTAATTGCTTGTACTTGACCAATTACTTCGTGTAAGTATGGAGATGGAATGTCGATTATTTCTCCTGAAGAGCTTTCTCTCCATTCTCCGTTTACATAAAATTTGTACGTATTGCTAGTTGTCATGATTAGTCCTCCTAAAATAGTAACCTGTAAAAGTGAGTATAAATTGGGTGTTTTCCCCCATCCCCCTTCTCAGGGGATGGGAAAAGTTACCCAAATTCAGATTCCGGCCCAAACATCTTTTCCGTATCGTCCTTCATGTTGTAACTGATCCAACCAATTTCTTGCCTCTTGTTCACTGACTCCATGCATTTCTTGATATGCGTGACAAAGAGTATCTTCTACATCCGGTGCCATTCGGCTTCCATCACCACATATATAAAGGTGGGCACCGTTATCTAATAACGAAATTAAATTCGCTCCATCTTGTTTCATTAAGTGCTGTACATATGTTTTTGGATGTCCTTCCGAGCGAGAAAAAGCTGTGTGTAAAGATATTAAGCCATCTTTTTCATCATTTTCTAGTTCTGTACGATAGAGATAATCTTTTTCAGGATGACGACAACCGAAATACAGATGCGCTTCCCCTAAGTTAACACCTTTTTGCTTTTGAACACGACGCGTTTGTAAGAATCCACGGAATGGTGCAACTCCAGTACCTGGTCCAACCATGATAATTGGTTTTTCTGGATCTTCAGGTAACTGAAAACGGGATTCTGGCGTTCTAATAAAACAAGTAATCTCATCTTCATTGTGACGCTGAGCTAAATAATTAGATGCGACACCTTTATATTCTCCTTGTCCACTCCATGCAGGTCCACTAACAACACCGACCGTAATACTTAGACGATCTTGTGCAACGAGTGGAGAACTTGAAATAGAATAGTAACGCGGTTTGAGTGCAGGGAGAAGTTCTAAAAAGCGTTCAAACGGGATTTCACACGCTTCATACTTTTCAAGAAGATCCAACATTGAAATGTGTTTCTTTAGTATTTGGTCCTGATAAACTCCATCTTCCAATAATGCTTCCAATTCGTATTTATGAGGAGGACAAACTGTAAATCTTGCCAATTCTCGTATTTGTGCTCGAGTTGCCGCTTCTTGAATCTCAACACTATGGCTAAGAAGGTCAAATAAACTAACAGGACGGTCCAAAGGAAGATGAGCTGTACTGCTTCCACTTGTACTCAGAATGACTTGATCCTTCTCGTTTAATCTAAAACGTTTTAAAATTCGGTTGACATTTTTTCGGCTGTTACTTGGCAGTACTCCAAGGTGATCTCCTACTTGATAAGTAACTCCTTCCGGCAAGGCTATCTCAATATGTCGAGTGCTCCGCTCACTTTCAGATGACTGAAGCTCCCTGCTAGCAATCACCGTTGCATAAACAGCTTCGTTTTTTTGAACGATTGGATTAGCATGAGGACCTGAAATCAACTGAACGGAAAGCGATGATTGATGAGACACTGTTTCTGTTCCCTCTTTCATCTTTAGGCAAAAAACATTCGAGACATCCTTCCACATGTTCTTTTGCCATTGGGCAAAATCATTCTCGAAATCTCCTCCAGCGTCAGCCTCTCCTCTTTCGGTATACCTTATGGCACCTTTCAGTTCAAGCTCTTTGTCAATAAATTTCGGAACACTCTGGTAAGTATTCGCCCAATTTCGATCTCCGCAACCAAAAACTGCATACCTGATCCCTGTACATTCCTCTGCGCTTGCTTGTTCCAGCCATTTTACGAACTGAGCGGCATTCTCAGGAGGTTGACCATTATATGAAGAAGTTACAATGAGTACCGCACCTTCTTTAGGTAACTTTCCGATATAATCATTTAATGTTCTCACATCGCTCTGGAAGCCCAGTAACCTTGCATGGTCTGCGAGCTTCCTAGCAAACTCTTCCGCTCTTCCTAGATTTGAACCATATAATACAAGCAGAGGTACGTTTTCAGCACCTTCAAGTACTTCTTGTTTTGAATATTGAGAAGTCACTTTCTTCTTTTCTTCATTCTCCTTTTCATCATCTAACGGAAGATTCAGTAAAGGTGCGACTTCCTTCCCTTCTCTTAATTTAACTCTAATTCTGAAATTTTCTGGTTTTATGGTCAATGATTGCTTAATCTTCAACTGATAGTTTTCAGAATCAATTAATTCCAACTTTTGAAGAATCATTCCAAGCACAAGCGTAGCTTCATAAAGTGCGAACTGCATACCGATACAAGCACGTTGACCATTCCCAAATGGTTTATATGCATGATTTGGTACTTTGGAAGGGTCTGCGAAACGTTCCGGACGGAATTCTTCTGCATCCTCTCCCCACACTTCTTTATCCCGATGAAGCGCGGGAAGAAGCACGGTCAACCCTTCACCTTTTTTCACATGATACTGTCCGCCGATTATAGTATCCTCCTTTGGATACACATCAAAAGATGGAGCGGTCGGCCATAACCGTATGGCCTCGTTTAGAATCATGCGAATGTATTTGAGGTTTAGCACTTGTTTATAAGATGGAGTGGAATCACCGAGGACCTGATCCACTTCTTCGTATGCTTTCTTCAGAACTTCCGGATGTTTCAGTAAAAAATAAGTCGTAAAGGATAATAAACCACTTGTTGTTTCATGCCCAGCAATTAAGAAAGTAATAATTTGGTATCGGATATTCTCATCATCCAACACTTCCCCGGTCTCAGGGTCTTTACTGTTTAACATGCGGGCCAGCAGATCTATCTCTCCATTATTTCCATTAGCCTTCCGCTCTTTAATAATTTTATCTACCAACGAAAACATGCTTTGTATATCATCTTGGAATTGTCTGTTTTTTCTAATCATCAGAGTATCCAGGCCCTTCGAGCGGGCAATTTTATGCATAGCTTCGTCAAGTGCACGTACCATGCTGTCGATAAATGGATCATGTTTTTCTTTATAAAAACTATTAAATCGGTAGTTAAAACCACAAAGACCGATCGTATCCAAAGTAAGGCGGGTCATGTCTCCCGGTACATCGATATGATCACTATCGTGATTCAACCGAGCCCATTTCTGAATCAGCTGCGAAGCGATGTCTAACATCATGGTATGATATCCCTTCATGGCTTGTTGGCTGAATGTTGGCAGCAATATATTATGGGCTTTTCGCCAGTTTGGCTCCGATGTTTTACTCGTAAACAGACCATCCCCCGTAAATTTGCGTACATGCACCATATCATTTGCAACATGTTTATCAAAACGATTGATATCACAGACTTCCGTTACAAGTTTGTGTTCAGAGATACATATTGTTTTAAAACCTGGAGCAGTCAACCGAAATATTGGCCCATATTCTTTCGCCATCTCGCAAAAAGAAATAGTAGGTTGACTCATGTCGAATAGAGGGTAGTTGCCTAGTGGTCCATATGTTTTGGGTTGTGGAATATTACTTGTTTGTTCTTCTCTCATGTTCATCCTCCTAGCATACGTTCAACAAAAAGATAGATAACGAACAACATGTAATTTATAATAAAAACATGTTGTTTATAATGTAATTGTATCGTTTTCGCTACACAATTCAATTTACATTTAAGACATAAATGTACGATAAGAAACAAAAGGATGAAATCTGTTGTGTATAATGACAATAACGAACAGGGAGGTATAAGATGTTGAAAAAAGCGGATCTGCGGATTATTCGGACAAAGAAATTTATATATGATGCTTTTATCAAACTGATAGCGGAAAAGGGATACGATGCTATTACCATTCAAGACATCACAGATGAGGCACTCATCAATCGGGCAACATTTTACTCGCATTACAGGGATAAACAAGATTTGTTAACAAAGCTTAGTAAGAATGTACTAGGAGAGTTGACAAGTAAGATGGTCCTATATGCCCATGTGCAGGGACATCAAATAGATCTTTCGGAATTCGAGGGGATTTTACAATCCATATTTGAGTGTATATTAAAACATGCAGACTTTTATAAAAGCATGCTTGGACCTCATGGCATTCATGATTTTAACCTAAAAATGCAGCAGACTATTATGGATAATCTTGAACAAAATTTCATTGAGCTTAAAATTGAAGACCATGACTTAGATATTCCAAAGGATATGGTATTCCATTTCATCACTTCCTGTGTTGTTGGGATGGCAATTTGGTGGCTTCAAAATGACATGAAATATTCACCGAAATATACTGCAAAACAATTAGTGAAGCTTATGACTAAAGGACCCTTGTGCGCAGTGGGTTTTACTTTGTTTAATGAAGGCTAGAAGGAGCAACTGTGCCGGGAAGTGCAAAGTGGTTTCTAATAAATATATTAAAGAAGAAACACGAAGTTTTTTACTACTGTGTTTCTTCAAATTTTCGCTAATGGATTGCTCGATAAAGAGAACCTTACAAAGAAAGGAATAAAATATTCTCCTCGTAGTCGTAGTAAACAACTCAGTGGTATCAATGTATATATGGTGCCCTCTACTACCATAAGGAAGTTTCTTTTTTGAAAAATCTTAAGAAGATCTCTGGAGTGTTAGACGTTCTTTCATATTTAATTTGAATGTCCCATATGGATTTACGTGGGCATAGATAAGTGGTGTTAAAGCTCTAAAATCTTCTGGCACTAACTTTTGCAGTAAAGATTTATTTTTGTCTAAGAGAACTTCTTGAATCATTAGAGTATTGATTAATACTAAACAATTTTGGAGGAGATGAAGAGAAAGTACGGCAATCTCTTGATCTTCCATACGATTCGTTTGAATCTCTCCTCCTTTTCCATAAAAAATGAAGCTGTTAGCAGAGTTCCAATTCTCAACTACATTTAATCCTTCGTGGATTTCTCTCCGGATCTCTTCTGATGATAAATACTCACAGAGAAAAATGGTTTTTAATGCTTTTCCTAATTCACTTAGTGCTCGATAAGTTGGATGCCCACTGTTACGGGTAAATCGTTTGAGAACCGCCTCCGTTTCAGCTGTACCAAGCCGTAAGGCTGTAGCATACTTAATCATTTGATCATACTGTTGTTCTATTAAATTCCAATTGATTGGTCGAGTTAAAACTGACTGCAAGTTTGGATATGACTCTTGCATACCTACATCCGGACGATACAACTTTTGTGCATGAATGGCTTTGAACCTTGGCATCAGTTGAAATCCCAGCAAATGACAAAAAGCAAAAGCAACTTCACTTTGTCCATGTGTATCTACATAGTTCTTCTCTACTTCCATATTTGTACAATGCCGCAGCAATCCTTCAATCATAGCAGCTACTTCTGAAGAAGAACAAGATTTGAGTTGCGAATAAATACACGTAGAATTCTTTTCTACATGCCAATAAATCATTACTCCCCGACCTCTATATCGAATATGCCATTCTGTCAGTAAGTTTTGATCCCATGCTCCAAACTTTTTACTATCAGATGCACATGCCGTCGTTCCTTTTCCCCATATTTCGGTTACACGAGTGGCTAGAATAGCATTGGTTACTTTTGAAATGGCTTGTCGTAAATTTTCTTTATGAATAAATTTACGGCGCACATAAAGCAACTCTTTATAACTTTCTCCATGGTCCCCGGCAGCAACACGTTTTAATCCTGTGTTCGTTCCCAATCCATATAGACAAAGGATAAGTCTACGTTGAAGTGTCTCCGTATCGAGAATCTCTCGATTCCCTAATGTTTGAAATGTATCTGTTAAATGGACACGTAAATCCGCTTCTTTTAAAATATCTAAAAGATCGGTCATTGGCCAGCGATTCATAACCTCTGCTTTTACGAGATTGAGATTAACTGGTTCAGCCTGTGCCTGCAAAGGAGACACAGAAATCCACCCGTTTCCTTTACTCAAAATGCGTACTTTATTCTCGTTCTTCACATGTTTATTTAATTTTTCCAAAGCCGTATTCATACTATTTTTTAATTCTTGAATAAGTGTTTGTGCTTCAAGGGGTTTCCGTAGGGCTTCGTAATGTTTTTCCCTGTTTTGTTCAAAGTCCTCTGGTAAATCTTCTTCTGGATTTCTATATCGGTCTGCTCCGACTACCAATACTTCTTTGCAACGCAATCGATCTCGTAAAGCTTGAAGAACGCAGATTTCATAATTCATTCGGTTGATACGATTTGTTTCTTTATCAATAACTGTATCAATCCATGCTGGTTTTACAACTCCTTCTATCGGAATGTAATCAGCTTCATTGTATGTATATTGATTGGTAAGCTTATATTGCTTGAGTAAATCAATTGCATCTATTACAGGGCGATGTACGTCATTGTTCGATCGAAACTCTAAAATATCCAATAACGCGGGAACCATTCTCCTATAAGGGGTACCGCCACATATCCATCAACTTAAGAGAAGTAAACACCCCTAAAATGAAAAAATGAGCTGACTTCTCAAAATAACTATCTGTAGAGAAAGAAAATTTTCATTTAGGGGGTATATTAAAACCTTAGCTTGATAGG
>Ga0102589_1002834_pt1 | contig 19085 bp, 17 predicted proteins | sample AraplaMF_Col_mLB_FD_76858 | JGI IMG/M metagenome (GOLD analysis project Ga0102589, IMG submission 76858) | Arabidopsis root microbial communities from the University of North Carolina, USA - plate scrape MF_Col_mLB | ecosystem: Host-associated > Plants > Roots > Endosphere | place: USA... | reverse complement strand
GTCCACCAGGAAGGTGACGTCGCCGCCCTTGCGGAACACGGCGGACATGATGCGGGTGAGCGCGACGATCCACTGGAAGTGGTCCATGTTCTTCGAGTTGATGAAGATCTCGAAGGGACGGCGCAGTTCGTGTTCGGTGCCGGCGTTGAGCACGATGTCGTTGATGGTCACGTACAACGCATGCTCGAACAGCGGCGATTTGATCTTGTAGGTGGAGCCCACCAGGATTTCCGGGCGCTCGATGCGCTCGTGCATCTGGATGACATCGGCCGTGGGCAGCTCGGCGACCGGCGCGGCGACGGACTTGTTGGTCGCGGCTGCCTTGTCTTCCGGGGTGACGACGCTGTAGCCCTTGATTTTCTTGTCGATCTTGACGGCCATGTGACCCGCTCCTGGTGCGGTGTTGCTTGATCTAGTTTTGAATTAATGCGGTCGCCGCACCGCGTGGGTGCGGCGACCAATCGGGGCTTGCAGACTACCTGGCAGCTTTCTTCGCGACCTTCTTGGCGGGTCGCTTGACTGCCTTCTTGGCGGCGGCCTTGCGGGCCGGCGCCTTTTTCGCCGTCGTTGCGGCGGATTTCTTCACTGCCTTGCGAACCGCCGCCTTGCGGGTGGCGGTGCGCTTGGTCGCGGCCTTCTTGGCCGCCTTCTTCGCGGTCTTTTTGGCGGCGGTCTTGCCGCGCGTGGCGGCCACCGCCTTCTTGGCCTTGGTCGTCTTCTTGGCGACCTTGCGCTTGGCGGCTGTCACGTCGGCCTTGGCCGTGCCCTTGGCCTTGGCGACGGCGGTCTTGCCCGCCTTGCGTGCGGCCTTCACCTTCTTGGCGGCCTTCTTGCGCGCGGCGGTCGCTTCGCGGCGCACGTTGGCGGCTTCCTTCTTCGCATTGGCCGAAGCCTGTGCGAGCTTCTTCTTCGCGCTGCCGACGGCCTTCTTCGCCGCCTTGGTCGCCTTGCGAACGTTCTTGCGCGCGGTTTCCACGGCTTCATCGGCGCGCTGCATGACCGCGCTGCTGAAGGTGGTCACGGTTTCTTTCACGTTGTCGGCGGCCTGCGACAGGGTCGCCGTCACTCCGTTGCCATTGCTCATGTATGCCCTCCTGACGGGCGTCTCATTCGTAAGGCGTTGCGGTAACCGGGGCCTTGCTAAAACGCGGTGCTGCGAAGCGACTCTAAACCTGTAACGGGCCGGAAGATGAATGCGCTTCCGGCTTATTTTCTGCGTGGAAGATCGAAGTCGCTGGGTCCCCGCTTTCGCGGGGATGACAGCGGTGGCTTAGAACTTGCCGTAGTAGCCTTCCTTGAGCGCATCGAACAGGTTGGCGGCGGTGTGCATTTCGCCGTCGTATTCGATCTGCTCGTTGCCCTTCACTTCCAGCACGCTGCCGTCTTCCAGTTCGAAGCGGTAGGTGGTGTTCTCAAGGTCGGCTTCCTTCACCAGCACGCCCTGGAAGGCGGCCGGGTTCGCCGTCGTATTCGATCTGCTCGTTGCCCTTCACTTCCAGCACGCTGCCGTCTTCCAGTTCGAAGCGGTAGGTGGTGTTCTCAAGGTCGGCTTCCTTCACCAGCACGCCCTGGAAGGCGGCCGGGTTGAAGCGGAAGGTGGTGCAGCCCTTGAGGCCCTGCTGGTGCGCGTAGCGGTAGATGTCCTTGAACTGCTCGTACGGGTAATCCGTGGGCACGTTCGCGGTCTTGGAGATCGAGCTGTCCACCCACTTCTGCGCGGCGGCCTGCACGTCGACGTGTTCCTTCGGCGTGATGTCGTCGGCGGCGATGAAGTAGTCGGGCAGCTGCGCTTCGGCTTCCTCGGAGAACGGCATCGCCTTGGCGTTGACCAGCTCGCGGTAGGCGAGCAGTTCGAACGAATAGACGTCGACCTTTTCCTTCGACTTCTTGCCTTCGCGGATCACGTTGCGGCTGTAGTGGTGCGCGAACGACGGCTCGATGCCGTTGGACGCGTTGTTGGCCAGCGACAGCGAGATCGTGCCGGTCGGCGCGATGGAGCTGTGGTGCGTGAAGCGCGCGCCGGTCTCGGCCAGTTCGTCGACCAGTTCCGGCGCGACGGTGGCGATGCGCTGCATGTAGCGGCTGTACTTGGCGTGCAGGACGCGGCCCGGGATTTCCTGGCCGACCTTCCAGCCGTCCTTCTTCATCTCCGGACGCTTGCGCAGCATCTCGGCGGTGACTTCGAAGCGCTCTTCCATGATCGGCGCGGCGCCCTTTTCCTTCGCCAGCGCCAGGCCCATTTCCCAGCCGGCCACGGCCATTTCCTGGGCGATGCGCTCGGTGAACTCGCACGACTCCTTGCTGCCGTACTTCATGCGCAGCATGGTCACCGTGGAGCCCAAGCCGAGAAAGCCCATGCCGTGACGGCGCTTGCGCATGATCTCGTCGCGCTGCTGCGGAAGCGGCAGGCCGTTCACTTCGACGACGTTGTCGAGCATGCGGGTGAACACGCGCACGACTTCCTTGTATTCCTCCCAGTCGAAGGAGGCCTTGTCGGTGAAGGCGTCGCGCACGAACTTGGTCAGGTTGACCGAGCCCAGCAGGCACGCGCCGTACGCCGGCAGCGGCTGCTCGCCGCACGGGTTGGTGGCGCGGATGTTCTCGCACCACCAGTTGTTGTTCATCTCGTTGACGCGGTCGATGAGGATGAAACCCGGCTCGGCGTAGTCGTACGTCGAGACCATGATCATGTCCCACAGGTGGCGGGCACGGATGTGGCCGTAGATCTTGCAGGCCACCAGGCCGTCGTCGCGCACGATGTAGTTGCGGTGCGTCGGCCAGTCGCGCCAGACGACCTGCTTGGCATCGTTGATGTCGAGGTCGCCCTTCTCCTTGATGTTCACCGGGAACACGAGCGGCCAGTCGGCGTCGTTTTCCACGGCCTGCATGAAGCCGTCGGTGATCAGCAGCGAGAGGTTGAACTGGCGGAGGCGGCCGTCCTCGCGCTTGGCGCGGATGAAGTCCTTCACGTCCGGATGGCTGACGTCGAACGTGCCCATCTGCGCGCCGCGACGGCCGCCGGCGGAGGACACGGTGAAACACATCTTGTCGTAGATATCCATGAAGGACATCGGGCCGGACGTGTACGCGCCGGCGCCGGCGACGAACGCGCCGCGCGGGCGCAGCGTCGAGAACTCGTAGCCGATGCCGCAACCGGCCTTCAACGTGAGACCGGCTTCGTGCACTTTCTCGAGGATGCCGTCCATCGAGTCTTCGATGGTGCCGGACACGGTGCAGTTGATGGTCGAGGTGGCGGGCTTGTGCTCCAGCGCGCCTGCGTTGGACGTGATGCGGCCGGCGGGAATGGCCCCGCGGCGCAGCGCCCAGGCGAAACGCTCGTTCCAGTACTGCTGCTTCTCAGGCGTGGGCTCGGCTTCGGCCAGCGCCTTGGCGACGCGCTGGTAGGTGGCGTCGATGTCCGCGTCCACCGCCTGGCCGGTCTTGGTCTTCAGCCGGTACTTCTTGTCCCAGATGTCCTGGGAGGCGGGCTGCATCGGGATTTCCCGCTCGGCTACGGCTGTCTTGACCGCCTCGAGGCGCACTGTGCTCATGCCTGTCCTGTCTCCTTTCAATGGCGGTTCGGGCCTGAGACCTGCCGCCGTGGATTCTTATGTTGGCTACCGCACCGTCGAAGGCCCGTACCGAAGTCCGCCGACGGCTATGCCCACGGCCGCATTTTCAGCGGTCGCGACGGCATGGGTTTTTCTGGATTCCTGCGTTCATCCTGCTCCGCAACGGACCTTCCCCCGAAGGCGCCGACAGACAGCAAAAACACGCTGAAAACACCAAGTTTGGGTTCTCGTCGCCATCGTGACCACTAGATGTAGTGTCGCGAAGGCGAGGGCTCAAGCTACCCCCGGCCCCGGAATGTGTCAACGGTTTTTTGATGGCAGTCACACAGCTGTGATGGCGGTCAAGCAGCGCCTTACGACGCTTGCTCACTCGCGCATGAAGTCGCGCGCGGGTGCCCCGCGGAGCCACTGGTAACGGCCCTGGAGCGCAAAAACTTCATCGCCTATTTAATGCCGTTCAGGGACACTGGCAGGGTCCGCGGCGGGGAGCGGCGGGCACGGCGAGACCTTATCGCCGCGCCGGCTTCCGACTGCCGCGCCGCCCCCATTCACTTGCCTGCGACCGACGCGATGCGCCCGCTGCCGACGATCCTGACCCTTACCCTCGCCGCCGCCTTCGGTGGCTTCGCCGCAACCGCGATCCGCGATGGCCTGGAGGCGCCCGCGCACGCCGGGCCTTCCTCCGCCGTCGCCGCGACGACACCCACCGTGGCCGCGCTTCCGGCCGTCGTCGGCGGACAGCCGCTGCCCTCTCTCGCGCCGATGCTGGCGAAGGTGACGCCGGCCGTGGTCAGCGTGCACACCAAGCAGCGCGTGCGCGTGAGCCCGTTCGGCGGCGATCCGATGTTCCGCCGCATGTTCCCCGAGCTGACCCAGGAGCGGATCAACGAATCGCTGGGCTCGGGCGTCATCGTCGATGCGAAGCAGGGCTTCGTGCTGACCAACCATCATGTGATCGAAGGCGCTGACGAGGTCTCGGTGACGCTCGCGGACGGGCGCACGATGAAGGCCGATTTCGTCGGCTCCGACCCCGACACAGACGTCGCGCTCATGCGCATCCCCGCGCAGAACCTCACCGCGTTGCCGCTGGCCGACTCGGCGAACCTGCGCGTAGGCGATTTCGTGGTCGCGGTGGGCAACCCGTTCGGCATCGGCCAGACGGTGACCTCGGGCATCGTCTCCGCCGTGGGCCGCAGCGGCCTGCGCGGGCTGGGCTTCCAGAACTTCATCCAGACCGATGCGTCGATCAATCCCGGCAATTCCGGCGGCGCGCTGGTGAACCTCAACGGCGAACTGGTCGGCATCAACACCGCCAGCTTCAATCCGCGCGGGTCGATGGCCGGCAACATCGGCCTGGGCTTCGCGATTCCCACCAGCCTCGCCCGCAACATCATGGGCCAGCTGATCGCCAACAACGGCGTGGTGATCCGCGGCACGCTGGGCCTGGAATCCCAGGACGTCGACGCGCGCCTCGCGCAGGCGCTGGGCCTGGACGAAGCGCGCGGCGCGGTGGTGACGCAGGTCTTCTCCGGCAGCGCGGCCGCAAGCGCCGGGGTGAAGGTGGGCGACGTGATCCTGTCGGCGAACGGTGAGCGCATCGACGATCGCGACGCGCTGCGCAACTTCGAGGGCCTGCAGGCGGTGGGAAGCCGCATCACGCTGGACGTGCGCCGCGACGGCAAGCCGCTGACGCTGACCACGTCGCTGCGCGAGCAGCCCAAGGCGTACGTGGGAACGGAGCTGGACCCCCGCCTGACGGGCGCGAGCTTCGCCGACCTGCCCGAACGCCTGCGTCAGGCGGGTCTTTCGGGCGTGATGGTGGATTCGGTGGCGCGCGGCAGCCGCGCCGAAACCAACGGCCTGCGCAAGGACGACGTGATCATCGCCTCCAGCGGCGGCAACTTCGAGGATTTGCCCGGCTTCCGCGCGAGCTTCACGCAGGCTCCTGCACAGTTGGTCCTGCGCATTCTCCGCGGCAACCGGCAGGCCGATCTGCTCATGCGATAAGGCCGGGCATCGTCGTCGCCGCGCGTTGACACGCTTTCGGACACAACTTCGAACCACGTATTTCCGCCACACAGGAGCTGCTCGATGAATATTCCGACCGACCCGACCAATCCCGGCGGCAGCGCCATCAACACCGGCGCAGGTGCGGCGTCCAATTACACCGACGGCGTGCGCAGCAACCTGTCGCAGGCCGGCGGCCACGTGAAGCAGGCCGCCAGCGATGCCGGCGCCGCGCTGCGCGACGCCGCCACCGCCGCGGGCGATGAACTGCGCGTGGGCAAGGCGAACGTCAAGGCGGACCTCGCCGATGGCGCGCTCGCCGGCCTGGCTGCCGCCGAGAACGCCGGTGGCGCCGCGCGCGAGCAGATGGACGCGCTGATGGACAAGGGTCGCGATCTGGTCGACAGCGCGGCCGAGCTCATCCGTGAGCGTCCGCTGGCCTCGTTCGGCGTCGCCTTCGCTGCGGGATGGATCCTCGCCAAGCTCGCCCGCAGCGGCGACAAGTAAGCGCAGTCGAACGTGAGCGAAGGGGACGAGCGCCGCGACCACGACCCGGCGGACATGCCGCCGCCGGATTTGGCCGAGTCGCTGCGCGACATCGGCAACACCGCCAAGGCCAGCCTGGGCGCGGCCGCCGATTCGGCGCGCGCCCTGCGCTCGCTCATGGCGGCCGACCTGTCGCTGGCGCGTACGGCGGCGGGCCGCGCGGCGGCGTTCGCCGGTGTGGCGATCGTCTTCGGCGCATCGGCCTGGCTGTTCCTGATGGCCACGCTGGTGGCGTTCCTGCACGACATGGGGCTTTCGTGGTTCATGTCGATGCTGATCGCCGCCGGCCTCAGCCTGATCGTCACCGCCTACGCCGCGTGGCGCACGATCCACTACTTCGAGCACACGCGTCTGCAGGCGACGCGCCGCCAGCTGGCGCGGCTGGGCATCGGCGAACTGGCGGACCTGATGCCCACCGCCGATTCGCCGCAGTCCGCGCGCGAAACCGCGAAGGACCTGCGCGAGAACGGCGATGCGTTGAAGACGCAACGCAACGGCATCGACATCACCCCGCCCTGACGACATGGCCACCAAGCAGAAAAAGCCGACGTTCAACCAGCTCATCGCCAAGGTCCACCAGTGCGAGGACGTGGTGGAGGCGCGCGAGCGCGAGGTCGTCGCCGATGTCCGCCTGCTGAAGGACTCGTGGCTGGCGGCGTGGACGCCGTGGCGGATCGTCGTCGCGGGCCTTGCTTCGGGCTTCATCGTCGGCCGCGCCGAGCCCATGCGCGCGCTTGGAAAGAGCGGCGGATTGATGCAGATGATTTCGATGGCCGCGAGCCTGTTCGCAGGCGGCAGCGCGAAAGTGGCGGCCGATGAGGCGACCGAGACGAAGGAACAGGTCGCCGAAGATACCGCCGGCGTGGGCGCGGGAGTCGCGATCCACCCCGGCGTGACGGTGCCGGTCGCCAGCGTGCATCCGGACGCGGTGGCGGACGACCTGGAAGACGAGGCCCATGCGCTGGCGCAAGCCGAAGCGCGGGCGCGCGCCGCGCGTACCGCGACCGTCGACCAGGTGGCGCCATGAGCGCGCTTCCCACGATTCCCGCCGCTTCCAACGACGTCGCCCCGCCCGACGAGGACGGCGAACTTCCTCCCAGTCCCCCGCCTACGCCACGACCGCGCGCTTCGGCTGCAGTGGTCGTGCTGGCGACGCTCGCCGTCGGCTACACCCTGTGGGCGGCGCAGGAGCTGGTGCTGCCGATATTGCTGGCGATGTTCTTCGCGCTGATCGGCAATCCGATCATCCGCGGTCTTCAACGCATATACGTGCCGCGTTTTCTGGGCGCGTTGCTGGTGCTGCTGGGCGGGCTGTTCGCCGCGGGCGCGCTGGGCAACCAGCTGATCGAGCCGGCCGGCGAATGGATCCGGCAGGTGCCGCGCGAGATGAAGCAGGTCGCGCCGAAACTTCGCGACCTTTACAAGCCGATGCTCGATGCGAACAAGGCCGCGCAGAACATCGCGCGCGCCGCAGGTGGCGAAAGCACGAGCCGCCCGGTGCAGGTGATCCGCACCGAGGCCAACGAACCGTTCAAGGTGCTGACCGCGACGCCGCGACGCGTGGCCTCGGTGCTGGCGGTGGTGCTGCTGACGTTCTTCTTCATGGTGTACGGGCAGCAGTTGCAGCGCAATGCGATCGCGCTGCTGCCGACAAGGCAGCAGAAGAAGTTGACGGTGGACATCCTCACCTCGATCGAGCGCGCCATCTCGCGCTACGTGCTGACGATCACCGTGATCAACATGTGCGTGGGCCTGGCGCTGTCGGGCGCGCTGTACTGGCTGGGCGTGCCGATGCAGGAGGCGCTGCTGTGGGGAACGATGGCGGCGATCCTCAATTTCGCGCCGTACGTGGGCCCGCTGATCGGCATCGTGATCATGCTGCTGATGGGCTTCGTCGCCTTCGACGATCTGTGGCCGTCGCTGCTGCCGGCGGGCATCTACCTGGCGCTGCATACGCTGGAGGGCCAGATCGTCACGCCGATCATCCTGGGCCACAGCATGCGGCTGTCGCCGCTGGTGCTGATCCTGGCGCTGATGGTGTTCGGCTGGCTGTGGGGGATCGTCGGGCTGCTGCTGGCCGTGCCGCTGCTGGTGTGCGTGAAGCTGGTGCTGGCGCGGGTCGATGGGCTCACGGGGTGGGCGAAGCTGCTGGAGTGAGTGTCGCGCTTGAGGTGGTCCTTCGTGGCCCGGGTAAGCGCAGCGCACCCGGGCGGGCCGACTCGACCGCGCTTCCCCGGGTGCGCTGCGCTTACCCGGGCTACAGGAGTACGGGCTGCCCGCAACCCCCTCCTCACCGCCTCGCGAAGACGACACACGGCCACCCCACCCACTAAGGCTAAAATCGCCGGATGGCTTTCCCCGTCCGCGCCATCACCCTCGACCTCGACGACACGCTGTGGCCTTTCGCGCCGATCGGCGCGCGGGTCGAACGCGTGCTGCACGATTGGCTGACGCAGCACTGCCCGACCACCGCGCAGCGTTTCCCCATCGAAGCGATGCGCGAGTTGCGCGAACGCATGTACGTCGAGCGCCCCGACCTCGCCCACGACTTCAGCCTGCTGCGCAAGCTGAGCCTGGTGCGTGCGATGGAGCTGGCCGGCGACGATCCGCTGCACGCAGACGCCGCATTCGAAGCCTTCTACGACGAGCGTAATCGCGTCGAGTTCTACGACGACACGCTCGACGCGCTCGCCCGACTGGCTGCACGCGTGCCGCTGGCGGCGATCAGCAACGGCAACGCCGACCTGATGCGCGTGGGCATCGGCGCGCATTTCGCTTTCCAGCTCGGCGCGCGCGAACACGGCCTGCCCAAGCCTGCCGCGAGCATCTTCCACGCCGCCTGCGGACGTTTCCCGCTCGCACCGCACGAGGTGCTGCACGTGGGCGACGACATCGAGATGGACGTCGTCGGCGCGCATCGCGCCGGGCTGCGCAGTTGCTGGATCAATCGCGTCGGTGCGCAATGGCCGCACGCCGACGTGCGACCCGACCTCGAATTCACCACCCTCGCCGAACTGGCCGACTGGCTGGACGCGGCGCAACCCTTGGAAACCGCTGCCGCATGAGCCTGCCGTCCGGATACGCCGACCCCACCACCGCCGATGCGTTGCCGCTGCACGTCGTCACGCGCGACAGCCTGGCCTCCTGGCGCGGCTCACAGCCGGGCAACGTCGGGGCGTGGCTCGATGCGCAGGGTTTCGACGGCTCGCCGTTCTCGTCGATCACGCTTCCGGACAGCGATGGCGGCATCAGTGGTGCGGTGATCGGCGTGGGCGACCTCCTCGATCCGTTCGCCTACGGCCATGCGCCGCACGCGCTTCCGGCTCGTGCGTTCGCGCTGGCGGGCGAACTTCCGGCCGATGCGCGCAACGCATTGCAGCTGGGCTGGGGCCTGGGCGCGTACCGCTTCAGCCGCTATCGCAAGCCGCTGCGTGCGCCGGCGCAGCTCGCCGTCGCGCAGGGCGACGCGGACGCGTTCGCGCAACTGGCCGCGTGCCTGCGCGTGCGCGATCTGGTCAACACGCCGACCGAGCATATGGGCCCGGACCAGCTGGAACAGGTCGCGTGCGAGATCGCCGAACGCTTCGGCGCGCACATCGAAGTGGTGAGCGGCGATGACCTGCTGACGCAGAATTTCCCGGCGATCCACGCGGTCGGCCGCGCGAGCCATCGCGCGCCGCGCCTGATCACGCTGCGCTGGGGCGATGAATCGCATCCGCACGTGGTCATCGTCGGCAAGGGCGTGTGCTTCGACACCGGCGGCCTGGACCTCAAGCCCGCCGACGGCATGCGCAACATGAAGAAGGACATGGGCGGAGCCGCGCATGCGATCGCGCTGGCCGAGCTGGTGATGTCGCGCAACCTGCCGCTGCGCATCACGCTGCTGGTGCCGGCGGTCGAGAACGCGGTCGGGCCGAACGCGTTCCGTCCGGGCGAAGTGCTCGATACGCGCAAGGGCGTCACGGTGGAGATCGACAACACCGACGCCGAAGGCCGCGTGATCCTGTGCGACGCGCTGACCTACGCCGCCGAGATGCAGCCGGCGCTGCTGCTGGATTTCGCCACGCTCACCGGTGCGGCGCGCATCGCGCTGGGCCCGGACCTGCCGGCGCTGTACAGCAACGACGAAGGCGTGGCGCAGCAGTGGCTGGAAGCGGGCATGCAGCTGCGCGATCCGCTGTGGCGCATGCCGCTGTGGCGACCGTACGTGCGCTACCTGGTGAGCAACGTGGCCGACATCGCCAATGGCGGGCCGTCGAAGATGGCCGGCTCGATCACCGCCGCGGTGTACCTGGACCGCTTCGTGCCACCGGCGCAGAAGTGGGCGCATCTGGATGTGTACAGCTGGAACGACAGCGATCGCCCGGGCCGTCCCGCGGGCGGTGAGGCGCAGGGGTTGCGTTCGGCGTATGCGTTGTTGAGGCAGCACGCGGGCGTGTAAGGCTTCGCGGCAGCTTTGAGCCCCTCTCCCATTGGCGACCGCAGGGAGTGCAAAGCTGAGAGGGGTTGGGGTGAGGGTCGGGACGAGCGGGTACGCGCGCATTCGCGATGCCCCGTAGCCCGGGTAAGCGAAGCGCACCCGGGACACGCGGCTTATCCGAAAGTCCTTCTCTTGGAACCCGGTGCTTTGCACTGTGATCAAGATGGGCTCCAGCTTTCGCTGGAATGACGGTGACTGGGCGGATGGCGTGACAGCCTGGGTCCCGGCGTTCGCCGGGATGACGCCTGGGACGATGCGACCCCCTGATTCGTGATGATGCCTGATGTGGGGTGCGTCCCTTGATGTGGGGTGCGTCCTTCGGCGTCGCGTTGATAGCGCTATCGACCGCTCCCGCCCACGGCGCGAAGCATTCAAGGTGACCCCGCGGCCCGTCATCGCATACGCTTGGCGCCGTCGCGGCCGTAGAAAGTTACTTCCGGCCCCTTGGCGCGGCGCCGAGCGCTGCCCACACTGCCCCCCTTCCCCATCGTCCGGATCGTCGATGAACAACTCTGCCGACCTGCTGAAGGAACTGCGAATAGATCGATCGGCACCGCCGCCGCCCACATCCAGGCGCGGTTTGTGGATCGCATTGGCCGCCATCGCGGCCGTGCTGGTGATCGCGCTGGTCGCATGGGCGGTCATGGGCCGTGCGCGTGGCGTCGAAGTGCGCACCGCCACCGTCACCGCGATCGGCAATGGTGGCGCCAGCGGCTCGGTGCTCGATGCGACCGGTTATATCGTCGCGCGTCGCATGGCGACGGTGTCGGCGAAGATCACCGGCAAGGTGCGCGAGGTGTTCATCGAGGAAGGCATGAAGGTCGAGGAAGGCCAGGTCATGGCCACGCTCGATCCGCTCGACGCCGACGCCGAACGCACGCTCGCCAGCGCGCAGCACAGCGCCGCGCGCAGCCAGGTCGAAAGCGTGCGCGCGCAGCTGTCGGAAGCCGAAGCCAACGCGCGCCGGCTTTCCACGCTGGTGAACCAGCAGCTGGTGTCGAAGGCGCAGTACGACGAGGCCGTCGCCGCGCGCGATTCGCTGCGCGCCGAACTCACCACGTCCGAGCGCAACGCCAAGGTCGCAAACGACCGCCTGCGCATCGCCGACATCGGCGTGGACAACACCATCGTGCGCGCGCCGTTCTCCGGCGTCGTCACGGCGAAGGCGGCGCAGCCGGGCGAGATCGTCTCGCCGCTCGCCACCGGCGGCTTCACGCGCACCGGTATCGGCACCATCGTCGACATGGATTCGCTGGAAGTCGAAGTGGAAGTCGGCGAGGCCTTCATCGGCCGCGTGCAACCGAAGATGCCGGTGGAAGCCACGCTCAACGCGTACCAGGACTGGAAGATCCCCGGTGAGGTGATCGCGATCATCCCCGCCGCCGATCGCGGCAAGGCCACGGTGAAGGTGCGCGTCGCGCTGAAGCAGAAGGATCCGCGCATCGTGCCCGACATGGGCGTGCGCGTGAGCTTCCTGGAACCGAAGAAGCCCGACGCGCCCGCGCAGAAGCCCGGCGCGCTCGCACCGGCGGCGGCGATCGTCTCGCGCGACGGCAAGCAGGTCGCGTTCGTGGTGAACGAGGACAAGGCCCAGCAGCGCGAAGTCGCCGTCGGCCGCAGCCTGGGCGAGGATCGCGAGATCACGCAGGGTCTCTCAGGCGGTGAGACGGTGGTGCTGGATCCTCCGGCCTCGCTGTCCGACGGCGACCGCGTGCGCATCGCACAAGGTGGCGACGCCGACGCCGCGAGCGAATAGCGCGCGCACGAACCACGCATTACGAGCAGGAAGCAGTCCCCCTTTCATCGTTTCGAGGACGTCGCAATGGCCACGCTGGTTTCGATCCGCAACCTCAGGAAGACCTATCAACGCGGTCCGGAAAAGGTCGAGGTGCTGCACAGCATCGACCTGGACATCCCCAAGGGCGATTTCGTCGCGCTGATGGGCCCGTCGGGTTCGGGCAAGACGACGCTGCTCAACCTCATCGGCGGACTGGATTCGCCCACCGGCGGCGAGATCACCGTCGACGGACAGCGCATCGATGCGATGACCGCGGGGCAGCTGTCGCACTGGCGCAGCCAGAACGTCGGCTTCGTGTTCCAGTTCTACAACCTGATGCCCACGCTCAACGCGCAGAAGAACGTCGAGCTGCCGCTGCTGCTGACCAAGCTGTCCTCGGCGCAGCGCAAGCGCAACGCGGAGATCGCGCTGCAGCTGGTGGGACTGGCCGAACGCGGCAAGCACCGTCCGAACGAGTTGTCCGGCGGCCAGCAGCAGCGCGTGGCGATCGCCCGCGCGATCGTGTCCGACCCGACGCTGCTGATCTGCGACGAACCCACCGGCGACCTGGATCGCCAGTCGGCGGAGGAGATCCTCGCGCTGCTGCAGTCGCTCAATCGCGACCACGGCAAGACCATCATCATGGTCACGCACGATCCCAAGGCCGCCGACCACGCGCAGCGCACGATCCATCTCGACAAGGGAACCCTGGTCGAGCGCGAGCTGGCGGTCGAGCACTGAACCGAACTCCCCACTCTCCTCCCCCTGCTTGCAGGGGGAGTTTGGGCGGGGGTTGTGAGGCGCGCGAGCGCCGGGCTCGCCGCGTTGCGGCTTCGCAACCCCTCCCCAACCCTCCCCTGCGTGCAGGGGAGGGAGTGAAAAATCTCTTGAGGACGCAGATATGAAATACCTGCACCTGATCTGGGCCGCGCTGTTCCGAAGCAAGACGCGCACGTTCCTGACGCTGCTGTCGGTGATCACGGCCTTCCTGCTGTTCGGCATGCTCGACTCGGTGCGCGTGGCATTCAGCAGCAGCGCCAACGTGGCCGGCACCAACCGCCTCATCACCACCTCCAAGCTCTCGATCACGCAGTCGCTGCCGTACCGGCTGCAGTCGCAGATCGAAAGCGTGCCGGGCGTGAAGAAGGCTTCGTACGCGACGTGGTTCGGCGGCATCTACCAGGATCCGAAGAACTTCTTCCCGAACTTCGCCGTCGGCCCGGGCTACATGGAGCTGTATCCGGAGTACGTCGTTCCGCCGGAACAACTGAAGGCGTTCTACGCCACGCAGGACGGTGCCATCGTCGGCGAGGCGCTGGCGCAGAAGCACGGCTGGAAGATCGGCGACACGATCCCGCTGCAGGCGACGATCTTCCCGACCAAGGGCAGCAACAACTGGAACTTCAAGCTCGTCGCCATCTATCGCGTGAACGACAACAAGCGGAAGGGCGAAGAGAACACGCTGATGTTCAACTGGAAGTACTTCGACGAAGCCAACGACTACATCAAGGGCCAGGTGCACTGGTACGTGATCGACGTGGCCAACGCCGACCAGTCCAACCAGGTGGCACAGGCGATCGACAAGCTCTCCGACAACTCCGACCACGAAACCAAGACGCAGACCGAAGCGGCGTTCAACCAGGCGTTCTTCAAGCAGATCGGCGACATCGGGATGATCGTGACCTCGATCATGGGCGCGGTGTTCTTCACCCTGCTGCTGCTCACCGGCAACACGATGGCGCAGGCGGTGCGCGAGCGCATTCCGGAGCTTGCCGTGCTCAAGACCATCGGCTTCAGCAACCGCAGCGTGCTGTGGCTGGTGCTGGCCGAAGCGACGCTGCTGGTGGTACTGGGCGGATTGATCGGACTGGGCCTGGCGGCACTGATCATGCCGGGCGTGAGTTCGGCCAGCCGCGGCCTGATCCAGCTCCCGAGCGTCCCCGCCGCGACCTGGGGCCTGGGCCTGGCGCTGATGCTGATCATCGGCGTGGTCGTCGGTTTGCTGCCGGCGCTGCGTGCGATGCGCCTGAACATCGTCGACGCCCTCGCGGGCCGCTGACAGGAGAAACGACATGAGCCGTACAAGGAAATGGCTGGGCAATACGGGCGTCCTGCTCGCGCTGGTCGTGGGGCTGGTCGTGTGGGTGATGCTGCCGTGGTTCGCGGTGCTCGCGCTGGTGATCGCGCTGGCGCTGTGGCTCGCGTTCACGCGCTCCGGGCGTTTGACGCTCGAAGCGGCGCGCATCGGCATCTCGAGCCTGCCGCAGCGCTGGGGTGCATCGAGCGTGATCGTCGTCGGCATCGCCGGCGTCGTCGGCGTGCTGGTGGCGATGCTGGCGATGGGCGCCGGGTTCGAGTCCACGCTGAAGCAGACGGGCAACGACACGACCGCGATTATTTTGCGCGGCGGTTCGCAGGCGGAGACCAATTCGGTCATCACCCGCGACCAGGTGCCGCTGGTCAGCGCGCTGGCGGGCATCGCGCGCGGCGCCGACGGCCGTCCGGCGATTTCGCCGGAGCTGTCGCAGGTGGTGAACATGGTCACGCGCGCCGACCACACCGATGCCAATGCGCAGTTGCGCGGCGTCGGCGATGCGGCGTGGGCGCTGCGTCCGCAGGTGAAGATCGTCGAAGGCCGGCGCTTCGAGCCGGGCAAGCGCGAGCTGATCATCGGCCAGGGCGCGCGCAAGCAGTACGTCGACCAGCAGTTCAACGACCTCAAGCCGGGCACGCAGATCGAACTGGCGAACCAGGTGTGGACGGTCGTCGGCTTCTTCGCGTCGGGCGATTCGCACGATTCGGAACTGTGGGCCGACGTGGAGACGCTGGGCTCGACGTATCGCCGCAGCGCGTACCAGTCGATCACGGTGAAGCTCGACGGCAAGGACGGCTTCAACAAGTTGAAGGCTGCGATGGCCGCCGACCCGCGACTGAAGCTCGACGTCGATACGACGCAGCATTACTACGCCAAGCAGTCGGAGAACCTGAGCCGCTTCCTGAAGGTGCTGGGCATCGTGATCGGCGCGATCATGGCGGTGGGCGCGGTGTTCGGCGCGCTCAACACGATGTACGCCGCCGTGGCCGGCCGCGCCCGCGAGATCGCGACGATGCGGGCGATCGGTTTCCGCGGCCTGCCGGTGGTCGTGGCGGTCATGCTGGAGACGATGCTGCTGGCGCTGATCGGCGGACTGATCGGCGGATTGATCGCGTGGGCCGTGTTCAACGGTTACAGCGTGTCGACGCTGGGCAACAACTTCAGCCAGGTGATGTTCCAGTTCAAGGTATCGCCGGAGCTGCTGTGGAACGGCATCAAGTGGGCGCTGGGCATCGGCCTGGTCGGCGGCCTGTTCCCGGCGCTGCGCGCGGCGCGGTTGCCGGTGACGGAGGCGTTGCGGGCGGCTTGATTGGCCGCTTCGACGACGAAGAAGGTCGCGAGCGATCGCGGCCTTTTTTGTTGCTGTCGCCCCGACGGTACGTGCCCTCGTAGCCCGGGTAAGCGAAGCGCACCCGGGTGGCCGCCGTGGTCGCGCTTCCCCGGGTGCGCTTCGCTTACCCGGGCTACAACGTGCGCTCGCCCTCATCCGCCCTTCGAGCACCTTCTCGACACTGCACTCCCTTCGATCGCCGCACGCGGGGGCTTCATCCTACGAATGCGGAGCGTCAGCGCAGCGCCGCCCGCTCGGCCTCGATCTTCCCCAGCAACCACTGCAACCCCGCCAGATGCTGCTGGTCATGGCTGCACAGGTAATGCACGAGCGCGCGCAGCGTGAGCGGGCCATAGCCTTCGAACTCCGCCGTGCGTGCGAGCTGCGCATCATCCAGTCGCGCGATGGTCTCCACCGTGCGCGCACGCGCATCGCGGAAGGCATGCAGCACCGCATCCGCATCGGCCTCGCCGTAACGGCGCTCGATCGCCAGCGGCTCGCTCTCGATCGACGGCAATAGCGGGTGCGCTTCGTCCAGCGTGCGGCGAATGCGCTCCTGGTAGCCCTCGATCTCGATGTCGCGCACATGGCACAGCTGTTCGATCGCGGTGAAATGCTCGCTGGGAATGCCCTCCCAGCTCGGCGGCGTCCAGTGGCGGTGTGAGGCCGGAATCGCCTTGTAATGCGCTTCCAGCTGCAGCGGAAACAGCGCCAGCGCGTTCAACGTGGTCTTGTCCATCACAATGCCCTCAAGCCGTGGCCGGGACCGCCGGCTGACGCCGCGCCCGCCACAGGCCTTCGCCGGCGAAGATCGCCAGCGCGATCCAGATGAAGACGAAGCCCGTCGCGCGATCGCGATCGAACGCTTCGTTGAAGAACAGCACGCCCAGCAGGAACTGGATCGTCGGTGCGATGTATTGCATCAGGCCGACCACCGACAGCGGCGCGCGACGCACCGCGTAGGCGAAGCCGATCAGCGGCAGCGCGGTCAGCACTCCGGCGAAGATCAGCAGCGCGTCGGCCGCGAGTCCGTAACCTCCGCCGAAGCCGCCGGCGCCGTGCGACTCGCTCCACAGCAGCAGCGCGAGCGCCGGCAAAAACAGGTACACGCCTTCGACCGCAAGGCCACTCACCGCATCCACCGCGACCAGCTTGCGGATCAGCCCGTACAACCCGAACGACAGCGCGAGGCCCAGCGCGATCCACGGCGGCTGCCCGTACTGCCACGTCAGCCACGCGACACCGGTCGCGGCGATCGCCACCGAGAGCCACTGCACGCGGTTGAGCCGCTCATGCAGGAACACCACGCCCATCACCACGCTGATCAGCGGATTGATGAAATAGCCCAGGCTGCTTTCGACGACGTGACCTGCGTTGACGGCCCAGATGTACAGCCCCCAGTTGAACGCGATCAGCACGCCGCTCAGCGCGAGCATCCACGCCGCGCGCGGCTTCGCGAGCGTCGCCTTCAGCCAGCCGCGGCCCTGTTTCCACGCGAGCCAGCCGGCGACGAGCAGCGCGCTCCACACGATCCGGTGCAGCACGATCTGCAGCGACGGCACGTTCTTGAGCAGATGCCAGTACAGCGGCATCAATCCCCACAGCACGAAGGACGCGGCGGCGATCCACAGGCCGTTGCGGGTTTCGTGGTTGCCGGTCATGCCGCCGGCTCCGAGGACGACGCCGACGGCGCGGGCACGGCGGGCTTCGCAGCGCGCGCCTTTGCCAGCGTGATGATCACCACGCCGACGAGGATCACCGCCATCGCACCCAGATCGTGGGCGGTGAAATGCTCGCCGCCGATTAGCGCGCCGAACACGACCGCGATCGGCGGGTTCACGTACGCATAGCTGGTCGCCAGCGCGGGCCGCACGTGGTGCAGCAGCCAGATGTAGGCGGTGAAGCCGAAGATCGAGCCGGCGACGACGAGGTAGAGCATCGCGCCGGTCGCCGACAGCGTCGGCATCTGCGTGATGCGTTCGCCGTGGATCAGCGCGGCGATCAGCATCCACACGCTGCCGGTGAGCATCTGCCCGGCGGCGGACATGAAGGGCTGCGGCAGGTCCTGGTCGCGGCTCCAGATCGAGCCCCAGGCCCAGGCGATGGGCGCGATCACCAGGCATACCAGGCCCAGCGTGGAGGACGACAACTCCCCGCCCGCGTTGAGCCACAGCACGCCGAGGAAGCCGATGATCAGGCCGACCCACTCGATCTTCGAGGGATGGCGACCGCGCAGCATCGCGAACACGCCGGCGAACAGCGGCATCGACGCGACGGCGATCGCGGCCAGACCGGAGCCGACTTCGGTCTCGGCGAGGTTCACCAATCCGTTGGACAGCAGCACCATCCAGATCGAGAGGACCCAGAGCGTGCGCCACTGCTTCGCGGTCGGCGATGCGACGCCGCGCGCGCGCAGCACGACATACATGATCAGCCCGGCGAGGAACATGCGGCCGGCGCCGAGCAGGAACGGCGGATAGCTCACCAGCGCGAAGCGGATCGCGAGGTAGGTGGAGCCCCAGAGGATGTAGACCGAGGCCAGGGCGAAGGCGACGGCCAGCGCGCCGGGCGCGGCCCGGTCGGCGTGAGGTGCAGCGGTGCTCATGCGGATTCCATGCGTGGGGTGGACGTGCGGCACTGCTTCGATGAACGCGGCCTTCGGACAACACAGTGTTGCGATGGACGCAGACGCCGGACGACATCGAGGCACCGGGCGGTCGGAGCGTTCTGCCCTGTGGGCGGACGCCTCGCACGCGCGGTGCCGGAAGTCGTTCGGATAGGCGAAGCGTAACGCGCGAAGGCCGCGACGTGCTTGATAAATCGTGCGCCCTGACGCAAAAATTTTGCATGACCAGGACGCCCGTCGCATTGGATGAGTTCGACCACCGTCTGCTCGAGCTGCTACAGCGCGACTCGGCCGCGACCCTGACCGCGTTGGGCGAGGCCGTCGGGCTGTCGGCCAGCGCGGTGCAGCGGCGCATCACGCGCTACCGCCGGGATGGCTTGATGCGGGAGGTCGCGGTGCTGGATTCGACCCTGCTCGGCACGACCACGCTGGCGACGGTACTGGTGGCGATGGAGCGCGAATCGGCCAAGCTGCACGCGGCCTTCCATGCGCGCATGCGTGCCGCGCCGGAAGTGCAGCAGTGCTACACGCTGGCCGGGGAATGGGATTACCTGGTGATCCTGTGCACCACCGGCGTCGCGCATTGCCGCGAGGTCGCCGACCGGTTGTTCATGGACGAGGGCAACATCAAGCGCTACGAGACGCGGATGGT
>Ga0102589_1002833_pt1 | contig 19090 bp, 23 predicted proteins | sample AraplaMF_Col_mLB_FD_76858 | JGI IMG/M metagenome (GOLD analysis project Ga0102589, IMG submission 76858) | Arabidopsis root microbial communities from the University of North Carolina, USA - plate scrape MF_Col_mLB | ecosystem: Host-associated > Plants > Roots > Endosphere | place: USA... | reverse complement strand
TTACGTATTTTGTTAAATGTAAAAGAACTCATATTGACACCTCATTTCTTTATAAAATAAAGAAACCCAAACCTAAAAGGCTGAGTCTCTTTGTTTTTCTCTTTCTTGGTACTCGGTTGTATATCGATACGTACCACGCGCCACATCTCGCCCCTCTATAACAACAGGAACTTCAACAACCAAATCACCACCAAGCATCGGAATTGCTCCGTCACCAGATGATCCAAATGAGTTATTAAATACTTGATTTGATACACTACTTGTCATAGCCTGTTTGCTATTTGACATATTTCCATACACACCACTCATGACAGTCTTTAATCCTGATAATTGACTCACAGAACTAGCCATCATACGGCTCATGTCACCCATTAATTGATTTATTTCGCCTGGCATAGCAAATTGTTCTCGTGGCATGGCTGCTACGATTCCTGCACCAATAGCTCCAAGTGTCTTTTTATTAAGCGGAAGCACCGCTTCGTCCCCCGCTTCTCCTGCTGCTTGATAACGTCCATTATTCATCCCAAAGATAGTCGGCTTAGTGAAGATACCACCTTTTGCACGCCAATCAATATTAATTCCTGATGGATAAGTAACATCTTTACCTAAAACGTTTTTCGTACTTGTTTGTAAGCTAAAGTGTGGAAGAGGTGGCATTTCAGGCTTTGGAATTTTTAATTTTAAATCACTAAAGAATCCCTTAATCTTCCCAATAAATTCTTCTACATTACCAACCGCTTCTTTGATTGGATCGATGATGTTACGTTTAGCCGCATCGAATTTTTCTTGTGCTGCATTTTTTATAGCATCAAATTTTTCTTTCGCACTGTTATACATTTCACCGAATTTTTCTTTCGTAGAATTATAGGCTGAAATAACCGGATCAATAACATATTTATAAACTAACTGCCATGCTGCAAGTGTGTAAGATTGGATTTTCGCCCAATTTCCTAATATCCAATTTGCTAAATCATTCAACTTTTCTTTTGTTGCACTCCACAATTCTTGCACTGGTTGGATAACATACTGTTTTACCAGATTCCACGCTGCTGATGTATATGATTTTATTGTCTCCCATTGTGAATTTAGCCATGAAACTAAATCACTGAACTTTTCTTTTACTAAGTTCCAAGTATCTACGACTGGTTGAATGATATATTGCTTAAATAATCCCCATGCTAATTGTGCCACCGCTTTTGCAATTTCCCATTGTGTACCAAGCCAAGTAACCATTTCACTGATTGTTGTACTCACCCAATTGTAAGCTTCTTGAATTGGTTGAATAATATATTGGCAGATTGCCGCCCATGCAATTTGTACTCCGGCTTGTATTAGTAGCCATCCAGCTTCTAAAACGGTAGAAACTGCCGAAATAATTGGATCTAAAACAGTAAGAATCGTGTTCCAAGTTTCTTGCCAAGCTTGTACGAGTGTTCCCCACAGTTCGGAAGCTGTTGTAACTAAAGAAGTCCACCAAGAGGAAGCTGTTTCAACAATTCCAGACCACAAACTACTAAAGAATTCGCCTATCGGATCAAAGAAACTATGCATCATTTCTGTGAATGAAGCCCAAGCTCCTGAGAAAAATTCGACAATAGAATTCCAGGTACTACTACATATCTCGCCTATTCCTGTCCATAAATCACTAAAAAATTGACCTATTGGATCAAAGAATGTATGCATTGTTTCTAAAAATGAATTCCAGGTTTCACTAGATGATTGAACGATACCGTCCCAAAGTTCTATCAAATATTCCTTAATAGAATTCCAGGTTTCTATTGTCCAATTTTTGATATCGTCCCAGTTTTTATAAATTGCTACACCTAAAGCGACTATGGCCGCTATGATAATCGGGACAATGGCAACTATCCCAGCTGCTACAGCCGCACCAACCCCAAAAATACTCATTACCGTTACAACTATTGGCGCAAGCGCCATAATTGCACCTGAAATTATTCCAATGGCAGTTGCCACGGCTGCAAGCGTTGCTGCTAATGCTGGATTATTAGTAACCCATTCAGCAAATTTAGATACCAGATCAGCTACGACTGATAATACTGGTTCTAACGCCATCTTTAAATCTCCCATAGCCTTTTGCATTTTAACCGCTGGATTGGCATCCATTTTTTTGATAGATTCATTTAAGTTCTTTTGGTTCTTGTCAAAATCAACTACTTTACTTTGTGCACCGAGTAATGCGTATGTTATGTTATCGCCCTGGTCTTCGTACATTGTACCGAAGAGTTTGACACCTAGTTCATTCCGTTTTGTTTGATCTTCTACATTGGCTAAAGCCGCTGCAATCTCTGTCATAGCCGCAGATCCTTCTTTTCCACCTTTAGAAACAGATTGTCCCCATTTTTGCAATTGTTCAGCTGAAATATTAGTTCCTTCCAGCGTTTCCTTCATAGCCTTATCGACACCTTGACCGAACTCAGCCGCTTTGATGCGCCCTTCTTTCAAACCATCTAAAAGGTTATCAATATTCCATGTTCCTGTTTCAATCCCAGCTTCCATAATTGCTTGGACTTCTTCAGCATTGTACCCTGCTCGCGTTAACTGTCCTCCATATTCAGCAATAACATCTAATTGCTCAGGTGGAAATCCCATTTTTAACAAGGCATTGGTTAATCCAAGTGCGCCTTCTTGTGAAATGCCTAATTCATTTCCAACTTCATTTGTTTCTTGTATTAGTTCTGTGAAATCTATACCTTCATATGATTGTGCAATTGCGGCTGCTCCCTTTACGATTGCTGCATTCGCTTCATCACTTACACCTTTATTCAAAGCCCATTGCCTACGTACACCTTCTAAAGATGCTTCTGCATCAACGCCATAAGCGGTAACGCCTCTCACAGCTTCTTCTACAGACTTTTTCGAGGATTCTGGGACGTCAAATGTTATATCAATCTTGGTTTTCAATTTTGACATATCAAGTGCTTTTTCGATTGTCCCAGCAATTCCGCCACCAGCTACCATTGCTCCAAGAACATTTTCTAAGCCAATATCTAATTCTTGAAATTCTCTTTCCGTCCTTTGGGCTTCTTGTTGTAAATCTCGTAATTCGTTCCGTACTTGTTGTATTGAATTACCAGCATCCACAGATCGTAGTGCTCGTTGTAATTTTTCAATATCTGCTTCAGTTCCTAATGCTTCACGACCAATAATTCCAATTGCTTGTTCTAATTGGCGACTTGTAGCTGTTCCGCTTTTAATTGCATTCACAAGACGATTTCCTAATGCTCCTGCAAAATCATCAACGCTTTTTCCTGTAGCTCTAAACAATGTTTCTAATTGCCTTGTGGAACTCGCTACATTCTCTTGTTCAGCTTTCATGTTTCCTAGTTTATTTTTAAGACCATTAAGTGACCCTTCTGTAAATTCAATTTCACGTCTGAATGCACGATATTGTTCTTCAGAAATTTTACCGTTTTGAAATTGAGCTTGTACTTGTTGTTCCGCTGCTTTCAATTTATCTAGCTTTTGCGTTGTATTTTCAATCTGTTGTGTAAGTAATTTTTGCTTTTGTGCTAATGCTTCCACATTACCTGGATCAAACTTTAACAGGCGTTCAACATCTTTTAATTCTTTAACCAAGGCATCACTTTGTTTATTTACATCTTTTAAAGCATTTTGTAACGGTTGAGTATTTCCGCCGATTTCTATCGTAATCCCTTTAATTCTTCCTGCCATTTTCTCACCTCATTTCTTAGAACGCATCGTAATCTTTTTGATTTGCTTTTCTAACTTTTTCTTTGTCTGGATTCTCCATTTCAGCGAATTCAGCAATGTAATCAAAACAATCACCAATTGTCATATCTTCTAAATCCCAACGCGTTAATTTCGCTTTATAACAAAGAGCAAGGAACAAATCAGTGGTTAATTCTTCATCACTGAATGTCCCTTGCTCTCCATTGTTTTCTTTTATTTTTTTTTTGCTCCCATAGTGACTTGAATCAAATCCATAATTTCTGGCATGATTTCCTCAATCGGGAATTCTTCAAAACCGTCAAGCCAAACCATAGGATCAGGAATACTTGGATCAGCCGTTTTAGCGAATAACCAAGTCAAATCATAAACAAGCTCAAAGTCCACTTTACTTAAATCAAGATTAGATGTATCGATAGGTTGTTGTGATCCATCTGACGAAGTTAATGTACTAATTGCTCCTAACCCCATCATATCTGCAAATAAATTACGTCTGAATTGTGCTTTATATCGTTTAACTGTTGCTGCTGTACTTTTTAATCTGACTTGTTTTCCATCTATTGAAATTGTCTTTTCCATCTACTTATGCTCCTTTCGGTAATGCAGGTACTTTTGTATACACTTTTTTGTACCAATTATCATAAATCGCTTGTTTTGATTTAGTTGTAGTCTTCGTTTTAACCATACGTTTTCCGTTAATATCAATAGGGCTTGATACAAATTTAAGTTCATTTGTATTTGGCTCCGCTGAATTTGTTTTCGTTTTAGATGCAAGTGTTGGACGACTTGCTGAACAGTTAAACATAACGTGGCGCGTTGCTCGTACATCACCATCAAATTCAAATAATAATGCAAATGATTTCCCTTTCGCATCAGCTAATTCGTTTAACACACCGTCTTCTTCGTCTAATTCCTCTCCTAATGCATCAACAGCAAATTGTTCTGGAATTGTCGCGATGGATAGCGTTCCGTCATAACCTTGGTTATTACTTGCCGCATAGTAAAGCATGTCATCCGCGTAGAATTCAATTAAATCCCCTCGTGGATCAAACGTTAATTCAACTGCACCTGGTAATGGAATCGGTGTGCTAAATGTGACTACACCATCTTTAATATCGAAAAGTGCATAATGGACATTTTTCAAACCAAAAGCTACTTTGTTTTCATTCATTTATATCAACCTCGTTTCATAATTTTTTTGATACAACTTTTCAGATTCAATAAAAGTCCCATACGAATCATAAGGAATTTCATGATCGTCTAGGACTTGTTCAAGCTTGGCTTCTGCAACTAAATCTTTTTTAGTTGTATAAAGCTCTATATTTAAATCATTTATCTTGTGATAGACCTTGTTATCAGCCATTAAATTTGCTGATCCATCCACAAGAAAACAGATATAAGGCGGTGCCGGAACTGGATTATTTGGCGTTGCTGTGAAATGAGAATAAGCCACAGGATAACCGGTAGCTTCAAGAATTTTTGTTAATTCACCTAATATCATTGTTGAACCGCCCTTTCGATACGTCTTGGCAATTCGTCAATTACATACTCTTCAACTGGACGAATATGAACTTGTGCTGGAACTCGACCACCACCGACTTTCGCATGTCCCTTTTCTAAAAGATGTGTTAATTGTCCTTTTGTATTGTGGACGACAACGCTATTACCTTCTTTTTTCTTACGCCACCCTTTACGATAAGCACCTGTTTTTTTAGGGCCACTTTGTCTTAATTTACTTACAGCAAGATCGGCTACTTCTTCTTGTGCTGTCAACAACTCTTCTTCCACAACATTTGCATATCTTTGTAATTCTCTAGCAAGATCACCCGCAAAATCATTCATATCAAGTATGCTCCTTTGCGATAATAGTCAATGTTTGATACATTTCATCATCATTCATTGGAGGCTCGATAATATCAAAAATACGACCTTTCATATTGATTCGCATTAATTCTGTAATGCCTTTTGTATAAGGAATTACAAACCGATAAATCCGAGTAGCTTGTGAAGCTGAAGCTTCAATATACTCATACCCTTTTACCGTTTTTATCATCGACCATGCTTTTTTAACTTCTTGCCAATTACCTGTTTCAACCTCTTGATTCAATTCATCTTTTATTACTTCAGGTTGTTCAATAATAATACGATTTCTAAAATCACCTGTATTTAGTGGCTTTTTATACTGAAAGGGACGCATATTAATCACCGCCCAATTTTATTTCTTCTAAAGCTTTTTGAATGCCAAAGCTATTAATTTCTGTTAAAAAGTTTTCGGCAAAATACTCTAGTGCATCATTATAAACATAACGAGAACGTTCAAATACTAATTCTTTGAACGTCTCATCTTTGTTTATGTCATACGATCCACAATCTTTTATTAAAGCCTTATTGGATGCAAAAAGGATACGTCTCAGGTTATCGTCTTCATCATCACCCAAGCGCATCCTATCTTTGAATTGCTGTAATATTTCATTTGAAATTACTGTATCCATTCACATCACCCTTGTGTTGGTGGTGTTACTTCTCCAACCTTCAATTCATACACTTGAGCTGCGTATTTATCCTTTGGCTTACCTGTAGCATATTGTTTAGCAATATAAAGTGTTGCATCTTCTAATGCTAACGTTTGGTCAAACTTTTTAATCGGCTCCGTTCCACCCATTGCTGCAATATACTCTCCTTTAACAAAAAACAACACTTTCCCTTGAGGTACAAACACTGATTCTGTAGGAGTTGGATTGAATGGTAAGCTCGTTACATAAACACCAGCTGCATTTAAAGTTGTTGCATTTGCTTGAACATCAAATGTGTCAAAGGGATTCGTAACCATAACTACTTTTCCAGCAATATTCTTCGGCTTATCTGCATCTTTACCATCAGCTTTTAATTTTTTAGCAAGTAACTTAACAACATTTTTTAATTCATTAATTGTTTTACGGCCTGGCTCAAATGTTAAAGTACCAGCAACTTTTTTATCTGGATACACTCCACCCGTAACACTTCCACTAGGATCTTTTAATAATCCAATAGGTTCATTTTTACCTGTACCTACTACAAATCCTCGTTCTAATCCAACGGCCATTGCTTCTGTAATCATTGCGCGTACATAACGTTCTACCCATACTGGTCCTAAATTTAACATATCATTTGATAATGGAATAAATGCTGTTAATTTAAGTTGCGTAATAGGTTCTTTTCGGAATGTAGCATTTAGTTGTCCTTGAATATCTCCAAATAATGGTCCCCATACTGCTGCACCTTCTGGATCTCCATAGATAAGTTCTGTAACAGCTCCTAAATTTTCTAGTCCAATATGTTCTAAGAACGGATGTCCACTTACTAAATCATCAAAGATTCTCTCTTGTGTTGTTTTAGGTAGAATTTCAGTATCTTTAAATCCACCATCTTGCACAACCGCATTAAAGAACTTCAGTTCCTCACTCGTTAATACATTGGAGCCACGAGATTGCATAATAGAACGGTCTACCATAGATTCATTTACTTGATTTAAAATATCTACTCGCACATCTGTAGCAAGCGCCTCAATCATCGAATTTAACGCTGCTGTTTGTTCTTCTGGTGTACCTTCCTGAGTCGCTTTCGCAAAAGCTAGTTTCTTTTCTTCAAAATTATTGAATTTAATCACCATTTTTTATTTTCCCCCTAAATTTAAAAAGAGCGTACTCAAATTCTGTTTATTAACAGGTTCTTGAATAGGCTCTTTTGAATTTTGATTATTTGTTTGTTTCGTATATTTAGCTACTAAATCTTCTTTGAAATTTTCTACAATTTCCACTTCTTCATCTTCTTGCGTATCATCAATCTCAATTTCATCCGCAATTTCATCCGCTAAACCAAGAGCAACTGCTTCCTCTGCTGTTAGCCAAGTTTCATCTTTTAAAAGTTGTTTTAGCTCTTCATCTGTTCCAACAAAACGTTTCTTATAAGATGCTGCTAAAGCTGAATCAATCTTTCGTAAATCTCGTGCTGTTTTTTCAAAAAGATCTGCATTTCCATATTCAAAGGTACTCGCTTGATGAATCATCATCATAGTATTACTTGGCATAATGATTTTATCACCAGCCATCGCAATTACAGATGCGGCACTAGCCGCCCAACCATCAATATGAACTATAATTTCTGCATTATGCTGTTTTAACTGATTACAAATTGCTACACCATCGAATGCGGAACCTCCACCGGAATTAATATGAACGTGAATTTTTTCTGCTTTTACATCTTGAATTTTCCTTCTTACAGCTTCAGCATTATTTTCACTAAACCATCCACCGATTGAACCATAAACAGTTAATTTATACTCATTTTCACCTTTAGATTCAAAACGAATATCTCGTTTTAAATTTAGAAGCTTATTCATATTCACTTGCTCCATCATTCCTCACCTCCTTTAGGTTTATCTAGTCTTGTATAGTTTTTCGTAATATGATGAACATTTAAGTTCGGATCATCAGAATCTTCATAATCTACTTCTGATCGAATTTCATTTCCTGTAAATGCACTTGAAGAAATGAGTTTATCAATACTTGTCGCAAGATCAAATATACTTTGATAGGAAACAGCCTTGACCTCAATTTTTTGTCCCAAAATATATTCTCTCATTTCAAAGAATTTAACGTTCGCTTCATCAGATAGCTTTTTTAATAATGGCCGTACTGTGAAAAGCATATAATTTTTCGTTTGCTTTTCTACATCAGCCATTTCCCCGTATATCAAAGCTGTAGGAATACCCATTGCCATAGCTACTTGATTTAAGAAACCACTTGTTATTTTATTGATTTCTTCTACACTTGGCCCATTCGCCACACCATTGTATATCTCGTTATAATTAATACCCTTTTGTTGCGGAACAATAGCTATATCTTTTGAACCAATTGACTTATACATGTTGTCTATAAACTCTTGTAACTTCGTTATTTGTTCTTCTGTTTTGGCACCGATCATATCCATATCAACTGTGCCACGAACTTGATTTTTACGCTTCTGTGAATTTAATATTCTACCAAATAAATCCCCGTAATCTGCAAACAATCCATCTATAAGTGGAGATAGTTTATCATTTCGATACTTTAAGTGAATTACTTCGCTTTGTTTAAAACTTCGCTTAAACGTGTAATCTTTTACTGTTACATCTGTAAAAGTATCTTCATATACAGCATATTCGTTATGCCGAAATCCATCAGCAATAAGTAAATCACCATCATCCGCCTGTACAACTAAGCATTCATTATCATAAATGAGCTTACGGATGAATCTTTCCCAGAAGGTACTGGCCGTCATATTCTTATTTGGCCTAATATTTAAGCGATAATAAAGCTCGTTTTTCTCAAATACTTTACCATTTTTCACTCTAAATTCAGATTGACTAACTGTTCTTCCTAAAAATGATACACATGTATCAATCGCCAAGCGTTTCATATGAAGTCTGTTTGCTGTATCAGCAATTATATCCAGATCAATCATAAATTCTAATTCTTTATTTCTTTTAAATACTGAACCTAACCATCCAATGGTTATCACCCCCTTTATTAGAATTTAATGTTACCTATAACAAAATCAGTTGCTTCTTGTATCTCATCAGCTCTATAGAGAGCATGAACAAAACACTGGAATCCGTCTGTTTTTCTACGTACAGGTTCTTTCTTTTCATATATTTTATTTCCATCACCTTTGATAACAACTAGTACATTTTGCGTATACCAACGCATTAGCGGATTATCATCAAAAACAATTTGTTTATTTGCAAATGCCATTTCAATGCGTGGAGCTAATAAACTATGAATTGCTTTTGGGTTTCGTATAACTTCTATTTCAAACCCTTCTGCTACTAATAATGGCCGTATTGCTTCCATTCTGAAGTTATCAGCTATGATCTTTTTAATTCCATATTGTTCTCTCATTTCTACAAACCAATCAACAATGTGTTGAGGATTAATAGTTGGTTCATCCACAACTGTTAGTAAACCTTGCTCTTCCCACTCTTTTATAGGAGCAAATTTTTGTTTTTTAAACTCACCTGCTTTTTTAGAATATCCATAATAGATATCAACAAATTCTTTTCGAACAAAAGAATGAGTTTTAAAAATGTACTCCCCATTTTGTCTAAATAAAAGACCACATGCTGCAAAGTCTCGAATGCTTGCAAAGTCTAATGCCCCTATGCATTCTTGAGCATATAAATCAGGAAATTGACGATTTGTAGCAAGAATTTCTGACCATTTCGCAACAGATCGCTCCAAATTTGTAACCGGCAAGTTCATTCGTTTTGTCATGAACTCCTCTCGGTTACTTGGATCATCCTCTAAATCCTCGTATTCTTCTTTTATCGTTTCAAGTAATCCCTCAGCATACTCACTTAAAGGATGAGATAACATTGGATTCGCCATTTCCCAATTATCAATATCATCGACTTCTTTTTCATCATTTAATTTACAAATGAATGGAAAGATAGCATTTGGACGGGCTTCACCATTTAAAACTTTCATTGCTTTTTCTTTTTGCTTATCTAGAAATCCGTCTCGTACATACCCGTCTGTACCAATGTAAAATTCACGTGGGTTTTTCTTTTTCCCTAAACCACTAATGTGGACTCGAACATCTTTATTGCTTTCATATTGATGTATTTCATCAAATACAACCGCGCCATCACGCAAACCATCTTTTGTATCTCCATTAGACGTTCTAAACTTCAATATACTTCCTGTTGCTTTAGAGACAGTTTGGGTTAATGTGGTTTTAAATGCTCGTTGCAATATTTCATTTCGTTTGACGCATTTATGAACTTCATCTGGACTGGTTTTCGCCTGCTCTTCACTGTTTGCAACAACGGAAATGTTATACTCCGTGATACCATGCATTTCACTAATTAAAAAATGAATGATGACTGATATTAATCCGTTTTTACCGCCACCACGTCCTAGCATCCACAAAAATTTCCGGTAAAACACGCGGCCATTTTTCTTATAAAACAAAAAAACGAATGCTATTAAGAATTTCTGAAATGCTTGTAACGGGAAGTACCATTTCTCTCCAAAACGGATACACTTCTCAATCATTTCATCATCAAAATACAAATCGTCTCTGTTCAAAACATATTTTTCTAGATAGTCAATTAACAGTTCTCTTTCTTTGTTGAACTTTATTTTCCCACTCCTATAAAGCTCAATATATTCCTCTACATACTTTTGCCTGATCATATTAAATCACTTGGACTGTATCCCGTATTAGAAGCACCCACTTTAGGAACGAATTTTATATCTCTTCCTAAAGCAATTAAAGAACTGTTAATTTTGTTCCTCTCACTTATAAGAGGGTGGGCTTTAACAAAAACTTGAGAACCATTTTTTACTGTTACAGATTCGCCTTCTTTATTAATGGTTTTATTTATTTTTCTAAATGCTTTGACCAGATCAATGTATCTTTCTACTTTTTCAACTTCGACTAAATCTGTGATATCAATACTATTCATGAGCTGTTCTTTTAACCTCACAATACTAACAGCCATCTACCCACCCCCCCTTACGTGCGTAAAATCGAAAAAAACCTGACAGTTAACCCCCTCCTCCGGTGCCCCTAAGACGAATTTTTAACGAAATATTTTAAGGGGGGGTGTTATTTTTGTTGTATTTTCACCATTTCTCATCATGTTCCCATTTATTTTGTTTCTTTTCATAAACTCTTCCATGTTCTTTGTTATGACAATTCACACAGACTGTTTCAAGGTTATCTATGTCTAATGCAAGATCAGGATGATGTTCTAGTTCTTTTATATGATGGACAACAAGTTGTATTTTCTTACGCTTTGCACTCTCACTGTATTCATTGGTATCTGTTTGTACTCGGCCGTTACGTTTACATTCCTGGCACTCATAGTTGTCACGCATCTTTACTTGTTCGCGTGCACTCTTCCACTCACCACTGTCATAGAACTTACGCTTCTGTTGTTTGGTTTTATACTCTTTCATTTGTCTTTACCAAACGCTTTTGATTCCCTCTATCTCTTTCTAATAATTCTTTTATTGATGTTTGTTCTAGATATTCCATTGAGTAAAGCATGTGTTTCTCTCCATACAGTTTGTAATACTTGAATCGATTAACATCAATTCCAGCCTTCTTATACGCTTTCTCATGTGGCTTAAGGTATTTGATGTATGCTTTCTTATCAATAGGTATAAGACCAAGTGCAGCAATCTTACCGTTTAAAACGCTATCCATATATCATCACTCCTTACCGTCTTCTAAGAATGAATCGATAAGCTTACTAATTAAACTTATATCAGCTTCCTTCTTTACCTTCCGTGTTGTGTTATCAGCCAATGCTTCCACTTCTTTTATTACATGTGGTAACCTTTCTACATCAACATACTCTTTAAACTCCTCCGCTTTTATACCTGAAAGTATTGTGCTAATAGCTATTGCCTTCTCAAGTTTAGTTAATTGCATCTTTCTTCACTCCCTATCTTTATTCAAAATAAAAAGCACCCATTATGAGTGCTTTAATGATTCAATATGTTTATTAACTCTTTCATTACCTAGTTTCCAATACTCTTCTTCCATCTCAAAACCAATGTAATTACGCTTAGTATTAATACATGCTATAGCAGTTGTAAAACTACCCATACAATTATCAAGGACTGTATCCCCTTCTTTTGTATATGTCTTGATTAGATATTCAAAAAGAGCGACTGGCTTTTGTGTAGGATGAAACGTTTTACTCTCACGTGGAAAATCAATAATCGACTTTGGATAGTTAGTATATTTCTTTACATATACATTATTTAAAGATTCATTATTTCTTGTGCCGAATACCTTCATCTTTCTTATTTGTTTCTTTTGGATTGGCTTATCCAATAAGATCAAATCTTGCGGACAATACTTAGGTAATTTTTTATAGAATACCAGAACATTTTCATGATTCTTTAGCGGCATTCTATTTGCATTTGGAAACCCTGTTACATGATTCCCTTTTTTCCAAATCCATTCATAACGAAATAACTTCATATTTGAAGCGATCAGCTTTGTTGTAAATGGTTGACTTGCTGTCAAGAGAATAGCCCCGTTATCTTTAATAATTCTTTCGTACTGCTGCCACAATAAATCAAAAGGAATAATACTATCCCACTTACATGCTGTCGTCCCATAAGGTAGATCGCATAAAATCATATCTACACTCTTATCTGGAATCAGCTTCATACCTTCTAAACAATCCATATTAAATACTTGATTCAACATCTGTTATCTCACCTTTTCCTATTGTTTTTAATTTCATGAAAGCATTAGAAATCATTTGAACAATAGAATGTGGTACGTGAAGTTTTATCCTTCTTCCAATCACCTAATGTTGCTACGCTGATCTGCTCCAACAATATTAAGTAACTGGAAGAAGAGCAAAAGCTCTCCTTAATAACGGTAGCATTCAATCAGTACCATCGGCTGGTTTCGGATTTCATGTGCCGTCATTATGAAACCATTTAGACAACATACTATAAAGGAACTTCATGAGTTGTGTTTTCCGCCACTTCTCACAATACAAATATATCACGTTAATTTCAAAACAACCGGCACATTTCCTGCCAAAAAGCGGTCACGAATCTGCCAGCAATTTTATTTTAGTAAGGAACTTCACTTAATTCTGACTTAACTATCTCAACGTTGTTGAGATTAAATTTGTTACAAGTAGACATTACCAAATCCGCAAACCACTCTGGCGCTGAAGGAGCAATATACACCTTCTCAACTAAATTTCCAATATTACATCTAATATTCCCCCCATATTCAACCGGTGGTTCTCCATCGTAATCTATTATACCTTTCTCATCAGTTGGAAATTTTAAAGTATGTAAGAGCCTTAGCTCACGTTCATGTTCAAATGATTTTCTTTTATAAATATAAGGAAGTAACGGATCATGTTCAGGCATCCATTCTCTCTTAAAATCTATATAATTTACTTTACTTATATGAATATGCTCTTCAGTATTATCAAAACTTTTTATTAAATTACCAACAGTTGATTGAATAGCAATTCCTTCACTGCTTTTCAAATATAAGTCCCACATCGCTGCTGATTCATAGTCATTCATATGCCAACAATTTATTAATACAAATTTTCTTAGCGTCTTACTTAACGGTTCTAAAATACTCTTCAAGATCCTAGTATCCTCTTTTTCAAAGTTCGGATATTTAAAACCTCTTAAATCATTGTTTGCCTTTGGATACGTCCCTTCAAATACATCAGTAAATTTATCTGACCTAGTAAAAAAAATAGCTTCCGTATCTAACAGGCTAACAAATTTAGTAAAGTCCATGTACCTCCATATCTTAGTATCATGACGAGGCATAATAAAATTCGGATATTCTACAAACATATATATTCCCCCTAATTACTAGTTAATTTACATTATTACATGTCATTACTCAGTTATCCATATGTTCTATTTTGTGTAACTAGGCCAAACTCCGAATCCCTTGATATCATTGATTTAATTAGAATTTTCTTTTTGAGTTACACAGTACGAAAATTTTAGCTAACTATAAGCTATTAGGACTTAAAAAAATCACCTCATAAAAAAAGGCAGACCAAAGGCCGCCATGATTTTTAAATATCCATATTATTTTCTATATAATTAAGACTGCTAAACTTAGCTATACGTTTTATTTTTTCATCAAACGCATTTTCAGTAAGTTCTTTATTTAAATACTTAGACAATGCATCGACATCATTATAAACCGTGAAATGGTTAATTCCATTTAAAGTCAAATACTCATATATACATTCTAATAAATCTGGTGATAAAATTATTTTTTTTAATATTTTTTCTTTATTTTCTGGACAAGCTTGTTCTAATTCAACTTCTAAATCTTCTAGCCTATTACTTTGAACTGTAAAATACCCATTCTGCACCAATAATCTTGCATTATTTTTTGACGGATACATTGGAAACGTATACTCCATATGTTCATTATTAAAGATATCTGATAAACTTTCAATTTTACCTTTAACAAGTTTTTCATTCATATTTCTAATCGAATCTGTAGTTTTGATAGTAGGATATTCTTCTTGGAGATTACAATGTAAAGCATATGGATCTAACAACCATATACAAGCATTATTTTCCTTATCATAATCCCATCCTTCAAAAGCAAAATATAAAGCTGTACCAAACGAATCTGTCCAGTCTAATAATCTTGTTTTTAATCCATGATGTTGCATATGAAATTGTAAATCAATATCATCTTCTCTAATAAAAGTTGACGCTTGCTGCTTAAAATTTATTTTCAAGTGATCTTCAAGAATTATGTACTGCATCAATTTTAATTTTTTATTCTTGTCTAAAGTTCGAAAGAGGCCTGAATCCAACTTATATTCTTCCTTACTATGCCCTCTAAACCATATCCAATTTGACATTGATTCTCTTCTAAAGAGTGCAATTTCTTCTAAAATATCATTCCATTTCTTACTAAATATTTCTTTTTTCGTGCTTATTGTTTTAACCGCATTTTTTTTCACCTAAATCCATCCTTACATTGAATAAATTAAATTAACAACCATATTATTCCATATTTTTCTAAATAAATGTAACTACATCGTAGATTATATATTAAATTCTAAACTTAGTCATTGCCTTATCCATCGCATCTTGATTTACACCTATATATCTTAACGTAACCCTTTCAGACGAATGATTGAATATCTCCATCAGCAAAGCTATATTTTTTGTCTGCATGTACATATGATATCCGAATGTCTTACGAAGTGTATGTGTCCCAACCTCATCTAAACCAAATTCTGCTGCTGTGGTACTAAGAATTTTATATGCCATACTTCTTCCTATTGGTCGATTCTTTCCTTGTCTGCTCTTGATTAGATATTCATGATCTTCCATCTCTTCTATATACCATTTCAATTCTCTTCTTAATGCTGCAGTAATCTGAATTCGTTTCTGTTTACCTGTCTTCATTTCACGCATTGAAATATGGCTTCCCTTTAAATCTCCAATCTTCAGTTTTAGAATGTCACTAATACGTAGGCCTGTATTAATTCCCATTACAAACAAGATATAATTACGCTCACTCTTTTCTTTTAAATACTCTTTAATTTGTTGTATTTGCTCTGGATCACGTATTGGCTGAACAAAATTCATTATTCAATCCCTCCAGTTTTTTCTGTCTCGTAAACTTCTAATCTAAGAGCAAAAGCAAGTTTATAAAACACCCTAGCCTTAACACGTCGATACGTACGCTCACTCATACCAATTTCGTTATAAACCATATAATCACATACATCTTCATCTTCTAAATAACGTTTAATGATAATATTTCTTTGATCTTCTCCTGCACGCCCACTACCCAAACGATTTAGGAATTGATCGATACGAACTGATGTTTTCTTAATCCACTCTTCTCGTTTACTTTGTTGTATATTAGCCATCGCTACATCTTCTAATGGCTTTCCTACATCATTTGTAGGTCCGTGATATCTAATTTCATAAGAAGGAGTGACTTTCATTTCTTCACGCATCATTCCAAACTGTCTATATAAACGTACATTTTCAAGAACACCTTCTAATTTTTTCTGCGTTGCTGATCTATCGATTTTTGGTAAGAAAGATAATTGTATAGTCATGTAAGACCACTCCTTTTTATTTTTTATTACTTTTGTCTTACTGCTCCACGTCTCCGCTCATAGAAAGGTCTATGCATCCCCATCAAATTCTCAATTTCACGAGTGCTTAATTTCTCTTTTCGTTTTTTCTTATTTTTTTTCTTAGCTTGTTTTTATTGCTTTTTCCATTCGCGTAACTGATCTTTTAGCGCCTTCATTTCCCCATCTCCCTTTTCAAAAATAAAAAGGACACCTATTCCTAAAACAGCTTTAATTGCAGCTTTAATGAATTGGTGTCCTCTAGTTTTCTAGCCGGACTATATTCAGTTTGCTTTCACTTTAAAAGGATTATTTTGTTTAAATTTTGCTTAATTCTCACCAGTAATTATCTAAAAATTTTAAAATTGTTATATAATGAATTTAATTTGAAATTAGGAGTGGTTAAAATGCCAGATACAATAAGACTCGTTCTTTTCATCCTTATAGCAATTAGTGCTGTTTTCTCTTTAATAAAAGAGTTTAAAAAACCTGAGAAAAAAGCACTTTGGATTACAATTGAATTTTTAGTTCTTTTCTGGGCGATATGGGTAATAGCGAATATTATAATCTAATTTATAAATTATGATTACTCCCCTGAATAAAACTCAATATTCCGTCAATTATACAGACAACCCATTAAGTTACTTTCTCCTTCTTCCCCCTTGGAGAACCGAGCAGTTAGCTTTTGCTGGCTGTTCTTATATTTTCTGCAATTGGTTACACTTACCTGATGTTTTTAACGCAATATTAAGTTACGATATAAACGAATAAAATATATTTGGCTGTTATACCATTACCCTAGGGAACTAGGGTTTTTATTTCTATAAAATAAAATTTTTATGTAAAAAACCTACTAATCCCTTCACCATAAAACGAACTAAAATCAATAATTCTCAATAATTATATATATATACTTATGAAAATTCCACTTATTTACTAATACACCAGCCGTTTTCTTTTTGAAAAGTAAATCATAAAATATAATACAGGACCAAGCTTTCTAAAAATTTGTCCAAGTTAATTTTAGAAAGGAGCGAATTTCAATGGCTATCGTTCACCCTTTTGTTGCTGGTAGAAAATTCACCGGCGTAGCATCCTCTGGAACAGGTACTGGTGCTACATTTGCAATTGTTGCAACAGCTTTCACAAATGATACAGGAACAAATACAGCATTTCCAGCTGCTTACGCTTATTACAATCTCTACATTAATGGTGTTCTTCAAACTGCTGACACTTCAACTATCACTGTCGGTCCTTCTTCTATTACCATTCCTGGTGGAGATGTACTTGATGGAGCAACTCCAATTATCGTGGAATTTATTGTAACTTAGTTATATTTTTATCAAATACAGTTTTGTCCAGTTTTTTCACAATTTATTACTGTCAGCATATACTAATATAGAATGATAGGAATTTACACTCACTCTTGAAAAGAGCACTTATTCATAGTGCTCTTTTCACTTTTAATTTTTAGTATCAAATAGCGTTTTCATTAAAAACATTTCCTAAATGAATTGCATATACTAAACCGAATACTCTCTACAGTACATTCACCTTTAGAGCGTCTTTCTCCCAAGACGCTCTATTCATTTTTTGCTGGTTTCGAAATATACTTTTCACCTTTTAACTGGACAAGCATATGTTATTGTATGGGGAAACTCTCCTCATAGGAACCTAACTTTCTTGTCCAAGAGCACGTTATATATGTGCTCTTTTTTTATTAACAAGCATTTTTTTCGAAAGGATTAAATATAATGTACTAAGAACTGAATCCACCGGTTCTATTCATCCTCATAAGATTCGTGTTACATATTGAACACTGTTGAACAGTGTTCTTTTTTACTAAATAACGATTTTATTAAAACCTTTCACCTTTTAAATGGACAAGCATATGTTATTGTATGGAGGCATCCACTCATAAGAATCTACCTTTCTTGTCTAAGAGCACATATATTGTGCTCTTTTTTTATGTCTAAATAAGGATTTTGTATTACTTAATGAATCACGTCACTGATATCAGCAGTTATCCAATCCGTATCCACATCTTCAATTGGCGGCATTTCTCCCAAACGATCAAATGCTATCTTTATATTTTTTGCAAGTAATTCATCTAAATTACTTTGTCTCTCAAGGATTCGCTTTAAACCTTCACCAGCTTTTTCTAAAAACCTCATTGTATCTTCCTTAGTGCTTGTTGCCATCCAAATCCTCATATCAATTGGAATGGTTATAGCATGTACACCAGATGTCACTTCCAAAATATTAATAGATTCACTTAATGGAATAGCGCAAAAACGATATTGTCCCACTTTAATTTCATGACCAACTGCAGGTACCCATTCATCAAACGCTAGATAAAAACGTTGAGCTTGCTCGTTCACTTTAATTTCCATTCCGTTCCCCTCCAAAATAAGAATTTTGTTTAAAATTCATTAACTTTATTGATTCCTTTGCATACAGTATTATCACAAAGAAATTCACAGGTTTCTCTGGTCCAGTTACCTTGAATTTCTTGCAGACCTTGAGGAAAGAATCCTTTTATCAAAAAGGGTTCTTTCCTTTATTCGTTATAAAATAACTATTTTGTTAAATCCTTTCACATTTTTAACGGACAAGCATAAGTTATTGTATGGAGACCCTCCAGGCATAGAAATCTACCTTTCCAATCTAAGAGCATTGTTATCTGCGTGCTCTTAGATTTTTCACTATGAAATAACAACATTT
>Ga0102589_1002832_pt1 | contig 19091 bp, 16 predicted proteins | sample AraplaMF_Col_mLB_FD_76858 | JGI IMG/M metagenome (GOLD analysis project Ga0102589, IMG submission 76858) | Arabidopsis root microbial communities from the University of North Carolina, USA - plate scrape MF_Col_mLB | ecosystem: Host-associated > Plants > Roots > Endosphere | place: USA... | reverse complement strand
AAGGTAATAGGTCGGGCTGAATATGCGACCGTTACCAATGAGGAAGTGCTGGAAGCCTTCCAGGAGCTGTCCCGCACGGAGGGGATCATCCCTGCCCTAGAGAGCGCGCATGCAGTTGCATACGCCAAGAAGCTAGCGCCTACAATGGGTCGGGACCAAATTCTCATCGTGAACCTGTCTGGCCGTGGGGACAAGGATGTTGAACAAGTGTATCAAATGCTCAAATAATATTCGCAGGTGCTTTGGCCGTCAGATAGTTGATCTGGCGGCCTTTTCTCCATTATTATTTCGTGGTTGTAAAATAGGATTCCCCTAGAAGTTCCTTCACTTGATAACTGCTTGGTGACAGTTCTTTTTCAACAAAAGCGTTGATTTCCGACTTTTCAATACCATACATAACTTCAATTTCTTTAGAAAATAATAGCTTTTCTTGTTCAAGCAAGTTCGAAAGGGATGGTTGTTGTTTCGGCTCAATTTCTCCTGTATTTAGCATTTGCTGTAGGCCCTCAACATAGGATTCCAACGGACGGCTACCTACGATTTTCAATCCTTTATTATCCTTGTTGACCATGATGATCGTCGGGAACCCCCTAACTCCAAGGCTTCTAGCGAGACTAAAATCTTCATTCAATAATTGTTGGCTGGTTTGTTGTTCGGCATCCCTGACAATAGCTTCACCATCAAGTCCAAGCTGATTTACGATGTCTATCATGATGGATGCATCGGCGATATTTCGATTAAATACGAAGAGATCTTCTCGCGATCGTCTTAAGTAATCATAGGCTAATGCATCGTTATAATTTGTCTGAATCACTTTGAATACACGAGAAGGTGGGAAGGAGGATTGGACCGGATTGTCGAGCATCAGTGAACCGTCAATCGGCATGCGTGAATATTCTCCAACCTCTCTCCAGTGGCCGAAGACGTCAGCAGGTCCTGATATTCCGTTACGGGGGTCGACAGGCTCATCACTCCATTTTTCCAGCAACCCGCCCATTACCGTATGAAAGTTAAAATAATGCCCATACTGCTCTTTAAATCGACGAAGCACGGGTTCAAGCGCCCAACAGTGAGAGCAAATAGGATCTGTTACATAATATAATTCAATGGATTTTTGGGGTTGATTAAAATCGATCATCTCCATTTCTTCTTCCCCAGCTACGCCACATACACCAGTTTCTAAATCACAAATCATATGATTATCGTTCGCCATTCGTTTATCCTCATTTCCCATGATTGTTGCCTTACAATCAAATTCTAGCCATAATCAATCGATCGGAACACCAATAGATCAGTCCATTTGTCGTTTATGCAACACATTGATACAATTGTTTAAAAAGTCGGAGGGACATGATATGACGCAATCAAAGATAGATCCTCGAGTTTTACGAACTCGTAAGTTAATCATGGACTCTTTTATTGAACTTTCAGGTAAAAAAGAGTTCAAGGATATTACCGTTAAGGATATTACAACAGAGGCTAAGATTAATCGTGCAACGTTCTATTATCATTTTGAAGATATATATGACTTGCTCGACAAATCATTATCGGAAGTATTATTGATTAATTTGAACGTCATCGATTTCGAGAAAAGCGAACTAAATGAAGCATCGATTATTGATATCTTCGTGGCCATAACGGATTTCCAAAAAGCTTTATCCAATCGGTGTCATAGAGGATATGATGAGACCATCGCCCGCATTATTAGGGAACAACTCGAAATCATTTTCTACGGCATGTTGCGAAAACAACATACAATTGAAGAGAATGAATCTCTTAAAATTACAGCTGTCATTCTAAGTTGGGGCGTTTATGGCGCTTCTGTGGAGTGGAGGAGGAATTGTAACGAATCATCGCCGGAAGCATTTATTAAGTCGGCCATTCCTTTTCTGATGTCTGGGATTGAACACGGTTGAGACTTTGTGAAAAAAGCCCGATTAGCATATGTTCATTGCTAATGCGGGCGATAATCCTTGCCAGTTTCGAGTTCAAATATTAGAAATAAACGCGATCATTTTAAAGTAACGGGTTGTTGTTGTGTAACACAATGAATCATACCGCCATCTTTATAAAGTTCTCTCACATCAATACCAATAACCATACGGTCAGGGTATAGCTTCTGGATTGCATCGTTTGCTACTTTGTCATTAGGATCATGATAATTTGGAACTAATACAACGGTATTTCCAATGTAATAATTGATATATGAACCTCTATACCCCAAATTCTTTCCGTTATCAAGCACGACATTGTTTTTACTAATCGGCAAATACACAACCTGATAAGGCTTGTCAAAGGCATTTTTAGCCTTCATTAATGTGTTAATATCCTTATTTGAGACGCCCCATTCTTCTAAATCCTCTTCTTTCATCGTGATCAGTGTAGACTTATTATAAAACTTAGCAAAACCATCAATATGGAAATCTGTAATATCCAGACCCGGCACACCATCTAACCAAATAAAATTCGTAGCACCGAGATTTTCTTCGATTACTTCTTCAATTTCTGCTTCTGATAATTTAGGATTTCTATTCTTATTCGTCACCGCACTACGTGTCGATAAAAATGTACCATTGCCATCGAGTTCAAATGCACCACCTTCAAGTACGACATCATTGAGATCGATGCGTTCCATACCCAGCTGTTTGCTTAGTTTGTTCGCAATGGCGGCATCTTTTTTATACGGGGTTTTCTTGCCCCAGCCATTAAAGCCCCAGTCCATCAGTTTAAGATTTTTATCTTTGTCGTATACAAAAATCGGAGCGGTATCTCTTGCCCATACATCGTCCGTAGGGATAATATAGAAGTCGATTTTGTCCATATTTATACCCTCATCATATAGAAGATCATAAATATATTCTTTTTCGTATTTATCGTAGGCGATAATATGAACATTTTCCCCTTCGCTCAAAGCGCTTGTCATCTCTATCCAAATGGTCTCGAGATTTTCTTTATGACCTTTTCCATAGGTGAAGTTATGGGGCCATTGTAACCAAGTACCTTCATGTTTGCTTCTTTCATCAGGCATTGTGTAGCCTACATTTTGTTTTTTCATGTTTTGATCCTCATCCGCTTTACTTTGCGTACACCCTATTAAGATCCCAGCCGTTAATAAAGCCCCAGTGCACAATACAATCATCTTATTCATGTCCAAATCTCCTTAAGTTCTAGTTGCTTTCTCTTGAAGTAGAATAAGCTTTGACATCATGTCAAGGTCAAGCAATTATTGTCTTGCTTCGTCGGTGACGGGAAAACAGACTTGTGTCACATACTCCTCCACAGGACAATCACATTCTGAACCTTTCAAGTAAGTTTCATAAGGCGACCCATCCAAATCGTAGCCATTGCTTTCTATCCATTCTTCAAGAGCGATATGCGCGTATCCGATATAGTCATAACTTCCGATATGCATGGTAGTAGCAATAAACTTTTTAGGAAGTGTTTTGATTTGCCAATCATATGATGCATCTTCGTCATTTCGATGTACAATCGGGATTATCAATTCAATATCGCTATGATCTGGGGTATATTCTTCATCGAAAAAAATAGCAGACGGAATGCCAAGTAAGTGAATATTACTCTCTTCTGCTTTTTCGTATAAGGAATCAATATACTTGTCCATGTTATCCATATTCATCTTCATCCTTTGACTTAGGACACGGATCTCGTTTCTCATGCCGAGCAGGATATCATAAGATCTTCTTTCTCCTGGAACAAAATCCACCTTGTCTTCAATCATCTCTTGCATTTCTGCAATAATCTGTTTAAATCTATTCATCTCATTTGATAATTCACGGATTTTCGAGTGCATCAATCCGGTCAACGATTCCCTGTCTGATGTCAGAAGGATCGTTCTAATTTCCGGTAGGGAGAATCTATATTCTTTCAGTTTCTTGATCCATAATGCCGTCTCTAATTGACTCTTCTCATAATATCTATACCCGTTCGTTGTATCTACATGTACTGGTTTTAAGAGTTCTTCTTTATCATAGTGTCGTAACATGCGTGCACTCATTTTGCAAAGCTGAGAAAATCTGCTGATCGTGTACATATTTCTCTCTTCCTTCGTATGGTATTTCACCATTATATTATTCTAATACATACGATTTATACATTTATGATGCACTTGATAATTCGCTATTAGAATGTTACGGTGAGCCATACTATGAGTAATGGTGGAAAATTATCGGAATAATAGAAAAAAAGTAAGGATGATCTGCAAATGAAAATTTTATTAGTCGAAGATGATAAGACGATCGCGTCGGGTCTGGAATATTCGCTGCAGCAAGATGGTTATCCAACCGTTCTCTGCCATGATGTCGCCTCAGCCAAAAAGGTGCTCGCCGAGGACATCGATCAGTTCGCTTTATGCTTGTTCGATTTACAGCTTCCGGACGGAAGCGGCTATGAATTGTGCAAGATGGTGAAGGAGCGGCGAGACATTCCGGTCATCTTCTTAACGGTGATCGACGATGAGGTCAATGTCGTGATGGGGCTCGACATGGGAGCCGACGATTATATTACCAAACCTTTTCGGGTTCGTGAGCTTCTCTCCCGGATTAAATCTGTCTTGCGGAGATACCAGAGACCGTCTCACACCAGAGCGATTGTCGACATCGACAATGTCCGAATCAATACGTTGGAAGGCAAAGTGCATAAAAACGGAGCCGAAATTGCATTGACTGCCTTAGAATATCGCTTATTGCTGATCTTTGGCAATCACATTGGACAGGTTCTCACAAGAAATCAGCTCTTAGAGCAAATCTGGGACGTGGCCGGCGACTTCGTGAACGATAATACGTTAACGGTGTATATCAAAAGGCTGAGGGAAAAGCTGGAGGATGATCCAGGGCATCCGACATTGATCAAAACGGTACGCGGTTTAGGCTATAAGGTCGGTGATTAGATGCTGCGCAATCGGGAAATTCAACTATTATTGCTCACCATGGGCTCGATCAGCTTAACGGCGATCATCGTCGCTGCTTTCATTTCGACTGTCGCCGCGGCGCTCGTGTTCATTCTATCCATGCTGCTCATTGGCACAAGTTTGTTCTTCACCAGATGGAGATACCGCGAAATCGAAAAGTTGTCCGTCTATTTGCGGAAAATTAGCAACGGCGATGATTCCCTCGACGTTCGTGATAATCAAGAAGGCGAGCTTAGTATTTTAAAGAATGATATTTATAAAGTGACGCTCATGCTGTCGGAGCACCGGGCGCTATTGCAGCGGGACAAAATTCAACTGACGGATGCCATCTCCGATATTTCGCATCAGCTCAAAACGCCGCTTACCTCCATGACGGTGATGGCGGATTTGTTAAGCGCCCCTGACCTGCCTCCGGCCAAAAGAGCGGAGTTCACTCATCATATTCGCGTCCAGCTGGAACGCATCGATTGGCTAGTTTCCTCCTTACTAAAGTTATCGAAAATGGACGCGAAGACCATCCCATTCAAAAAAGACCAAATACGTATGAAAAATCTGATCCAAAAGGCATTAGAGCCGGTGATGATTCCGATGGACATTAAGGGACAGACGGTTTTCATCGCGGGCGATGACGACGTCTCTTTTGTAGGCGACATCAATTGGACGGCCGAAGCGGTCATCAATATATTGAAGAACGGCGTGGAGCATACGCCAGAAGGCGGAGCGATCTCCATCGCATATTCCGAAAACGCGTTATTTACGGAAATCGTCATTGCCGACAACGGCAAAGGCATTCCGAAAGAAGATTTGCCCTATATTTTCAAACGTTTTTACAAAGGAAAGAACGCCAGCGAAGGAAGCATCGGTATTGGACTTGCGATGGCTCACAGCATCATTGCCAGCCAGAACGGCGTGATCGATGTGACGAGCGATGGCGAGAAGGGTACGCAGTTTCGGATTAAATTTTATAAGCAAGTGATTTAACGGCATGCCGTAAGTGACTGAATTGTCACCTCCATCGTCACTGGAAAGTCATTTTAGACAGATAAAATGATATTCATCAGCTAAGCGATGGAGGTAAGACAATGCAATTGAAGCAACACCGAAAGATGATTTTGGCTACAACCATATCCTATACCCTTTTGATTCTTTATTTTCTGTTTTTCGCTTTCGGTAGAGTAGGTAAGGTAGATCAAATCACCGAGTACACCTTTATTTTTTTACCGGACGGTTTCTTTAGACTGCCAGGTCTATCCGATCTTCTACATCCTACGCTGATGGATTTTGTGGGTTTCGGGAACATCGCAGCCTTCATCCCTTTTGGGATCTTGATTCCGCTACTATATCGGACCAACTTTATTCGATTCATGACAGGGTTCATCCTATCCATTCTCGTGCTGGAGACGATTCAGGCAATAACTTTCCTCGGAAGCTTCGACATGAACGACGTCATACAGAACGCATCGGGCGCAGCCATCGGATTCGGGGCGTTTAAGCTTGGATTTCGTACGAAAAACATCTGGAGAAATTTTGCTGCTACTGGCATTTCCGCTGTTGTCCTTATGCTCGGGGTCTGGGGGAGCTTCGGAATCGTTGATAAAGTATTCACGAAAGAAATAGGTCCTTTTGTAGCAATAAATCAATTGAAAGATAGCAGTGATAATCCATCGATGGGAACCAAACGGTACAGCATCAAGATTGGCGGTCAAAATGTAGAACCGAGATATAATGCGTATAGCATCGAAGGCAAAAAAAAAGAAATGTACACCTATACGTTGGGCAATAAGGAGGAGATCTATCTCTCCTTGCAATATGGAATTCCCGATCACAAGGATTTCCAGGGCAGCATTAGGGTTGCCGTCGATGGACATGAGTTCTTGTCCGTATCTGCAGAAGCTCAGCGCCATGAGCCGGATATGTCCGAAATTTTCATCCCACAGGGCAATGAGCTGACGATCACCTTGGAGGGAAATGAAATCTTATGGGATGTTGGATATCGAGAGATGGTCTATTTCTGGAATTTGAGCACCGAGGCAAGGGGGTATGACAATGGAAATTTTAAGAATTGAGCATCTGTCTAAAATATACGGTACGGGCGAATCGGCGGTGAAGGCGCTTGACGATGTTTCTTTTTCGATTCAAAAAGGCGAATTTGTCGCGATTATCGGCCCATCCGGATCGGGGAAATCGACGCTTCTCCATATGCTGGGCGGCGTGGATCGGCCGACTAGCGGTAGAGTTTATGTTCAAGATACAGACATGTATGCCTTGAACGAAACGCAGCTGGCCATCTTTCGGCGCAGGCAAATCGGCTTGATCTACCAGTTCTTCAATCTGATTCCCGTCCTGACGGTAGAGGAGAATATGACGTTGCCGCTCTTGCTGGATAACCAAAAGGTAGATCAAAAGCAGTTGGATCGTCTTGTAAATACGCTAAATTTGCAGCATCGATTAAATCACCTGCCGAATCAGCTATCCGGCGGGCAACAGCAACGGGTCTCGATCGGCAGAGCACTCATCGGCAATCCTGCGATCATGCTGGCCGACGAGCCGACCGGGAATCTGGACAGCAAGAATAGCAGCGAGATCGTCGACTTATTAAAAATGTTGAATAAAACCTATCAGCAGACGCTGATTGTTATTACGCACGACGAACGAATCGCCTTGCAAGCCGACAGGATCATTTCGATTGAAGACGGGAGGATTGCCAAAGACGAGGTGATAAGGCGATGAACATTGTTAACACGCTAACCATCCGGCATCTGAAGCAGAACAAGAGACGAACGCTCGTAACCATCATCGGTGTCATCATTTCGGTTGCCATGGTGACAGCTGTCGCAACGCTTGTGTTTTCCTTTTCGGATTTAATGATCAGGCAAGCCATTGCGGATACTGGAGAGTGGCATGTTCAATATCAAGATGTCACCAAAGAGCAGCTCGCGGCAATACAGGGCGATGACGCAACGAAAACGGTAGCGATCACAAGAGATCTTGGATTTGCCCCATTAGAAGGGGGACAAAATCCTAATAAGCCGTACTTGTTCATTAAAGAATATGATGCGCATGGATTCGCACAATTTCAGATTGAACTAAGCAAGGGGCGTCTCCCGCAGACGGACAAAGAGGTTGTCATCTCCGAACCCGTTGCATTGAATGCCAAAGTGAAGCATGAAATCGGCGATCGTCTAACCCTTCGCGTCGGCGAACGATTCGAACAGGGTGGCAATCATCCTTTGGATCAGACTGAACTGCTGCGTAGGGAAGACGGCGCATTGACCGAGACGCTACAGCATATCAAGACAAGGGAGTATACGGTGGTTGGCTTTATTAAGCGTCCCGTATGGGAATCGGCTTGGTCCCCCGGGTATACGGTCATTAGCTATGTCGATGAACATATCATCGAAGCAAACGATCGAGTCGATGCGTCGGTGGTGCTGCAGCGTGTCAATCCGTTCTTGTTCACTCATGCGGAGAATTTGGCTGAGAAAAACCATATGGAATCCACCGTCCAATATAATAACAATTTGCTTCGTTATTACGGCTTGTCCAAAAGCAGTGGCTCGTCCAGCATGATGTTCTACTTATCGGCGATCATTATGGCGGTTATTATGATTGGCTCAGTATCGCTGATCTATAATGCTTTTGCGATATCCGTCTCGGAACGATCTCGCCATCTAGGGATGCTGGCGAGCGTGGGGGCAACGAAAAGGCAGAAGCGTAATTCGGTGCTGTTTGAAGGTGTCGTCATTGGCTTGATCAGCATTCCCATTGGCATCCTGTGCGGTCTTGCTGGGATTGGGATCACTTTTTGGTTCATGAATTCCATGATTCAAGGGGCATTATGGACCAATGAAAAACTTACTCTTATCGTCACGCCGTTATCGCTCTTGATTACTTGTGTTGTGTCGATGCTAACGATTTTCATTTCGACGTATCTGCCAGCGATCAAGGCATCCAAGGTATCCGCGATGGACGCGATTCGCCAAACCACCGACGTTAAGCTTACGGCCAAAGCCGTGAGAACGTCGAAGTTCATTCGCAAGCTCTTCGGGATCGAAGCGGAAATCGGATTGAAAAACTTAAAACGGAACAAACGGAGATATCATGCCATCGTATTTTCGCTCGTCATCAGCATTGTTTTGTTTCTGACGGTATCGTTTTTTACGGCCGGCCTGACACAATCACTGGAACTGTCGCGGGAAGGCATCAATTATGATATTGAAGTGTTGCACAGCAACGGAAAAAGTATAGACGACCGGTTGATACAATCGATTGTATCCCTGGATGGCGTCACGGAATATAACGTGATTCGTGAGATGTATAAGAACGCTTGGGTCGATGCTGCGATCATCGCCGATGAATTGCAAGCGAAGGTGAAGATGGATAAGAGCTTACTGCAAGATGGCAAATACCCATACGATATTAAGGTTCATGCATTGAACGATTCGAGCCTGCAAGCCTATGCCAGCGCGGTCGGCGCAGATTATGCGCAGCTAACGGATCCGGATCATCCTGCCGCGATCGTGATGGATAGGATCCATTACAAAGATATGGATACGGGAAAATACGTCCAGACGAAGGCTATCTATACGAATGTCGGAGAGCATATCGCGTTAACGAACTTCTATCAAGAAAATGGGAAAGAAGCGAAGACAAGCGAAGTGACCGTTGCCGCGTTGACGGATCAAGCTCCGATGGGGATGAGCCCGATAGAAGTAGGCGGGTTAAATATGATCGTGTCGGAATATGTCATGAATCGGTTGGCAGACGACGATCTTGATAACGTTCAGATGTACCTTCATTTGAAAAGCACGGAGCCGCTGCGAACGCAGCAGGAAATTGAAGAGATGCATGAGACCAATCTGAATGTCTTCAATGTATATCAATCCAGAAAAAACGAAGAGCAACAGATTCTATTGATGTCCGTCTTTTCTTACGGTTTTATCGTATTAATCTCTGCGATTTCCATTGCGAACATTTTTAATACGATCTCGACGGGCGTGTCCCTTCGCAAACGAGAATTTGCGATGCTGAAGTCCGTCGGCATGACGCCAAAAGGCTTTGCGAAAATGATGAACTATGAAAGTGTTTTTTATGGGGTCAAGTCGCTGCTGTTCGGGCTTCCCGTCAGTTTCGTCGTGATGTATCTGATCTATAGGGCATTTTCGAACAAATTCAGCTACGGGTTTACCCTTCCATGGATGAGCATTCTGTCTGTCATTGTCGCCGTATTTGTCATTGTCGGTTCCGCCATGCTGTACTCCGGCGCGAGAGTAAAAAAGGAAAACATTATTGATGCGTTAAAGCAAGAGAATATATGATAGCCATCGGCCCTGACTTGGTTGAAGTCAGGGCCTGCTTCATTTTGGTGAGTCTGATTAAAATAAACGGCTGGAAGGGGTCTTGGCTCAAGGTCACGAATATGATATATGTACCAAAATTTGCCTTTGACATTGTAGAGCGCGATCATATGGCCTTCCTGATTCAACTCCATCAGCATGTGCTTGATGCCCTCCGTCGCGAGAACCGTACCATAAGTAACGGCGGAAAATTTGTTTGGTAAAGCTCAAGGAATGTTGAAGGTTTTGTGGAATAGTGTAGTTAAGACCTCTAAAAGCGGTTGGTTTTAGGGTGTTTCAGTTCTTTATTAATTTTTTTCATTAATTACCTAGGGGGAGCGATTCGTGCCAAACATAAAGGTTCTGATTGCCGACGATAATTCTTTCATTCGCGAAGGGATGAAAATCATATTAAGCACGTTCGAGGGATTCGAGGTAGTCACAACGGTTCAGGACGGTCGGGAGGCTGTGGCATACTGTGAACAGCATGAAGTCGATGTTGCGCTGCTTGATGTTCGGATGCCGGAGATGAACGGGGTGGAAGCGACTAGGCTGATCACCGAGCGGACAAGAACCCGGCCGTTAATATTGACAACCTTCGATGATGACGAATATATAGTGGATGCGATTGCAAATGGAGCTAAGGGTTATTTGCTCAAAAATAATGACCCCGATCGGATTTGCGATGCGATTAGAACCGTGTATTACGGCCATAGCGTACTTCAGGACACGGTAATGGAGAAATTGAAATCGGGAGTTGCCGGTGCAAAGAATGAAATCAATCAAGATGCAGCCGCACCCAGCCAGGGGGCTGGGATTGACCGCAGTCTGTTCACTGAAAGAGAGCTTAACATTATGGCGCTGATCGCCAAAGGTCGGACGAACAAGGAGATTTCTAATCAACTCTTCATAGCGGAAGGAACCATCGCCAATCATGTGACCTCCATACTTGGAAAGACAGGTCTTACACACCGCACGCAAATTGCTATCTATTATCTGACCGGGGAACTGACCTAATGAGAGAAGGTTCCGAAGCACATGAACTGTGGTCGATTGGATATAAAACGGTTTTGCTATTATTTACTGTCTCCCTATTTTTAACATCCGACTTGAACCTTACACCTTGGCTCATTTTTTATCTCTTACTATATATCAGTTTGAATTTGCTGTTCTACATCATAAAGAAGGAAAGTTATCGTCCCGCCGCTGCGGCACTAATCATAGGGATTACTTTTGCCGCTGCGCTGCAGGATCATCCGCTGCTTTTTTTACTGCTTCCGGTTCATGTCTTCGAGTTATCGTCGATGTTTACCGGCAAACAAGGGATAGCGGCATTCCTTCTGATGTGGAGTCCTCTGCTTTTTGTACCACCCCATCTCCTTCAGTTGTACATGCTGATTGCTGTAGTGACGCTAATGTATTTTTCAATGTTTGAGAGGTTCGGCGGTAAGCTGCGGGAACAAAGCTCCAGTCTGGATCAGATGCGCAATGACTTAGATAGGTTGCAAACCCGGCTGCGAGAAAATGACGAGTTTCTGCGGCAAACGGAATATACACATAAACTGGAGGAGCGGAATCGGTTATCTCAGAACATTCACGATAATATCGGACACGCGATGACAGGGGCGCTTATCCAGATGGAGGCGGCAAAGCGATTAATTCAAGCCGATCCTGAGAAATCAGCGTTGCTGCTGGATAACGCCATTCATATATCGAAAGAAGGTATCGAGAGCATTCGTTCTGAGCTGAAGAGGATGAAGCCGGCAACGGAACAGCTGGGCATCAATCGCATGAAATTATTCATCGATGAGTTCTCCGCCAAGCATTCCATTCAAACAATACTGACACACGATGGGAACATCGATTTGATCACTCCGATTCAATGGAAGATCATTTTGGAGAATGGCAAGGAAGCATTAACCAATGTGCTGAAGTATTCGGGGGCTACCGCCGTCTCCATCCGCATTCAAGTGCTTAACACTTTGATTAAATGCGAGGTCTCCGATAATGGCAAAGGAACACAGAAGCTGATAAAAGGTTTGGGGATCACCGGTATGGAAGAAAGGGCGGCGAGTGTGAACGGAAAGGTTGTCGTGGACGGATCGCGCGGCTTTTCGGTCACCACCTTGCTTCCATATGGGGAATAGCAATGATTCGGGTGTTCAATATGATGAAATTTCTCATGGGTAGAGGATGAACTTGTGCACTGTCGCAGGTACATCCTTTTTTCTTATACTGAGAGTATCTTAAAGGATGGATGGGAGTGGAAGAGGTGAACGTACTTGAAATTAAGCAGCTTACTAAGAAATTCGGGGAATTCATCGCGGTGGATAATTTATCTCTATCCATAAAGGAAGGAGAAATATTTGGCTTTCTAGGAGCGAACGGTGCAGGCAAAAGCACGACGATCAATATGATCGCCTCCTTGCTCCGCATTACGAAAGGCGAAATTCAAATATTGGGCAAAAGCATATCCCAAAACGCTAAATTTGCGAAATCGAACATTGGGATCGTCCCCCAGGAAATCGCAATTTATGAGGATATGACGGCATATGAGAATGTTCATTTTTTTGCGGGAATGTTTGGTCTAAGGGGCTCTGAATTAAAAGCAAGAACGATCGAGGCGCTGGAATTCGTTGGTCTTGGCGACAAGCATTCGAGCTACCCAAAAAACTTCTCAGGAGGCATGAAGAGAAGGCTGAACATTGCATGCGCCATCGCCCACAGGCCCAAGCTGCTCATTATGGATGAACCAACCGTAGGTATTGATCCGCATTCGAGAAATTATATTCTGGGCTCCGTGAAGAAGCTCAACCAAATGGGCTGTACGATCATTTATACCAGCCATTACATGGAGGAGGTCGAGGAGATCTGTACACGTATCGCAATTATCGATCACGGCAAGATCATTGCGGAAGGTACGAAGAAGGAACTCAAGGCCATCGTTACGAATCAGAAAAACATTTGGATCGAAGTGCGGTCGGCTGAGCAGTTGGATATAGGCAAACTGCAGAAAGTTGCCGGTGTAAATAAGGTTGAAATCGAAGATCGGATTCTGAAGTTCAGTTCCGATGCCGAAGTTAATAATTTAAACAGAATCATCCAGCTGTTGATGGCCGATCATATTGAAATTCGTTCCGTGGAGGAGCGGGAGCCCAATCTAGAGATGGTGTTCCTTACATTGACCGGCAGAAGCTTGCGGGATTGAACCTGAATTGAAGCAAGAAGGAGGCGGAAGGTTTGAATGTATGGAGGATTGCTCTCAAGGAAATAAAAGCGATTCGAGACATCAAGACAATCGTTTTCTTGATCGTTACACCGATCTTGACGATCCTTATTCTGGGATCAGTGCTTACGAACACTTTTAATGGAAGCAAAACTGTCGGAGATATTCGTGTTCTATATAAAATAAAAAGCTCGGAGTCCGAGCTTGCGAAGTCCTGGGATGCATTCGCCGATCAAGCAGGTAAAAACGGCATGGTGCTTGAGCCGGCAAATGAGAACACGGACGGTAAGCTTGAAGTAGCTAATAATCGATACGTTGGATATGTTGAAATATCGGATAGTGGGTTGAACTATTACGGAAATAGTTCAAGTCCAGTCGAAAGCGGTATTGCTCAAGGGATGATAACAGCTTTCGCAAATCGTTACAAGCTTGCAGCAGCAGCGGGAAATAGCGATCAAGCAGTATTATTGTCCGGAAATAGGAGTCCGGATTTTGTGCGAGAAACTTCGCTGGATACGGCTAGACAACCACGCGCTTTGGATTATTACGCCATAGCTATGGTGACCTTGATTATTATGTACAGCGCTTTACCGGCAGCCGAATTGATCAGCAGCGAACGGAAACGCAATACAACTGTTCGGCTGCTTGCATCTCCTATTACGAAAGCGGAGATTTTCGCAGGAAAAGTCGTGGGGAACCTTTTATTGAATGTTATTTGCACTATAATCGTAGTTCTCATCTGCAAATATATGTTTAATGTATATTGGGGAGAGCATTTGGGTCTTGTCTTTCTTGTGCTGATTACGGAAATCGTATTCGCCCTAAGTATCGGACTTGGTTTTAGTTATACCATAAAGGGAAAAGCAGCAGGTTCGGTAATCATGATGATTATCCAGGTGGGTGCGTTTTTGGGCGGTTCGTACTTCCCGGTTACAGAGATGACAGGGGTAATGGGGACGATTGCTCAATTTTCTCCCCTGGAATGGTCGAATACGGCTATTCTTCAAATTATTTATGGGGATGGTTGGTATGCTGCCGTAAAGGCTATGCTGCTTAATCTCGGGTTATCTGTGTTTCTGCTAAGCGCGGCGGCAATCATCATGCGCAGACGAGAGGGGTTGTAACATGAAGGATACGATATGGCTGATCCGAAAAACATGTATTTCAACTTTTAAAAACTATAAAAATTGGTTATTATATGTTGTTTTACCCATATTGGCTATTGTCCTTGCAGTCCTGACCCGTGGCGGATCGGGAGAAATGCAAGTAAAGATCGGGATTGTGAATGAAGACCGCAAACAGGTCATTACACAGGATACGATTGACTTCATCGACCGAATGGACTCCGTGCTGCTAAGCGATATTAAGGAATCGGAAGTAAACGACAAGGTGATATCGGGTGATTTGGATGCGGTGCTTATCTTTCCCGCCGGCTTCGCCCAAAGCGTGAAAAACGGTACCCCAGAGTCTGTTCACATCGTGTCAATTAAAGGAGCAGAGATTACCGAATATGTGAAGTCCAGTCTTAATCAGTATATAGACAATGTGGCTTCTATTGCCAATATGGTCCAAGGCAATGGGGCTAAATTTGATGCCATGTACGCCAACTTTCAGAATTCAAGCTTCCATGTAACCGCCGAAACGATAGAAGATCGGTCAGCAAATCATAGAAAGACGAGTCAATCGATCGGTTATTTGGTCGTACTCATGCTGTTTGCGGCCACAAGCTTGTCTGGAATCCTTATCAAAGAAAGAGAAGACAGAACCTATTATCGCATAATCACTTCACCTGTCGAGGCAAGAACCTATGTGATTTCTAATATTATTGTCAATCTGGCTGTCATGGTTGCGCAAATCGCGATAACGCTAGTGGTCATGATTGAGATCTTCCATGTGGATCCTGGTTTACCGTATTGGCAGATGTTTTTGATCTTAGGGTTATTTGCTCTCGTTGCTATTAGCCTGTCTCTAGCGATTATGGCGTTCTCCAAAAGCTCGATGACGGCTAGTGCGGTTCAAAATATGCTGTTTCTGCCTACCTCTCTCCTTGCAGGATGTATGTTTCCGATTGAGGTCATGCCGGCAATGATGCAGAAAATCGCCTATTTTCTTCCCCAATACTGGGTGCTCGAATCATTCGGCAAGCTTCAGCAGGGGATTTCTTTAGGTGGCATATACGTTAACCTGCTGATCCTTGCTGCTTTCGCCATTACTCTATCATTGATTACGATTTATAAATTTAGCAGAAATAATGATACACGAAGTTATATATGACGCGAATAGCGGAAAGGGGATATGATCAGTATGCTGATACAACTGCAACATTCCAATAAAGAGGCAGCCGACCAACCGGGTTTGCCGGCCGTTCATCTGGACTCAGTCTCGAAAGTTTATGAAAAAGGCAAAGTCGGCGTGACGGCGCTGCATGAAGTGACGCTCAGCTTTGCGAAAGGAACGTTTACGGCCGTCATGGGTCCGTCCGGCTCCGGTAAGTCAACCCTGCTCCATTGCGCGGCCGGGCTCGATCAGCCTAGTACAGGACGCGTGCTGCTCGGGGAAACGGACATCAGCCGTTTGCAGGAGCCGGAGCTGACTCGGGTGCGGCGACAGCAGGTCGGTTTTGTGTTCCAGTCGTTTAATCTGATCGACTCCCTCTCCGTCTGGGACAATGTTCTGCTGCCGCAAAGGCTCGCAGGTAGTCGGCCGGATAAGAAATGGGCGCGGGAAGTACTGGATCGCGTAGGCCTGAAGGGGCGTGAAGGTGCGTATCCGGGGCAGCTGTCCGGCGGTCAGCAGCAGAGGGTGGCTATTGCCAGGGCGCTTGCGAGCCGTCCGGAAGTTCTGTTCGGTGATGAGCCGACAGGCGCTCTCGATCTGAAGACCGGGACCGAGGTTTTGCGTTTGCTTCGCGATGTCGTCGATTCCTACGGCCGCACGGTGATCATGGTCACGCATGATGCAGGGGCAGCCGCGTGGGCGGACCAGGTTCTGTTTCTGGCCGACGGAAGGCTAGTCGGAAAGCTGGAATCTCCTACGGCGCAGCAGGTGTCCGAGCGGATGATGGAGTTGAAAACCGAATGATCCGATTAGCGCTGGCTACTTTACGATCCCGAATGGGGATTTTTATCGGTACGTTTATCGCGGCGTCTCTTGCAATTGCCCTTATGACCTCAAGCGGACTCCAGATGGAATCCGCGCTCCGGGGAAATCCCGACTCCAACCGGTTTGCCGCCGCGGACGTGGTTGTTTCCGCCCATAGAGAAGTTAGTATTTCCTATGAAGTCGGCAACAAACGGAAGCTCAAGACGAAGAGTAAGGCGCTAAAGGAAAGCATGCCGGCTCTTCCTGGCGATATGACCGAGCGGCTTCGCCGGGTACCGGGTGTAAAGGAAGTGGTGCCGGACGTCACGTTTTATGCTCAACCGGTGTCTGCAAGCGGGCAGGTGGTGAAAGGCTATAACGAATCGCCGACCTTCGGACACGATTGGAACTCGGCTAGGCTGACACCATTTGTCCTGACAAGCGGCCGCGAACCTTCTGCAGGAGAAGTTGTGCTGGATGCGGATCTGGCTTCCCGGACGGGAGTTTCTCTTCATGGAGAAGTGTCCGTTATCACCGAACAGGGCATCGAGAAATTCCGACTTGCCGGTGTGGCTGAATCGTCGGAATCGAGCCAATTGACGACACAAGGCAATCTGTTCTTCTCCACGCAGGATGCGGTTCGTTTAAGCGGTGGTGACGGGAGCCCGATCGCCATTGGGGTGTTCGCCGATTCCGGAATCTCATTCTCGGCTCTGTCGCAGGCCTTGGGGAAGGAGGTGGGGGACGCGGTTGTAGTGTATACCGGTAACGACCGCAGCAAAGCCGATTCGCCGCTTGCGCAGGTAAGCTATGCCGGGGCGATTTCCCTCTTCGGCATCATGGGTGCCGTGACGATGTTCGCCGCGGTTTTCGTCATCGCTGGGACGGTGGCTTTCTCGGTCCAGCAGCGGCTTCGAGAGCTTGCGCTGCTGCGTACGATCGGCGCCGAGCCGGGGCAATTGCGCCGAATGATTAGCCAGGAAACACTGTTCGTGACGATCGCGGCTTCTCTGATCGGATGTCCGGCCGGCTTATGGTTATGCGGCGTTCTGACCGGCCGGCTGCGCGATCTTGCGGTCGTTCCCGAGCAATTCCGCATGCATACCGGTCCAATCCCTTTCCTGATTGCAGTGGGTGCCGGCATACTTGTAACGCAAGCGGCCGCCTGGCTGGCGGCTCGCCGGGGAGCTTCCATCCCGCCGACCCAGGCGATGCGCGAGACCGTTTCGGAAGCGCGCAGATCGGAACCGCTTCGGTGGCTGCTTGGCCTGGTCTTTATCGCAGGCGGCTTCGCGGTGCTGCTCTTTACCCCGCTTGGGGGAGGAGACGGAACCGGAGTCGGGATGGTATTGATCGCATGCTCCCTCTTCATGTTTGCTGCGTCGATGCTCGGTCCTCTGCTTGTGAAGATTGTCGGCGGAATTATCGGCCGAATCTTCGGACTGGTCGGCATTACTGGCGGACTCGCCGCTGCTAATACGATCGCCCGCGCCGACCGGATGGCCGGCATCGCGATGCCGCTTGCTCTATTGGTTGCGCTGAACGGAACGATGCTGCTGTCGAGCACGTTGTTCAATCGTGCCGCCGAGGACCAACAGCTAAAGCGTTTGACGTCAGATTATGTGCTCACAGCCAAAGGTAGCCCCGGGCTGCCGCTGAGCCTCTTATCCGAAGTTGAAAGCATGCCTGGCGTCGCAGCGGTTACGGCGACCGTACCGTCCGCGGTCATGATCGAGCAGGGGAAGGGCCTGAAGTCCCACCCAGCGAAGGGTCTATTTCTGGAGGGCACCGCTCCCGCCGTTCATCTTGATGTCCGGGAGGGCTCTCTTCAAGATCTGGCGGACGATACGGTCGCAGTCAGTACGGAAATGGCACGCTTGCAGAATTGGCAGGTCGGCAGCACCATAAGCGTATGGCTGGCCGACGGGACGCCGGCGAAGCTGCATGTCGTCGCGACTTATGCGTTATCGCGCGGTTTTGGGGATTTCATTCTGTCCGGTAAGGTTGCGGTCCGGCATGGGCTGCAGGAGTTGGCCGATTCCGTCTATGTCCAGGGAATGCCCGGCGGAAGCGACTCGGAGCTTGCGAATGGCTTTGCCGCCGTTGAGAAGAAGTGGCCGATGCTTTCGGTCCGCTTGCCGAAGGACGGGCAAAAGGCCGCGCATCCGATGAGCAGCCAGAAGGCGGCATTTTACTTCCTGATTGCGATATCGGCGGGGTTTACGGCCATCTCCGTGATTAATACGTTTGCGATCGCCACCGGGGCGAGGCGTCAGGAATTTATCAATTTGCGGCTTGCAGGCGCAACGCCCGGACAAATTCGCCGGATAGCGGGCTGGGAGGCTTGCATCGTTACTGGAATCGGCATCTTGATCGGGGGCCTTATCACCAATACGATACTAGGGATGTTCAGTCTGGCGCAGGTAGGCAGCTGGCAATGGATAGTCGAACCTTCTCTGTACGGAGGACTGCTGCTAGGCGCTGCTACGCTCGGACTCTTCGCCGGCATTTTGACCGTACG